>Ga0058701_10001250_pt1 | contig 17900 bp, 12 predicted proteins | sample AgamicOrMae_FD_97039 | JGI IMG/M metagenome (GOLD analysis project Ga0058701, IMG submission 97039) | Agave microbial communities from Guanajuato, Mexico - Or.Ma.e | ecosystem: Host-associated > Plants > Phyllosphere > Phylloplane/Leaf | place: Guanajuato, Mexico | collected 2012-06-04
AAAGGGGGAGGAGCCACGCATGCGCAGTGCACTCGGCGCACGAAGGTTTCCCCCACAACTGACGACGGATTTTCAAAGGCCATTTTGTCCGAAGCTATCCGTCCTGTCTTCTACTGTTCATAAGGGGCATGAAAATACCCCTTGTGGCTTTACTTTTGGTGCTTGAGGGTGTACTTCTTGTTGGAATATTTTAAATTCCCCGAAATGACAAACGTAAGTTATCTTCTTGCATGCCATTGTTCGCAAGACCAGCGTTTCGTCACAAGTTTTTATGAAGTCGAAGTTCGCTTTTAACCTATAAAACATTTCCTTAGGGTGAACTAGCCTATCATGTTGTCTGTTATCACACACGATGTATTTCAGCCTTGACCAGCTAATCTTTTCCTTCTTCCCAAACTCGTGATTTTTCCTCACTATTTCTACCGGTACCTTTGGCGGATTCAAACTTGCCAGATCCCAACTGTTTCCAGATATCAATATTTGAATGCCTTTATGTAGAGTTAAGTGTCGGCTCATAATGCTTTTAGTTAATTAAGTGGACGAAGTTTAGCAGACGTTGATGTTCGCCGTAGTGAGCACAGCCCTTGCTTGCAGTCAAAGCTACACTTCGCCCGAACGTCCCTGCGTAATGGACTTGCGGGACTGTGGGCCAAGACGGGCACTTAAAACAAAAGCCGTTTTGAAAGCTTAATTCCAATATTTTTTTCAATGTATGGTATAAAATTATTTTCTTCCGCTAACAGACAAAGAAAAAATTACTCACCCTAGTCCTAGTTCGGAATGAGGCAAACCAGGTTCTCTTGGGTTTTAAGAAGCGAGGATTCGGCCAGGGCAAATGGAATGGCTTTGGAGGAAAAGTCGAAGCAGGAGAAACTGTCGAAGAAGCCGCTAAAAGGTACGCTGCATGAATTTTTCATGGACATAATTAGATTTCAACTCAAGTTTTTGTCATCAGGGAGCTGTCCGAGGAATGTGGTTTGAAAGCACGATCGTTGGATAAAGTCGGGCAGATTGACTTTGAATTCAAAGGCGATCCAGTCATTCTAGACGTACGACTGTTTACGACGAGAGACTTCAGCGGTGAACCAATAGAGACCGAAGGTAAAGATTCCTTACAAAAGTCTTTTGAAAAAAGAGGCGAGTGTTTGAATGAGGGCTTTTGTTACAGAAATGCGACCCCAGTGGTATAACTTGGAGGATGTCCCATACGATACCATGTGGAGTGATGACCGGATGTGGTTTCCTTGGTATTTGCGGGGAAAACCATTTAAAGCCTTCTTCCTTTACGAGGGTCATGATAAGATTCTACGATACACTTTTGAGCAGACGGACGGCCGCGGAATAGAGCTGAACTGAGATTGTGTAAAGATCTGATTTTACTACCGGTAGGCCTACTTTATGATTGTTCAAACTCGTACCGGTACTTCCGTATGGTTCGCCATGAAATATATAAATTTATTTACTTTGAGTATCATCCTTTTCCCAGTTTGATTCATCACACCTAATTTTTGATTTATTCACGAAAAAAAAAAACGGGAGAATCGCTGCTTCCTCGAGGCTGTGTTACGAATATCGGCCACCCGTCATCAATATGCAAAACGAGACTTAGTATATTTTTAAAAGAATTTTACTCTTTATTTTGAAATAACAAAGTTTGCGTGATATCGACTTTTAACATTTCTGTGGGGCCATCAAGTGCATTGCATTTTAAGGAGAAACTTCGGAAACAAGATGGCGCCCGAAATGCCGCCTCTCTAGTATCCAGGTCTCTAGCCGAAGCCACCCCACCCCGTAGATTCTCTGTCTCTCCTGGATGTGGCCGTCCCGCAACATGAAGCAGTACTTTGACTTAAACTTAACGTATTTTTGGTGTTGATTAAATTAATATTTGTGAAATATTAAAGCACTATCTTTGTCGGATGAAACTTCGGTCAGCGTTGATTCAGTTTCGGACACCAGGTAACAGTTGTTCGTCGGACTCATCTACATCGAGGACTATGCTTGGATGACCCATGTTTTGATCGATATTACGTGTAAATAATGAATTTGCCGCTCCTGCTATTATTTCTTTATTCTTGTGACCGGAATGTTTTATTAGTCCGAATCTCAAGAATAATCTATTCGTATTGGTCCGCTAACCGATGAATTCACGGTCGGAAAGTTAGCGTACTGAATCTGATTTTCTTCCTACTGGACGCTCGAGCTCACAGCTTACATGGTGCTGTCAGAGATTTAGTTGGTTTTCACGTTCAATCTTCACAAGTCGCGCCGTTTTTTATTTGTTTGGTACTCTACACTAGCGTCTGTCTGCAACCTATCTTCACTGCTAATTCGTTACCTTATTAGAACTTGTGATCATCACCCATTCTTTGCTTTCCTTCCCGGGCTGTGCATACCAAAACCTCACTTTATTATGTGTATTGTTGTTGGAGCCTATTTATTTCTCCAATACCCTTGTGTGATTCTTTGCTGTCAGCATCTCTGAAGAATATCATTCATGTTTTTGCCCTTTTTACAAGGAGGTGAAGATAAATTATCTGTACATAGTCCAATTTTTCCCCCCTTTGCTATGTATTATATTGAATAATAAGTTTGAGAATGTAGTGAAATGAAAGATTGTGTATGGGTCATAAATGCATATGCTTAAAGTGCAGGCCTGTCTGTGGAAATGTAGTGCATGAGTTCTCTGACTGTAGTTTGACCTGCGCAGATTGGAGTAGTCATCTTTGTTGGTGTGCTTGCTTCAACATGGATGCACACGACTTCCAACTGGTGTAGGCTGGTTGGGCCATGCAGGGGAAGCAGACCGGGTGCTACGTCAACTCAGTTTCAGATTTGTATGGTGCTGACGAAATAGAAGTGTTGTGGGAAGAAATTCGCACGCTGGAGCCCTCAAGTTGTCGCCCTGAGGACATTCAGGTTGGTATCTCTTTGAGTAGCCCATGCATCCAATATCTCTTAATGCAGTCAGCATTGTCAAGAGCATTTTGTAGGACATTTCTCTCAATGCCTGTCATATGACTAAGGAAAAATATTTTGGATGCTGCAATGACTGAACTGATAGGGTTTTATAGTATTTATTCATTGTTAGATTATAGGATTTAGAAGCTTTTTACAACTGGCTAATTAAATGATGTTGGATGCTAATTATAGCAGGTCTGTTTTATGCTGAGAAATAGTGACCAGGAAGCCATGCTTGGCTTCTAGCTTGGCTTCATTGTGTTAATGTCAGTTGTAACTTTTATTGTTGTGTGTGGATTTTTTTGTTACAAAGCTAAATTGTAGATATCAATTGGAATGTATTGTCATTTTATGTTTCTATTACTTCACATTTCCGTGTAAAAGGAATTATGGGTAGAGGCTCTCAGGGGCTCTGAAATATTTCTTATTTCTCACATTTAATTTGTTCTGTTCAGCCCTGTGGGACATTTTCCCTCAGTTATTAGGCTGGTTTTTTTTAAAGGTTCAAGGCTTTTTTTTCTAACCCTAGAAAAGTTGTGTTTGATTTCTTGACCTAGAGCAGCTTTTGAGTTTATGCTAATGTAAATTGTGAAGCCATATACTGCGTCACTGCTCTCATATCAATAGAACAAGATTGTAGTGTGTGAGATTTAAGGAATGGTAGAACCAGCCATGTTACATGCAAACCAGGATTGCTGTATTCTGTGGTCAGGTACTAGTGTTGTTGAGCTGACTACAAATAGGTGGGTGGTGAACAAACTAAGGAGCCATCTTGGTTAAGACTGCTGTGATTATTATGACATGCTTTCCTCATTCTCAGTTTTTTTTTTCTTCTTAAAATTTTGTTCTGTGAAACACAATTTTTGTGTAAAATTTGTTTCTCTTTCTGAAGCTGTGTTTATTTCCACTCTACCAGTCTTTAATTGGATCTCTCTGAATTTGCATTGGTTTTCTAGGTCAAAGACAAGCAATCACCAAGACCATTAAACGGGTTACTTTTGACTCATAATAGTATATTGAATGAAGGACAAGGTAAAAATCCTTTACATAATGACTTAGCTTGCCCCTTGTGTGCAACGCAGCCATGTACACAGGTGATCTTTTTTTTCTAAACAGCGAGATCCAAGATGGCTCCCTCAGGTTATTGAGTCTAAAATTGGGAGCTCAGATGAGGACGAGGCTTTCACTACTTGCTCGAGTGACTTTAAGGGTGACGAAAAGTTGACATCCGACTCTACCTCAGAGGTGAGTGGATTTGCCACTTCAGTCAACATTTTTTTTTGTAGCATGGTCGCGGTTTTCCAGCACCGTTCATGTGTAGCCCCTTGACTTAAGTGTGGGTCTAAGTGGTCTAGTCGATCTTCACCACAGCATCTTTTTTCCTAACCTTTTTTTAATGTCTATTTACTCATTGCATTGTAGGTCCACAGGTGTCAGGACGAGATATTTCCATGGAGCTGCAGGCAAGTCTTTCTGTTAACTGAATAACAAAAAATATGGCCATACTTGAGTGTGGTTCAGTGATGGTGGGGCTGTTTGAGCTTTATGGCTGAGTACTTTAATGGGCGTTTCACTTGCTAGACCATTTTTTTTTCTCCCGTGTTTATATCACACCGACGGATTCTTGTTTCCAACACTTATTCAGCTGGTGATGATCACTGTGTTCATTGATATCTGTCATATCTCCGTAGCATCCCGGGGCGATTTCTTTTCTTTTCTATGCATTGTTTTTCTTCGTTATCTTTTGACCAGCTTTCCTAAAAAGAACCTCAAGTATCGGTCAACCGATTTTTTTTTAATTTTTTTTTTTCGTTTTTGCACTTAATGTTGGTAGAAAGCTTGTACTGTAACGTTTGGTTCTTCAATCTATCGCAGTTTCTCCTCGTTTATCTCGCTTGTTCTCCAGGGTTGTTGCGAACCCACGAATCCACCTGAAACGTGTATTCAGATGATTTAAGGGAACAGGGAACAGAGGCTAATTTGGACCACAGCATCTGCGTGTCCTCCAGCGAATATTTATTATTAGCTATTTTTTCTCATTCTAAAGAAACGTCCATCTCAACCTACTTTAAATTTTTAATGGAGACTTAACCTGCTGTAAAAAATTCATCCTACATTCGAGCGTAAGAGCAGTAAGTAGTCGAAAAAAATAATTAGTGGATTGTTTGAAGTCATTAGTAGTAACGTATCAGCAATTAGTCAAACCGTAATCTATGATATAGGCTGCATATGAACGGTTTTCTTGGAAAATTACACATGCAACCGAATCCGCAACAACCCTGTCATTGCTTACAGCTGACTTGTGGCTTGAACCCTACCTAATCATGTACATAGACAATCGGTGTTGGTTGTGTCTTACCGGAATAAGTTGCTCCGTTGTCATGAGTAGCATAGATAGCTCGTGTGGTCCGATGGACCTAACTTTGGCTATGTTGTTCGAAACGGCTGTCACTCAACCCTATTCGAACCAACTACTCTCCACTCGCTTACAAAGCCCATTGGAAAAACTCTGATTCAGTGTTCTCTGCATTTGTACCTTTAGTAAATGCTTACAGGATGTTGTTCATTATGTAATTGAGACCTTGTGTTTCAATTTAGGCGACGTTTTGATTGGTATTCCATTAGTTTGAAGGCTGAAACTCGTAGGCGATATTGGTCCATACAGCGGGACATTCAAATTTGCATCCCTCCCGAGAGTGTTTTTTTTTTTTTTGGAAGGTGGGGTGGGGGGTGGAGGGGTTGTAAGTGGACTGGATTTTGTTTCGATGTAATTCAGGTACCCTTTTGAATCAGTTCAGAGGGGTACACGTGGCAATCCGGCTCACAGAGTTGAGTGGTATCGCCAAGCTTTTTCGTAATTAGATCATAATTTTTGACCCCGACAGTACTTGCCTGCGGCTACTATTTCAGTTCCTACAATTATCTTGCGCTCGAGCCAAAAATATCTTCATAAGTGAATATATCAAATTTTTATTAGAAAATTCTACTTAATTGAAATCGTTATAGCAGTCTCCTTGTCGATAATATTTATGTTACGAAGCGTAGCCGTTATATTGAAATATTTATGCTTATGTAACTCCTCTTCACGTTGAAGTGAGTTTTTCAACTCGGTTTATCTCCGAGAGTTGTCGACCCTATGCACACACATACAGGACGATAAAAATCGTTATTTAATACATATATTATTTAGTGAAAATCCAGCTCAACCTTCCCGAAATCAAGAATGTATTCAAAGCACTAATCAGCTAATATTTAAGCCCAATATTTTTGTTTATTCTCTTGGAAAATTCTCAAGAACTCCTCGGGAGAAAATCGGTAACGGAACACGTTTGGAGGGGTTGAAACGGGAAGGTTCGTAGGCCATGTATGCATTGAGGAACGCGTCAGTAAGCGGGTTTAGCACGGGGCGAGACTGCTTACTGTGGATTGAGGTTTGATGAGGCTTGGCTGGTGTGTTGGCAGGACTTCGAAATTGCGGGAAGTCAGACGGGCGTGACCAGCGTGGCAGACTGCGAGTCGCCCGCGGTCACGGTCCGATCGTGGGACTCCCACGCCAACTATAGGGCACCCGGATCGCATCCGGGCTCCATCTTCCAAGGGGTCATCCTCTACTGCGACGAGTCTCATCTCAAGTCCTCGACGGGAGTCGTCAGAGTTCTGCTATTGGTGAGTGTTTCCGGGCCTGTCCTTAAGAGACTGATCATAAGATGCAATCATAGGGGTTCGCCTGAATTCGACGCTTCTTCTACTAGGGAAGGGAATCAGTATGAATATTTTTTTGGTTGATGTATTTTAGCGACGACCCTTTTCCGTGGTGTTTCCTTTATTTTTATCTCAATATTAGCCCATTCTCGTCGCAATTCATATATTTGCCTGACAACATTAGCCCACTACCGCCCAGCGATGCCGTTCGGCAACAGAAAAAAATATTTTAGAGGATCTTTTCAGTTCAGTATTGTCACAATTTAAAAATTATCATCCCTCAGGAAACCCGAAAATGAATTATTTAGGCATTTTCCAAAGCTTAAAATTGCGTATTTTAATGGAAAAAATCCTTTCAATTTCTCTTAAGCCGAATTTCACTCGAAATACTTCGGGCTGTTATGGGTTACGTCTGTTAATTTTGAACACAGTGAAACCCGGTTAAGATACGAATCTTGGGACTGAGACACCTTCGTTTCTTAAGCGGGTTCGTATCTTATCCGAGTTTCATTAAATACTGACTAGGCTCAAGGGAATAAAGACAATGCGTTTCTTAAGCGGGTTTTACTGTGATTAAGTTTCCTCAGCTATTCTCACTAAAAAAATAAATTAATAAAATGTATGTCAGTTCTGAAGTGGTATATTGCGAAATTTCGACCCAAAATTTCCACCTTTTTTTCTTCCCTTAAGCTCCAAGGTCTAACAGCAGGTACAACTGGGACCCGCTGCGGGACTTAGCCATTTCCATGAAGTGATTTTTCTGGGTATTTGAAGCTAAAATGTAATTTTATCGGAGCTTAAATAAAATAAAATCTACGATGCTATTTTGCAAGTTTTTCACCCATTTTTTTCACTTGTTATTGAAAGTTATTAAACCTTCCAGGTCACAAACGGGTCAATTTATCTTTTCATCCAGTGCTAAAAGCGACGCTTGTCTCATTGCAGATATCTTCAGTAGCATGTCTGGCGTGCCTTTGCTCGTCGGGCACCGTGAAGATCGGGCTCTTCATGCTGCCCCTCGTCGGAAGACTCCGACTCATGATGTTCGTCACAATCTTCAGTCTTCTTGTGACTTGTCTCCTCCTATTTCTTGACATCTCCCACATTATCTACCTGTTCCCCTTCAACTGGGGCAAAGTGGTACGTATTGTCACCGCACTCGCCGCTCCCCCCGCAAAAAGAGGAAACGCTTAAAAATCGTCTGCTTCATTTCAGAATGCCTGGTTTTATGTAATGGTGAGTTTACTTTACGTAGTCAGCTCTTCCCTGATCCTTCACCTTCTGAATGAGTATCAAGAATCGTATTCGTGGATACCGAAGTGGACGCGGGACCAGCTTCTCGTTACGGGGGTAAGTCATCATTACTTCTCGCCTTTCAAATTTTTAAGAGGCGTCTGTAAATAAAGATAAAGCTTAATTCAACGGGTGTGTTTGAAGTCTACACAAGATAACTTGCAGTGGCTGAGCGAAAGTTCGTAATGATGTTGCTGGTTGTTCAACGTGACTGAAAGCCACCCAATCTTAGTCTTGCCCAACGCACCTCGTACAAAAACGGTGCCTTGATTGCTTCGGCAAGGTATCTACCCTTGAAAAGCCTTGGATGGGAATTTCCCTTGAAATCCCCTGGAGAAAGGCTTAAATTAGCTAACATACACTTAAAAAATTAGCTTCTCTTTTTCCTTCCGATTTTCAGCGAAAAATTATGCCGCGCTCCAAAAGTTGGTCGAAAAAAATGCGTTTCAAGGAAAAAGGAAATTTATTGTTTAAGGGAAAATTCACCCCTGAAAACTCTTGGAAAAGCCTTGAATTGCCCTCGGAAAAATCGCGAAACACCTTGTTTGCTCTCAAAGGATCTTGATAGTGGGCTTGAAGCTCATGCTCCTCTAATTGATCGATTGATTGATTGATTGATTTGATGGGTTGGTTGATTGATTGATTGATATGATATATTGATATGATATTTTGATATGATATATTGATATGATATATTGATATGCAAGATCGATATATTAGATTGATATGGTAGATTGATATGATAGATTGATTGGTAGATTCATTCATCCATTCATTCGTCATTCATTCATTCTGCATCTTCATTTATTGATTGAGATAGTGAATCTCGGTGAGACTTTGGCTCTGCCCTTGACTGAGTGCGCGCGTTGTGATTCCATTGTCAGGTCCTGGGTTACATCTGCGCGGTGGAGGCCCTGGTGTTGTCGATCGTGACGAGCTGCCGGAGGCCGCAGTACCGGCCCGTCGTGACGGACGACGTGAGCGAGATGAAGGTCCGCGACTCGGCCCTGGAGCCGCTCAAGCCCAGCAGCCCGCCGCCGTCCCGCTCCCGCTCCACGCCGCCCAACAAGCTGACCGTACCGTCGTCGTCGTCGGCGTCGTCGCGCGTCTCCCGGATGCGCAACTCCGCCTCGGCGCCGCTCTGGTCCGTCGACGACGTGCAGCCCTGCTCGTCCAAGCACAAGGACGGGTATGCGTGATAGCAGCTGGTCACCAGTCAACTCCCAGCCAGAGACTCCGCTGGCGACTACCCAAAGGTGCTGCTTGAATCACTCATTTGACCTAGTAAAACTCTTCCAACCGTTAGTGAACCATGTTGGCGACGTAGTCCTACCTAAATTTGGGTTGCCGTTCGTTTTTTACAAATGGAACGTGGTTGGGTGTAGAGCATTTATTTTTTTATCACTGTAGACTAATGGTTGAACGTGTTGCAGGAACCATTGGCGGATTCCTCTTCGCAATATTTCTTGTCTCTTTCGTTTTTCACTAGAACACGCTCTAGAGCTGCCAAATGATGGATCTCTTATTTTGGACTGACTCGGTCTTAGCCATTCCGAAAACGGGCTTTTCCTTTTCGAAGCTTTTTTTATTTTATTTCATACCTTGTAGTATTTTTTATGCTTGGCTGTGGCACAACATTGTCGCCTGCCGACGTGTCAGTCCAGTCCAGTGACAGCTCTTTATTTTTTACTGCTGTCATTGTTATGTCTCATTTTTGGATCCTTTGGGGTATCAAGTGTAAACAAACTCAAGTTAAACTCGCGTCAAGAAATCCCATCTGGAATTTCAAAATTCCACTAGTTGGCGATTTCTACTTAAACACCTGCAAGTCATACCTGTTTTAATTCAGGGAAAACTTTGAACGCTACTAGACAATGGCTTATAGTGAATAGCACGGTAAGAGTGGTCTTAAAGTGTGGCATTCAGTTTTGAAATTATGGCCGCCCTGCAATGTACAGTCGAGCACCAAAGTCGTGTCTCCGTATTCTTTGTATGAGAGTGACAGGACTTTTGATGACTTCTGTACCGTTATAAGACGCGTACCTGGATCCTAATCTCCTTGATTCGTGTAATGAAAAACCGTTTCGTATGATATCTTAGGCGGACAATTTCTAGCTAAACTTATTTGATTTCACTTTCCTTAAAAATATTTTAATGTAAATTGAAAAGTATTTTTGTATTGTAGGGTTCCCTAGAATGGTGCAATGCCTTATGAACAAGCAGTGCTTAGGAGGCCACAGATTCTTAAATTTAATCTTACATAATTTTGTGTGTAGTATGCAAAAAATAACATTGACATATCACAATTTTCGAAACTTCTCTACGATTCCTTGTCCTTTGTCACAGTTCCACGTACAGGGTGTCTACTGAACCTGGAATTCTGGAAAACCTGGAAAGTCGGGGAATTTTAAAAGTCAGTTTTGGTGGACACCCTGCTTCAAGTAGAGGATAGTATGCCCTGTTTGTGCGTGTCTGGGTCTCTGGGTTCTGCAATGTCTAGTTTTAGCTTTGTATGTGCTCGGTTTCTTTTTCTCATCTGATAGATTACCACCGCTAAAGATTTCCCGTTTTGTATGGTCACCCTAAGGCACCATCGGAACGTTCATCCTCAGCATGGATGCTCAGGCATCAAGCCTTAGACAGCGAATGCTTTAGCATTTATGCCTCGGTAAGGGTACTTCAGCCTTAATGCTTTCGCAAGAATGAGCCAGCATCAGTGATTTGAGAAAAACGCATTAGCATTGATGCTTCGATTGTATTGGTAAGGCGAGCTTTCTGCGGCATAAGAATTTTCTTCTATCTTAAAGGTCTGAAGAGATTTCGTTCGTTGAGGGTTAGAACTGAATGTTATAACCGTCCGGAATAGTAATAATGGTTCATGAGGCAACCAGAGTAGGAAGACAGGGTACCTCGTTATCCTGTAGGGCCTGAAGGGAAAGGAGGATATTTCGATGTCTGCGGCTCTTAAGGACTCGAACTTTGTTTGCTGGATACGGAAACTAGTCTTTTATAAGCGTCATATCTCGCAAAAGCATCGTGATTTATGTGCTATTTTCAAAGTAGAACACCCTCTCTGGGAAGATTCCCGCTATATTTTGTCGACGCATACCAAAAGATTTAGGCAGAGCGCTCTAATATGATGTTTTGGGTGAAAGAAAAACTATCCCTTTATTTTTTAGTGTAATGACGATGCGCGGCTCTTAAATGTGTCACGATGGGAAGCCCTGTGGCATTCGTATTGAAGCTTGTAACTTGATATGAATTCGTTACTTCGTCTCGTCATTTTCAGTATCAGGATTTCGTTACCGCTTTATCCTAGCATCGTACAGGAGATTTCCTGCATCCAATTTTTATTTTTACATTGTCGAAGGTGTGTCTTGTTATAACGGCACTTACAGATAGCTTGCTAGGAATCAACATAAGAGGTATTGATTGTCTTGAATGGAAGTTCCTTGAAGCTTCAAAATTTTAGATAGAGCATTCTGCTATTTTTGCACTACAGAGTATTTTGTGTTCGGCTTTCCCATTCCACTTGTTTTTTGCGCACCAACTATGTCATTCAAATGATACTTCTCTCCTCGCCACAAAGTGCTTCTTACTGCGTAAAGTACTAAAAGTAGCGTGAATACCAGTTATTACTTATCTTTGCCAGTCATTTTACCAAATCGATTCTGCCAGGCCCTTTTTCTTAACTTGTTTTAGAGGATAGCAAAGGGTGACTTCTGCAAACATAAATACCGCATTTCAAAGGTGGTAACTAATCATAAATTGTAAGATGAATGAAACTGCGTTTGAGTGACTAACGTGGAATATGAACTTAAAGTCCTTTTGTACAATTTAGTAGTTCAATTTTATGAACTTGATTCCGATTTTCACATAATTTATTTTCTTTGTATTACTGATAAAATTAGCAAAAGAAATGACTTAACAATACCATTTTTGCTAAGCAGCTTTAGGTTACGCATCGGAATCAGTACTTTGTAACCACCACCGTAAATTTGTGATAAACTTCGTGGTTGTTGTTCAACATAATTAGATTTTCCTGCAGCAGTGCTGTTCCTCACTTTTTATAACCCAAAGTGGTTTTGATAGATTTTCTAGGAATTTTTCCTAGTTTCTAATTTCAGCCTAGATTTTTTAAATTTAAATGTCGTAGTATACTTGCCCATGTTTCCTCGGTGCAATTTCTCATAAATCTAATTCAAGTATTGCAAATCTGTTCTTAATATTAAAATTTGAAATTTTCAGCAAAATATATTGAAAGTAGTCCAGGAATCACACATTATTACGGCACACTTTCCAACTTCTTTTGCGCAATCGCTTGGGAAAGAACGAAAAGTAGCCGCCTCATTGCAACGTAGCAAATATTTTATTTTCCCTTTTTTTTTGTACCTCATGCTTTACTTTTGACGTTTTGTAAATATCGCTCTTTTCTTTATTATTTGCCAAGAATGGGACACGTGAGTTCTTTTGTTACAGCAAAGAAAAATAAAGGAAAGAAAAATTCGAGCATCAGTTGCCCCACCGAAACTTAAGGTTTCCACAGCCAAGGTTTGGTTGCAGCGACAAAACTTTATTGGTGGTCCAAAATTTTGTTACTTCAAAATCACTATTTTTTACGTGACTCGCTGATATTTTTTCCTTCAGGTGAAAAATTATTTGTGATTTTGTGAAGCGTTTCGCGAAAGAAATTGGTTATTCTAAATAAATTAGGATTTATAGCGCCTATTTATATTTCTCTCTGGAGAAATTGGAAGGTGTGAAAAAAAATAAAAGAATCGCTACCATTGTTAAATAGTTTGTGACATAGTCAGGCTACCAACACCAAATTAGATACACTGCAATCATACCCTCCAGAAAAAATGTAACTCTGTTCTGGAATGTGCCGCTAAGTTCTTATTTTATGTATGACACTTGTGTGTGTTATGTGTGAGGATATCTTCATTTTGTGTACAAATTATGTTTGCCTCATTACCTCTTCAGGAGTCTTTAAAAGCAAAGGTCCATGTCATCTTAGTCGCTCTGTTTTTAATTATTTTTTTTAATTATTTTTTTATTTGATTATTTTTTTATTTGATCATTCTTTTTACTATTGCTATGATATTCCAAACTGTGCATTTGTTATTGAAACTTTGAACCCACGATATTAGGAGGACGAGTGATTGAGATAGAGTAGTAGCTTTAATTAATTTTAGTCATCCTCATTATGTTAAGACGGGGAGCTGAAGTGCTCTCCTTCCAGGATATTCCCGAGGTGCCATTATTAGGAGTCTGGTAACAAATATTTGAGCTAGCATACTCAACTCCGCAAGGCGTATTTTTGGCTGAATAGCCGTGGGAATGACGGGACATAGCTCAAGTCTTTTTTACCGCACTCTTTTCCTAAGATCTCATTTTGATCTCTGTATTATTCGTTTTTGTATATTTTTACATCGGATTGTCGCTATTTATCCGGTCTGGTGGCGAAATGAGTTCTTGATTAAGTGTTCTATGCTTATCGGTTGTACATAGTCTGCATTTATTTGCGATGTGTTTTTAATCCCTTAGATTCATTTTTGAAACAGGGAAGCAAACCAACACTGAGTGACCCAGATAGACAGTAGCAAATGTACAGTTATTATTGTCCTGACTATTACTGTGAAAGTTCTGTGCGTCCCTTATTTGTATATTCATCGGATTGGCTCCTTATTTATTTATTCTGACGTAATTTTTGCTTCACTGTTAGCAAGCTTTCAGTGATGAGCTTCTAGCTTTTCAGCACTTGTAGTACTTAAAAGCACTCTTTTGTGCCTAAGAATCCTGTTTTGTATCAAAGTTGCGATGTTGCATCCTGAAATTTTTTAGCTCAGATATTTTAGTGAATATTTAAGGCTACCCTTATTTCCTCTGGGTTAAGAGGTTCACTGCCATTTTCAAGAGTTACGTTGTTGCGAAAATAAACAGTGGGCATAACCTGGCGATGTGGAGAAGGACCTACTATTATTTAAGTAATCTGTGTGTTCAGGTGTGAAAAATTGTGTTCTTATTAAATCTAGTCTGTTCAAACCAAAACAGTTGGATAAACAATAAAGAGATATGTACATTTTGAGAAAAAGGTTGTATTATTGTCTTCGGCTTTGCATTTTAAACGCGCCCCTCTTAATCTTTTTACCTAGCGGAACAGAGCATTGTTCTAAGAGGTCAGGGGTCAGGGTTACTCCTTCCTCCACGACAGCTATGTAGCCACTTTTCGGTCAGGTTTAGTTTATGACAGACGTTATATCCACGTAACGTGCGCTATATGATTGTTTATTTGTCACTCACAATCAAAGTCATTAATCGCTCAAGGTAAAACTTACCTACCGGAGAAAGCGGAGATCTCGTTTTTTCCGTCAAGCCTTCTAGATTCGGAAAATTTGTTCCCGCTGATGCTTATTCTCCATTTTTCGGAACTCAACTTATGAAATGGTCGCAATTTTTGTAATTTTATTCGATTGCACGAAACGTCGCTATTTCACAGGAGTCGTGTATTGCATCAGACGAAAGCTGCGAGGTGAGACACCGTGAAGAAATTCAGTGTGCTTGGCCTGTTGAACGACATCCGGTCATAAGCGTTTCCGTCCCCTTCCGAGTGTTTGCTCAGCTTTGCGCTATTGAGATTTAATGTGCCTATGAAATATTAGGCCAGTTCTATTCGCACGCGTATGTTAGTGCAAGACTTGAACGCACGTAAACCAACCTAATGCATTTGTAATTCATTCACGTAATGGGAGGTGACTTGAATGCACGGGAACCAACCTCATACATTTTAAGAGGGGCAGCGTGTGAATAGTCACTTCGTAAGCATCAGCTGACATTACCTAACCTAACAATACAACTTAGGAACCAACAGTAGCAACTAACACTTCCATCTTCCATCCTGCTGATAACCATCAGCTAAAACGTCATGGGGGGCATTCGATAGCGCCAAAAACCACAAGCGCCAACGCCGCGAGCGCCAGTCCGTAACCGCCAAACGAGAAAAGTCGCAAACGCCAAAGTTCGTTGAGGTTAGGTAAGGTTAGTATTGCGGTTAAGACCTTTGGCGTTTGCGACTTTTCTCGTTTGGCGGTTACGGATTGGCGCTTGCGGCGTTGGCGCTTATGACAGCTACCCGGAAAATTCCTTGAGTTCTGCCTTGTTTCACTTCTCACACATAGTGCGGAATGATAGTTTGCGTTTCGATGAGAAGTGCGACAGCACCAAATTGTTGTTCTAGATTAGCACTGCATCCTGTTACAATTTCGCGTTCCTTTTTTTAGTGCTATTGTTAAGGTCTTTGTAATTTAGCGTGGGTGCCTTTTGGTAAGCCGGCTTTTCGTTTAGATAACACTCCGGAAAGCATGCTATCTCTCGTGCTAGTTGATCTAAAGAGAGCGGAAACGAGAGAAAGCATTAGAAAGCTAAAAAGGTCGAGTCGGTGGGCGAGGAACGAAGGGCTGGAGTGTAAAATTCGGTGTTGAGCACGACACGATTATCACTTTGACTTGTTTTCCGTCAGTAGAGTTTCCTCTGTTTGGAGGGTGTAGTCGCGGATACGTTCTGGAGGAGCAAGCAACTTGCCCGTATTGGTGAGTCGCAAGACCTTTCGGCGGTCAATTTTAATTGTTGACTTCTCTTCGTGACCCAATCTTTGTAAGAGAAACTCTTCAGAGTTGTATCCCTGCATTCATACGATTTCGTTCTCTATCATCCACATTGTTATGTATCACTTACATTGTCCTCCTTAACATCGTCGTCTATTAAAAAATCTAGGTGAAGTCTGTGATACAAAATGTAAAAACTGTCTATTTTAGCCACTTCGAAATTAAAATTAAATATAGCACTTTTTCTTGAGGTGTCACCTAAAACAGAATCCCAACTCGGTTTTAAAACGTCAGTAGACCATACTTAGAAACATAAATAAATCGCGGTGTTTAGACTCATGTCGAGGTATTTTCAAGAAACTTGGTCTGCTAACTGTTCCTAGTCTCATAATAAAAGAACGTTGCCTCGTAATTGAAGAAAATCTTTCATGCCTCAGAGACAGCTCGGGCAGAGAAAAAGTGTATAATACTAATACCTGACGGATAAACACGAGGCTTAATCAAAATGATGGCTTCGACAGCAACCTTATATTTTGCTTACAGGTATTTAACAAGCTGCCAGAATTAAAAAAAATAATTAATTGTAATTTTTTAGGAGATCAGCAGAATACCTTGGTGGTAGATTTCTCTTTAAATGAATTTTTAGAACCATAACTAGTAGCCTTTCCAAAGCGTTGTGTTCGAAATACTTTTCCAACCTTGTCCTTCTTCCCTGATTGAAAATGATGACTGCCTACAAGCTCGACGAAGCTGATGCCTTCCATGGGCAATATGGCAAATCTGAATCAATCAATCAAGTGCCCCACTTATGATATCCTTTTTGCTATCTTAATAACACATACAATAGTTTGAATATCCCGCCAGTGTTGCTCTTTTCATCCGATCGACTCATTAAACCAGAGTTAATCGATACTTGGCATTCAAATACTACCAGTAAACCCATATTATACCACTGGTAATTTTTAATTGTCATTTTTTAATGGAAAAAGTTAGAAGAGGAATATTCTGTCATTTTGGTATCTAATTACCGGTACGCAATACTGATTCTTTTAGGCCGTTGCTATTGTATTTAAAAACCCACCAACAAATGTACTCGCATCCTCTCTGATTTCGTACCTTTGGTGGACGTACATATTTCGTATGAAATAAATTTACTTCGGTATCATTAAGTTAACTATAAATTACACCTATTTGTATATCATTCGATTGTAGCTAATTTTTCTATTTTCCTTTTTCCACCGTTATTATTTAATGTGTTATCGCTGTTTGCGTGATGATTGATGGTGAGAATCGTTCCGTGCGGCCCTTCAATTTCTTCGGGGTTTTCAACGCACTTGCAGAGTCAAGAGTGGAGTATTGCCGAAGAAGATACTTTCTGGGGTCGCCCCTCTAGCGAAATCCGGAAATTGCTGTATGCTTTGTTGTCGATACACCTCCAAAGTGTCTTCATGTATCCCACATGATTCTGGACAGAAAAACTAAAAATATTCCGTCCGAGGTAGGCAACTGCTGCGCAGCTGTGTTCGGTTCTGCAGCAGTTTGCCTACATTAATCCGATTTTTATGCTCGCTTTTAACGAATTTGTTTTGATTTTCTATTTATGTGTCAGAATGCACGATTAAGATAATCATTTTCCAAAAATAAGCTGTTTTTCATCTTTTTAAAAAATGTCGGAAATGCTAACCAAGAAATCTCAGCCTGGGTATTCCGCAAATTTTGGCGCGAATGGAGACGGTTGTATAACGGTATAGTCAATATCCACGGAACATGCCCAAAAGGCAAAAAACACTTCAAAATTCAAATTACGTGGTGTACAGTGGGTCACAGAGGTCATGACCTCTGCCTCCATTAGAAATTCATGGAAGCTGAGGTCATGACTTCTGTTCACTATGCTGTATAAAAATTACGCTAGCTTTTCTTGATGCCTTTGTGGAAACCTTTAAGTAACGAGTAGAGGTCCGTGTAAGATAACAATCCTCACATTTTATCACGTTCGAACCATTACTTAACTTCAGTATAGATCAATCAAATACACGCAATGTGTCTTATTCTGTGAGATCGGAACTTTCAGAATGTGAGAAATCTTTCATTTACTGTCTTGGTTTTGGTCTTTGTTTCTTTCAAGAAGACTCGATACACAATTTCCAGGAGGGCTCAATGCTTATTCCTTAATCGGGTATTACGGTAATGTCTCAATGGTTATTATCCATTGGAGTGATCCCACATAGCAAATAGACGTCGATTAGACGTCTATTAGACGTCTACAGCGTAGACGGATTACGTCTATTAGACGTCTACTGATAGACGTCTATAGACGATCTAAGTGACCGCTTTTCAAAC
>Ga0058701_10001251_pt1 | contig 17894 bp, 12 predicted proteins | sample AgamicOrMae_FD_97039 | JGI IMG/M metagenome (GOLD analysis project Ga0058701, IMG submission 97039) | Agave microbial communities from Guanajuato, Mexico - Or.Ma.e | ecosystem: Host-associated > Plants > Phyllosphere > Phylloplane/Leaf | place: Guanajuato, Mexico | collected 2012-06-04
ATGTTAAGCTATGTTAAGTTAGATAAAGTTATGTTAAGTTAGGTCAAGCTGGGTTAGGTTAGGTTGCAGTTTAGAATAGACCACTGCCCGCAACATAATTAACCGCTTCGGACGAAAGTCACTCTTTATAAAATCAAAATCACCGTACTTCAATAGGGAGACTTAAGTCTTACGTTGATTACATGAACAAGCTTTTCCTGAACTAGATTTAGTGCTCAGGGTCAAAATAGGTTCTTTAAAAAAATATTGGCGATATACGTTTGGTTCCGGTTGGATGTCGAGTATTTCAAAGAGAGCACAGGGTGTGCAAAACTGTTTAAGCATGTTAAATGCATGTCACGCAGTGCGATACGTGTTTCAAGTTTACATGCATTTCTTATGTAAACATTGAATCCTCTTTCGGTAAATGTCCAGTTTATATTTTTGGAGCCTCCGACTTCTGTAAACATATTAAGGGGCCTATAGCTTATTGCGGGGAGAGCATGGAAAGGCTAACCACAATCCCAACCAACTGTATTTGTAGCGTGTTTATAGAGAGGAAGTGACTATTTACACGCTGCACCATTTAAAATGTATTAGGTTGGTTTCCGTGCGTTCAAGTCACCTCCCATTTAAAATGCATTAGGTTGATTTCCGTGCGTTCAAGTCTCCCTCGTATTAACGTAGGCGTGGGAATAGGTTCTTCAAAAAATCATCTTTTATGCCCTGAATTTTAAGGTTTGCATTTTCTGCCACTAACAGAGCAAATTTTCCCATGACTGGGAACCAGCAAATTAAAAATTTGACTTTAATCAGGACGATGTTTAAGCTGAATGACAATCCTAACATTAAAAGAAGGAGAATCCGCTGAACTGCCGAAAAAAAAAGATGTTCCGATAGAAGTTACCTTAACCCTGTGAGCTCTGCGTGCGACTGCGACAGAGCGCGAATGGCGCCTTAGCTTATCCAGTGGTACTCGTGGTCGCCCGGTTCCGCCACCTTCACCACTCCTTCCACCCTCCGCCCCTCACAATCACCACTCCACCCCCACAACACTGGCACTGCACCACACCACGCTTCCGCAACGACAGACGAGACGCGAGGCCAGGTGATGGCCGCCGGAATGACACGGGCGATGCGTGCTGCGCGAAGGGCGAAACTCGACTGACAAGCCGAGGCAGCGACGCCGCCAGGCCGGGCCGGCCCAGGCCGGGCCGTAGCGTGCCGCCGACTGCTACCCCCACCCTCCCTTCCTTCTCCGGGGGAGGGGGGCCGCGAAAACAATTGGAGCAAATCCTTTTCCATTCATTACGGGGGTAGCTATGACCCCCCATTTTTTTCTGACCCCGATATCTCGCCTGAGAGCGGTCGGCTAGGCCCTTAGGGGTCAAGCTGCCCTAAACAAAACTGATATAATCCGCTAGAGGGGAGGAATCTTGCGGTAGTTGATTTTATTGGCGTGCTGACATCCGTTCACTCAATTCTCTTTAAAGGTTTTATTGGAGAGGACCTGTTCTGCTTGAATTTCACGGGTGTCCAGGAAGTGAAATATCGCTTCCTAGATTAACGACACATAACCCCGATGGTAATGGTTAACCTATATTAGTTTAAGTGCCCGGTGTCTACTTCACAGCCGCTCCGCTCAACTGTTGCCAAACCTGACGTTGCCAACTTCTTGTCTTCCCCAGAAGTAAGCGGCGTTATGCTTGGCTTATGCTGGCTTAGATTAAGTTACGTTAGTTGTCTTCTGACTTGATCCGCTATCGTTTCGCGAAAAAGGGTGCAATAAGAGGAAGGAAACCAAATCCTCCACATTCGCAGAGCACTTTTTTTATAGTCAATCTCACTAACACGAATGACAACGCCGGTGGTGAGCTAGGCAGAAGTTTTGTTTTCTCGGGGCGAGGGAGCTATTTACTCAAGAATATGCCTACTGTAAATCTATGAGGCTGAAAGCGGCGTCTATCGAATATATTTCGATATCGCGAAAGATTGAGGTAATTCTGGAGCACCGAAACTGACGTTATTCCGCGAGCCAATCAATTTCTGATGATGGCTTATTTTCAATTAGGGCTGGGAGAATCTCTAACAATCTCCCCCTCTCCCCTCAGCCCCAAGAAAGGATACGAAGCCAGCGCCGAGGTGGTTGAAGCTGAAAGCGGCTGAAAGGTCGGGCGACACGAAAAATGATCGCGCGCCCAGCCTTCCACTAATTACAGGCTCTCGTTCAAAGCTGAACCACCAAAGGGTTCAATTTCAAAGGAAAAAAAGGCGAGTGAAATTAACGGTCGATCCGCAAGTACCGGTATGAGAATATTCCCGGTCACAAAGAAACTCTGAAACGTAACACTACTAATAAAACCGGCTTAAGTTTCCGCACTGAAAACCTCTACGATCAGTAACGTGATCATTGACTGCCTGGGCCTGGGTATTCAAGTGTTGGGAAGTTAATGATCGATTAGAAAGTACTGCATTTGCAGTCTTGAACGGATACATAAATATGTTATTCGCAAGAGGTACTTATTGTACAGTTTTATAATCTCTTGTAGTATGTTGCTTTGGGGAAAATGCTTTAAAGAGCTTTGCCACGATATCTTGAGATGGTTCGACGTGACTCGACTCAAATTCGTACACCGTGGACGAATTTTTGTCCGATGTACGCTTACGCATTTGTCACATTTGTACGTACAAACAGATGCAAAATATTTAAAATTGCGAAATTTGAATTATGTAAACAGCCCGATTCTGCAAGGTTAAAATTAAAACGCAGACTTTTGAGTAGACATATTTCGTAGGCATGGACCGATTCTGCTCTCTAGTGGATTTTTGCAAAGAATTTAACAGGTCGTGTATGGAGCGATGTATTTCGTGTTATAAGCAGGAAACACTGGCCTCCTTGCCCTTCCGCCAAAAACCTTCAGAGTAACCCTTGACCCCTCTTGCGAAACGTAAACAAACCCATTCTCCAAGTTACCCAGCGCAAGGCCTTGCCAACCGCGTTGGTGGCTGGCCGCCTGACTTTCCGCCTTTGACAACGCCACTTTCGTTTCACCCTGGTTTCACCAGCACTGATGGCTCTCCCCGCTCCCCCCTGAACTACACGATATATACCCATTTTTCTTAAAATATGTTTTTGCCTTTACGTACCATGTATTTAGTTCAATGTAAGATTGACAATCTATCGCGTTGTCCCCTTACAATAACAACTGAAATTATAGCGATAATTAGCAGCAAGACACTCTCCATTCCGCGAACCGTTTACTCCTCACCCACTCGGCTGTAAAAGCGTCCCATACGAAACCCTATTACTAGGGCATTCTCCTTGGCATTTCCGGTCTTAAACCACGATAGGATAAGGACTGTCCGCTATTCGCAGCATCTTTAACAAGGAACAGGGGCAGATACTAAAAACGTGTTTGTCCCTTACGAACCGTGGAAAAAAAGCTAGTTGAATGGGATCAAATACGTAGGCCTAAATCATGCTATTATTGCGCACCAAATATTTGATACCGATAAGATCATCGTCTCTGAATCATAACCTCCGCATACCCACACCGATATTCCTAATTTCTGATCCAGCGAAACTAGGGAGGACAGGGCTGAAACGAACTGGTCAGTGAAATGGAATCCCCTACGGCTCCATCATTTATGCGAATACGCTGCCGCTGCCAGAGGAAAGAACTGCTAATCCAAACCGCTAAATACCGATGAGCAGTCGTAAAACTTCACATCAATATACAAAGCGATTACCACGCTGTTTCTGAAACACTTGGTACATAACCAAACTAACCTCTTTGTCAAGCATGACGAAGCACGCATGTTGAGATGGTTCTGAAGGTTACACGATGGGTTCACACACGACACTGCATTTCAATACGATATTTTCAAACAATAACTCGCTTAAAAACAAAAACTCACTCCACTCACTTTTGTACAACAACGCCTATAACTCACTTTTTGGCCGGAAATCAACATACAGGAAACTGAACATAATGGCACCAACTATTCTCCATGCGCCACCTGCACACCTGCGTGATACTGGACCTCAACAAGAACTGACAAGAACTGGACTAAAGACTAGACGGACCAGCAGAGGGCGCTTTGGTCGTTCAAGAAAATGGCTGCCCGAAAATTTTCTCAAACACCAAAATCTACGTGTTTTTGATCCTGTTGATCCTTGAATTTAGAATCATTCATTTTATTTCAGAAAAAAAGCGCTACAGGCGATTACGCCTCTTTTTTCTCGTAGACTAAACCACTACTTCATCAAGTTCTTTGTGACCGCGCAGTTGGAAAAAAAAATGACAACTGTCCGCAAATTAATGTTAATAATTGATACTCAAGACATTACAGCCTTATTTTACGCAATGATATACCGTGTGAGCGCTAGAAGCTTGTTTGAACAGAAATTATCATTTTGCATCGAAAGTCGCGTTAAATAGTAAGTAGCCCAGCTGATACATGCTAGAGCCTTTTAAGAGCTCTAATACATTTACTTTTTTGTCGTGCAGTCGCAAATTGGCGGCTCTCCTCACAGAAAAGCAGAGAACATTCGAAATGCAGCAGGCTTCAATAGTCTAAAGCGCAATTCGTGTTGATTTTCAGCCAGAGCTGGATAAAGCACAGCTTGAGGGAGCGCGAAAATCCGAAAATGTCCGTCGGACCGCTGTCAGAAGTACCTTTTACGACATGATGAAACGGTAATAAACATTTAGTCAAAAGATTCACCGAACCGTTCTACGCATGATGCGACAGGATAGGCAATTCTGCAACCGATTTACGCGTTCGAATGTTTTTTTGTATACACGGGTAGCAAAAGCTCTGCTCAAGTGAGAACGGAAGCCAAACTGTGTTGTGGAATACTACGGTGAGTGTAGTACAAGAGACAAAGGTTAGAAAATTAAAAAGGTACTTCTCTGAAAAATAATTGATATATATTCAATACATACTTTACAAAGTTAATCAAGTCTTAAAGTATGTTGTTTTCAAAAAAATCAGATGATTCTACTCTACTGAAGAAGTTCAAGTTCTGCTGGCACTAGGTATGTGGAAGTTCATGTCAGAAGTTCGACTTTTGCTCCCTTAACTGACCCACATACATCCGCTGAAAATTACTTCATACAAACCGATCGTGAAAAATAGTTGATTTAATCAAGTTGTAATCGACAAGTCAAATGAATGGAAGCAGAAAACAAAACAAGTACATGAGATCATCCTTTTAATTTCATATGACAGTGAATCACTGGTTTGAACACTCATAGAGAATATTCAAAAAGTACGTCACCTTTAATCGTCGAGAATCGAGAGAACACATTTTGGATCAAAAAGTAACGCTTTGAAAAATATATGGCGAGCATCGATAACCTCATACACTGAAGGCGTTTCTCAGACAACGTTTAAGAACAGGTATGCACTATTCCCGGTAAAAATATGGCATGCGTTAAAAATTAATGCTCATCCAAAACAATCTCTAGGTCAAACGAGTAAAATGCAATAAAAGCTAATTTATAATAAAATACTCATGAGAATTAAGGCGGCAACGTTTGCGTGACGGTGTCTCGTGATTTTGAAGGGGAATAATCAGTCAGCTAAAACGAGTCCGATTTGTAACTAGTATCCTAAACGAGTTACAAGATATTCAAGGCATCCACGTTTTAAAAACATATCACAGGTGATTGAGAACACTTTTGAACAATGTCTCCAAAACTTCTTTCCCGTTTGATTGGGAAACGAGCACAGAAGCGGCGCGTTTGAGAATCGCATCTTTCGCAACAGCGGCTGTGACCAAATCGACAAGTTTGCCGTTGCAAGCGGCGACTTCGTTGATGTTGCCTATCCTCGATGAACACTCTTCCACCAGGTCTTCGAAGGGCGTCTTGGAGAGGAGCTTCTTCCCGCCGGCGAAGCTTTCAACTGCGCTCAAAACCTCGGATTCAGAAGTTTCGCACAGGTGTTTGAGGATGCCCTTGACGCCGATTCGGTTGGTCAGTTCTTTGAGCAAGACACTCGTGGGCGTTGCGGCAACCTGCAGCACAAAGTCAGAGCATAAGTGGTACAACGCCATTCTTCCGACATTCACTCAGTAAATTTTGGAGGTTATGCTTTACACCGAACGACGCCGAACCGAGCGGGGCGAGACACACAGTCCAGCCAACTTTAACCTTGGTTAGCTGGACCGATCCGTCGCCAAGCCTACTCCCGCTTACTTCTCAGCAATAACCACCACTAGTAAGCGGCTTGAGGCTTGACATCCTAGCGGAGCGGTAGAGATGACCAAAGCACTAGTCTCATATTGTTAGTTAACCCAACTAAGGATAATCTGACCTAGATTAACCTAACTTTGGCTCGCTAAAGCGGCTTAGAGTCCTCAATCATCGTAACGAAATGACAGAAAAAAATAAAGGTTAAAATAAGAGGGGAAAAATCTACTAAGTTTACAGGGCACAAAATATTCGTCTTAAATCTTACCGTATTCGACGTTTGTAGAGGGGTGGCTGTGCTGTTTGCGGCCAAAGCAGCCAACGGCAGATCATCTTCCGGATCTGAAACACAAACAAAACCTTAGAAAAAAAAACAAATAAGACTCACAAATGCCTTTCAGGTTGGGAACGGAAAATAAAAAAACATAACCCCAAGCACAAACTTTGCCCCGTTTTTTTTTCCCCAAGATGGGCTTAATACATTCAACCTCACAGACCAGCGTTTAACTCAAACCAGAATCGGATTTCATATACCAGTATTGGAACCCCTTAAATAATCGATTCCAATAGGTGAGAACCAAAATTCGCGACCACCAAATTGGCGCAAACCCAAAAGTGAAATTTACCTCGAGCAGCAGACCTGCTGTTCGGAGGTTTGAGACGATAAACTTAGTTACACCCCAACATGCCATTGTAAACAGATGCACAAAAGATATCAAAAGAGACTCGAATATACAACAGGAAAATGCGCTGAAGTCGTTGGGCTGATTTAACCTTAAGGTCGAAAAAAAAAAACACCTGGAGACATTCCCATTTTTTCCCACAGACACCGCTAATAACTTAACAAATAGCTAGCGCACCACATGAAAATAAAATATACCGTAGATATCCCAAAAATGTCTTGATGAAGGGTGAACATCCAGTAAAAACAAAATCCCTTGAATGCCCTTGTATACAAAACAGTAAAATGGAGTACTTACCTCGGCCAGGCGAGAAGAGCTTAGGCGTCTGACCAGACCCAGGAGTCTCAACAGGCTTGGGAGTTTCAACAGGCTTGGAAGTCTCAAAAGGCTTGGGAGTCTCAACACGTTTCGCAGATTTCCCAGATTCGCGTTCAAATTTCTGCAATAGAAAATGAACATGAGTCGAAACGGAATGCAGGTTGAGTTGTGAGATGGCCTGAAAACAAGCATCTTACCTCCAGAGCCCTCACTAAAGTGTCTTTTCGTGGCGGGCGAATAGCATACCGGTTCACCTGCTCTTCAGTAAGAGCTGCCAGATGACCCACGGTTGTCAGTTTGGCATCTGTAAACTTCCGAAGCAAGTTACGGCGCCTGCAAAAGAGAAATAAATCCTTGTGACGTACCAACTGAAAAGAAACAATGTGGAATTCATATGCCCTTTGAGCAACATCTAGGTTTCAACCTGGTTTATTATCAATACACTAGCTTAACTTCGGTTATCCAGTAGACGGGCTTAACCCATAACAGCCCAAAGTATTTGGAGTAAAATTTAGCTTAAGAGAAATTGAGAAGATTTTTTCTATTAAAATATGCAATTATAGGCTTTGGAAAATGTGTAAGTAAATAAATTTCAGGTTTCCGGAGGGGTGATAGTTTTTAAACTGTGACAATACTGAACTAGAAAGATCCTCTTAAATAAATTTTTCTGTTTCCGAACGGCATCGCTGGGCGGTAGTGGGTTGTCAACCTACCTTGAAAGTTAACCTGCTTATGGTAGCTTGAAGCGAAAAATAATAGTAATTTCGTCTACCGTTTGTAATTTTTGAAAACTGCAAATGACTTCAACTATTAGCTACTGTCGACAAAAACTGAACACTTCTCCGCAATATTAAGCTTGCAATAGATGCTAAATTATCAAGTGTTGTAACAAAAGTAGACTTTTGAAACCTTCAAAAATGAATGCGTATTATCTCAATGCAGTTATTTGAATAACTTACCACGATGGTCCAGTGAGAGAGTCAATGATTTTGTCCACCGGCTCGTCGCAGTCGACTAAGGCAGGATATATCGCCCCTGGGCTGGGGAAAAGGATTGGATGAGTGGTCGAGATGTCTCCCTGGGACAAAGCGGCCATTTGACTGAGGTCGGAGTCGAGACGTGGGCCGTTGGGGGCAGAGAGCCCGGCTTCGACCACAAGGCCCAGACGAATCTCCTCTTTCCTGCACCACTCTGCATCCGACTTTTCGAGCTCCTCAGCCATCCTCTTCCTCTCCTCCTCCCTCTTCCGACGAAGCTCATCTTCGTTCCGCTTCTTGGGTCCTCTGCGAACTTTCCGGAGGCCCTCTTGACTCGAAGAATCTTCATTTTCTTCTACGATAGCTTCCGCTTCCCCGCTAGTCCTCTTCTTTTCTCTGCGCAGCCTTTCTTCTTCCTTCCGTATTTCTTCTTCTTCGGCACGTTTCTTCTCTTCAGCTTCTTTCCTGAGTATTTCTTCAGCACGTTTCTTCTCTTCGGCTTCGTTCCTAAGTCTTTCTTCTTCGACTTGTTTCCGTAGTTTTTCCTCCTCTAACCTTCTCTTCCCTTCGGCTTCTCTCCTTAGTCTCTCTTCTTCGATTAGTTTCTTTTCTTCGACTAGCTTACGGAGTCTCTCCTCGTGCTTGCGCTTCTTTTCTTCGGCTATCTTACGGATCCTCTCCGCTTCAACGCGTTTCTTTTCTTCTTCTTTGCGAAGCCTCTCTTCCTTGAGAAGTCTTTCTTTCTCTTCCTTCTCTTTCCGACGCCTTTCTTTTTCTTCCTCCTCTTTCCGAAGCCTCTCTTTTTCTTCCTCCTCTTTCCGAAGCCTTTCTTTTTCTTCCTCCTCTTTCCGAAGCCTTTCTCTTTCCTCCTCCTCTCTGCGAAGCCTTTCTCTTTCTTCCTCCTCTTTGCGAAGCCTTTCTCTTTCCTCTTCCTCTTTACGAAGCCTTTCCTCCTCCTCTTTGCGAAGTCTTTCTCTTTCTTCCTCCTCTTTGCGAAGCCTTTCTCTTTCCTCCTCCTCTTTACGAAGCCTTTCTCTTTCCTCCTCCTCTCTGCGAAGTCTTTCTCTTTCTTCCTCCTCTCTGCGAAGTCTTTCTCTTTCTTCCTCCTCTCTGCGAAGTCTTTCTCTTTCCTCCTCCTCTCTGCGAAGTCTTTCTCTTTCCTCCTCCTCTCTGCGAAGTCTTTCTCTTTCCTCCTCCTCTTTACGAAGTCTTTCTCTTTCCTCCTCCTCTTTACGAAGTCTTTCTCTTTCTTCCTCTTCTTTGCGAATCCTTTCTCTTTCTTCCTCTTCTTTGCGAAGCCTTTCCTCTTCCGCTTCCTTGCGCAGTCTCTCTTCCTCCGCTTCCTTGCGCAGTTTATCTTCTTCCTCCATGCGAGCCTTTTCCTCTTCTCTGCGAGCCCTCTCTTCCTCCTCTTTCCGGGCTCTATCCTCCTCTCCCATCTCATCTTCCGCACTCTCCATCGTCTTCAACCTGAAGACATCGAGGCGCTCTTCGTCCTTCCTTGGCCGTCCGTCGCTCCACCTGTTTTCATCCGCATCTTCCCTCTGATTCTCGCCATCTTCCCGCCTCCTGGAGCGATCGTCCTTGGCAGCAACGAGAATGTGTCGGACGTGGTCGCCTGTGTCGTCGTAATTCCTCTGCTTCAACACGGACGACTCTTCGACGTTGAGTCGCACTTCACGCTCCATCTCAACATCGGTTTCCTCCACGATTACAGCCTCGCGTTGCTCTTCCTCCGCAGGCTTCATCCACTTCATCGATTCCATTTTCTTCTCCTCCAAAGAGAGCGGCTTGCCTGGATCGTACAACAAAATACAGTCATACGAAAACACTAGTTTACAGTCAAAATTCCTAGCAATCAAACAAACACCATCATGCAAATAGAATGGGAACAGAATTGTTGCGAATTGGCCGAAAGATTCCATATTCCCCAGTGAAAAAAACGCGTTCCCCAGATATTTTATCAAAACAAAAGTAACAATTTACTAACATAATCCAATAACCGACATCAGTAAAGTTACCATAAGTTAACGCATGTTTACCCAAGGGGTGACAATGCATGATACCCGGTGTACAAAAAGGCTTGATATCGGCTGTTCGATTCGGTCGAAACATAGCTTTTTTTCTCAGAGATTTTTCAAGTATTTTACTCTCTGACCGCTGTCCACTGATATCTGGCTAATATTTAGGTATATCCAGCAATCTTTTAATATTCTTCTGAAATCTCTCCGATATTTGATTGAAATTCGGTTAATGTTCTCTTGATATCCGTTTATTATACCTCTGATATCCGGCTGATATCCTTTATATCCTGATATCCGGTGTACAGATTCCCAGCAAGGTGTTACCCCTTGTGTTTACCAAGAACTAAACTTAAATTATCCTTGGTTTGTAACATAGCAAGCGTTAGTTGACCTTGCGTCATGGAAATGTCTAAATCTCATCTTGGTACAAAACGGAAATTTCCTGATGTTACCGCACCTTAACCCAGACTTGGAAAATTCTGTTTCTTTCTGCGTTCGCCCGATTTCGAAGACACCAAATACTCGACGCAACAGCCCTGCTAGTGCTTCCACATGAACCCCACACGTAACTTTTAAAATTACACCGTCCCAAATATTATTAACCCCACAAATGACTTTTAGAATCACACCGTCCCAATATTGAGCATTACTTGCAATTTACAAAGCCCGATTCGTATTAAAGCACACCCACACGAATATTTTGCATACCACTGGACCCAGCCATTAAACAAAAACGATGACTTTACCATAAAGACTAACTCACCACTGAGTGTTTCATCTGTTGCGCCACTAGAATGAACTGTTCCTGTGTATTCATCTCCTGTTGTATGGAAGAAGTTGAGCGACTTTGATACTGGGGGATCATGGAAACTGACACGTTTTTTCTGAAAAATGAAACGCTGGCGATAATTTGAGTGTTAGCTTTCGTAGAGCGCATCAGAGGAGCGTACTTACCTTATTCGAAGGAGAGCCTTCCGCATCTAATATCGCGGGGGTTCGCCTCGGTTTCTTCAGGATACTCGACTCCGGGGTCGCGTCTGGTTGGTACGTTTTCCTTACCCACTCGGACCCAGGCCTGTAACACATCAACAACGAGGCCATTAGTTTCAAACGAAGTCCTTCAAATAGAGCTCTGGCTCTTCGGGGTTAACTTGGTGGGAAATAAAAAGATTGTAGCCTGAAGTCGAAATGAGGTCGGTGGAAGCATCATTTCGAGGCTAAGAATCACACTTCCACTGTTGACTGTTTGCAACTTAACTCGCACGATCTTTAAAAGGTTTGCTTGACTTACGTCTGCGGCTCCTTCGGTTGTCCGTCACTGAATCGCGCCGACAGCCCCATCCTCGTCCGCTTCCTGACTCTCGGCGACGCGATAACGTGGCCGTTGAGGGTGGCCCGAAAGGACATGCCGTTGGGGGCGTTGAGCGCGGCAGCGGTGCCCGACCCCGGGCCAGCGCCTGGGGCCGGAACGGCGGCGGCCTCCGCGGTGGCCGCCGGCGCAGGCGCGCTCGCCGCCGCGGGGGCCTCCTCCTTCTGGCTCGGCGATAGGGTGGCCCGGATCTCCTCGCCGGAGCGCGCCGCCGCCGCTTGGCCGAGCCCCAGCAGGTGCGCCGCACGGCCCGTCCTCATCGGGAGGCTCCCGGGGCTGCGGCCCGTCGGCGTCGACTCGCTCCTCGTCCACTTGGACTGCACCGGCGACGAGGTCGGCGTGGACTCGGCGCCGGCTCTCGGCGGGGACTCCGACACCTCCACGACGGGCGCCTGGGAGACCTTCACCAGATCGGCTGGCAAAATGCGCTTCACCAGCCGCGGCTTCCCGGGGGACACGACCTTCTTGGCGTGCATCCAGCTGGGCATTGAATCCGAGCGGTCGTCTTTCTCGTCGACGATCCTCCGCGGAGGCTTGTCTTCCGCTGCGGACTTCGGAGTACCCGGAGCAGGCGACGCCGTTTCCCCGGGGTCTAACGGCGTGAACGTATCACTGACTCTCAACGTCCACTTCGCGTTAGCAGGCGTCTCAACTTTCTTCGGACTCTCGGCGCACCTGGGAGTCGTTATGCCAAGCGAGTCTTCAGGACTTTGCGAACTCTCAATGATATCCTGCGACTCTGGGATAACCACCTCTGAGCAGGGCATTCCAGGCACTGCGGGCCCTTCAGGTTCTTGAGTCTTAGGTTCTCCAGCTTCCAGAAGATTCGATGTTTCCGGCTCAGCTGCAGGCTCGGCTGCATCCTTGACCGGACGCTCGACCGCCGGCTCGACGGCAAGCTCGGCTGAAGGCTGGGCTGAAGGCTCAACCGTAGGCTCGGCCGCAAGCTCGACTGCTGGCTCGGCTGAAGATAATACGGCTTCCGGCTCGGCTCGAGTCGATGCCTCCGGATCCGATGCAGGTATTTCGACTAGTTCCGGCGCAGCTTTCACAGGCGACTGATATGTACTTAGCTTCTCAATGACGACGACAGGTTCAGAAGCTGCGGCGGGTCCCTCCTTGGGGACTTCGCCCTCTGGTTTCGGGTCACTGTCATCCGAGCCGGTTTTCAAGCGACTCCTCCTCTGGGGCCTTCCTCCAGGTTTGGGCGACTCCCCTTTCGAGGCTTTCGTGCTCTTGATGCTCACAGCCTGGGAAATGCGGTCAACGTTCCCGTGTTCCTCGAAGAGTAGCAGAGCTTTTCTAGTCGGCGTCGTTTTTCTCCTTGAGCGTTCCCGGATAGCAGACGGGGGTGGTGATGTAAATCCAGGCTTGGAGGCCGCGTCCGGCGTGGTACTGACATCGGACGAAGGATGCGAACTCTCCGTCGACGGAGACGCAGCACTCAGAGTTTCCTCAGAGTTCCTCTGAGACGTCTCCAAAGCCGCCTCAGGCGGTTCCGTGACTGGAGTCTCCTCAGCGACTTTGCTGTCCTTGGCCTCAGCCGTTTTCGCCGGCGGCTTCAGGGCGACTCGTGATCCCCGGCCCCTGGCCAGCGCTTTCGTGGGGGACCTCGTTTCAGGAGTGTCTTCAGAGCTCTCCGACTCGCTCCTGTAGAGAGCGCTGCCCTCCGCCGGCAAACTCTTCCGCTGCCGCTTCACCTTCGGCGGCGATTTGAAAGTCCCGTCACTCTGCCTGCCCTTCAGTAATTTGCCGCTCCTGGTGACGAGCGACTCGTGCAACTTGCGCGACCGAGTCACCGTCGGCTCCTTCTTCACGGGGACGATGGACTTGCGGCGGTTCGGTGTGACGGGCACCACCTTCTCCTCCGCTGCGGACGCCGGCTCGTCTTCCAGCCGCACCGCCATGTCGCTCTCCTGGCTGCAAGTCAATACATCGTCGGAGTCCGCCACAGACTGCATCGTGGCGTTGTCGTCAATCTCGATCGTCCCGTGGACTTTGCTCTTCTCCTCTTGCAGGATAGACACACTGGTGTCCAGGTCCCTGCCGGCGTTCTTGAACGGCTGGATGTCGTCGAAGTCCATGACGGCCTCCTCGTCCGGATCGATCCTCGGCTTCTTGGGAGGGTTCGCCGGGGAAGACGGGAGGATGACGCAGTCCTGCGAGGCGCTCTGGGTGTCCTGGGAGAGGTCCTGGTACAGCGCGGGGATGTCGGCCTTCCTGCGCAACACCTCCTTCTGGTGCTCCGTCAGGACCATCTTGACCGGCGTCGGCCGCTTGATCACGACGAACTGCTCCTCGTCCAGCTTCCTCTTGTTGCGCCTTGTCGGCGTCTCCAAAGGCGACTTGTTCAGCGGAGAGAAGGACGTCGGCGTGGTCTTCTGCTTGGGAGTGACGCTCGCTTTCGGAGTGCCCGTCGCCTTGGTGCCCACTGTGTCCTTCGGCGGATGCAGGATGCTGCCAAGGACGGGCAGCGGGGCGTCCGAGGAGCTGCTCTCGTCCGGGCCCACACCGCACACCAGCGAACCCAGGGAATTCCCGATGGTCCGGATATTCCGGTTAGAGTGGTTCTTCGCGCACGTCACCAACGGGCTCACGCCGGTTTTAACTTCTCCCGGGGCACTCGACGGGGACTGCCAGTGTTTTTCCACGATAGCTTTCAGAGCAGCCAATGCTGAAACAATCTGGAAAGGAGGAAAAAATATCTCAAAACTACGTTTGGCTCAGTCTATCATTTCAAAACTTCACCTAATTTCAGACGTGCCTACAATGATTATTCTGAAATCTAGCCCACGAAAACATTGTTAATTTTATCATTGTTTTTCTTCGTGCAAAGAGAAACTAGGTTCAGAGTCAAATTTTGTCAAGCTCCTGTGAGCGTTTTGTGTGCTTTACCTGCTGAGCGAGATGCTGGTTGGGCGAGGGGTGCTGCAAGAGCAGGAGCAGCACCGGCGCTAGCTTGGCGATAACGCCGGTGGCGGCGCCAGCCTGCGGCGCGGGCGCCTCCAGCTGCGCCACGCAGCGCGCGATGGCCGCCATCAGCACCTCGCAGTCGTCGCTCTGGCTCCCCGACGCCTTGGGCGACACCTCCGACAGCAACGTCACAACGTTGTCTTGCTCACGGCCCCACTCTGAAAGACCCAAAAAAAAAGGGTTGAAGTAAGGTGAAAACGCTTTCGACCCCACCTATCGAATTTAAGTTCAGTTCACGTGAAAATAGAACGTACTCGGGTGGGTTGCTTTGTGGGCTCGAACCATGGCCTCCCCGCACGCCACGACCGCCGCCAACAAAGCATCGCGATTTTGCAGCGGGGTCTCCAGGTTGACCTGCGCCGTCAGCCACGTCGAGATCTGGTTGCAGAACTCGTTGGACCCTGTGGTCGAAACCAGCGCCACTTGCGGGGCAGACTTCTGGTACAGCTGGCCCCACACCCGGATCCACGAGCTCGTCTGAAAGCAAATCCCCATCCAACAAAGCGCTCGCATTCACTGCACCAATCTGGCAACCGATTCCTTACATTAGTGTAGAGGTGCTCCACGGGACATTTGAGGACGGCGTAGAGACAGCTAAAGTCGTGGTTGGCCGCATCGCCTTGGTTCAGTTCGCCTCCCGCGTTCACCCAGCGCACCAGCACCTCAGCCACGGAGCACCACGTCCAGGTCAGCGATCTAAGCAATATGAAAAAGACATCAATTCCGACACGTCATTATTTCAAAGTATGGCGACTTCCACAACTATGAGTGGCTTAGGTTATCAAGTTTCCCTACTTTTACATCGCGGTGGAAGTCCCGATCAGTTATTGTAGTCCTACCCGGAACAATTAAGGGAAATGATAACACGACTGACTGTGAGGCGAACAGAAACTAAGTTGGAAGAAAACAAGTTAAAAATCTACAATTTAAACTGATTAGATGTTTTTCTTGTTAGCGGGAGCATGTTCCAGTGATGAATCGTATAAGGTATACAGCCTAAGAGTTTAAAAAATACTTACTCTATGACGGCAGTAGAGTCAGAGTGGTGAGCAACCACTTTGGAAGCCATTTTGAGCACTTTTGGAATGAAAGCCAGAGGACCTCCTAAGCAATCCTGGCTCGCGTTCACAAGGTGCTTCACCATAGTTTTGTACCTGCAACAAATATGATTTCACTGATCCAAAGTCAAATGAGTGGGTATGAAAACACCGATTATATCCCAATACATTGTCTTCGAATCGGCAAACATGAAGTAAAGTAAACGTTTCTCGTCAATATCCTGATTTCAAGCGAACACAAGATACTAACTTCCTACAAGGATTCCAAAACTCAACCAAAAATATAACTTCCCTTTAAGGGTAGAAACTTCGAGGACTAGGTACAAATCCATTATTTGACTAAAAATACGATTCCTTCCTAGCCTAAACCAAGGATTTCGCCATGGGGTACTTGACCATATTTTATCAAGGTAGCCATCAGAAAGAGCTCAAAAAATGAAGAAGAAAAGTCAAAAGCAGCATCTAAATACAAGCAGTCGATCACCCGGAAATCGAGTTCAAAGTTGCCTGTAACATCACAGAGTCCGTGGAATTCGGAAAAATTTGCGGATTCTATGACGTCACAAGCAACTTTGAAGACTATCTAGAAGCTGATTTGGACATGTTTTCGTCATTTTTTAAGCTCTCTATGATGGCTATCTCGATAAATATTGGTCAAGTACCTATTGCGAATACACTCTTTACCAGAATTTTACATCAAAAGACCCTGCGTTTCTTTATATGACGAAACTTTTTAAATGCCCTCCGAGAACAAGTCCAATGTATTTTACGGAGAACTTCAACCGGACCATAAATTTGAACACTTCAATCAAAAGAATTGCGTGTCTTTCAAAGCGAAACCTTTTAACTCCCTCAGCACAAATACGAAAGAAACCTACTTTTCGGTGCATCCTGAGGACAGCAGGATAGCCGGACTGAGCAGCCACTGGACCGCCATAAGCGCCGGGGTGCCCGCCATCACGTCGCTGCCGACGTACAGAGACACGGACGCCAGCTGGGACGCCGTCAGCGCCGAGGGGCCGACGATCAGGTCATGCAGAAGGTCGGTCAGCAGCGACCCCAGCTCCTCGTGGGGCTGACTCGAGCTCTGGGAGGTGTTCGTGGTCAAGGACGAGTTCGGAGACGTCGGCGGCGACCTGGCCGAGCCGGCGGACGCTGCCGCCACGCCGTCCAGCATGCTCAGCAGCTCCCTGATCAAGTCCCGGTTCGCGTCACTGGTCCTCGTCTCCGCGATGTATCCTGGAATGATGCAAGCGTTTACCTCGGCGATTCACGTAGTTTGGTGTCATTTTGGCAGAATGTACTCACCTAAGAGCGTGCTCCACGCCTTCTTGATCTTCTCTTCCTCGACTTCCGGGAGTTGGAGACATTGCGAGAAGGCTACGACCAGCTGTTTGGTAAGTTTCGACGCACACTTTGATTGGCAGGCTCGGGTCACGGCCGTTTCCAACGCTTCGAAGCATAACGGCTGAAGACGCGCGTACGATCTGGATACGAAACAAACCCAAAGTTAGTGAGAAAGTCAAAAGAAATGTGATATTAACCAATTTCAATTGGTACCAAGAGAAAGATCAGGAGTTATATACTTTTCAGCAAACTTTTTTGGATACGATTTCCGGAAATGTGTCATGGATGAACTTTTAATGTGGCGAAAGATGAGGTTCCATCACTTCAAAAACCCAAGTAAAAGAGAGACTTACGTCACATACCAAACTATCGCGGTAGCGAAGCAAGGCACAACATATGAGGTTGAATCAATTTTCGCGGTTGCATATCATAATGTAAGTTTGAATCACGGTGAAACACAGAGGTGGGAAATCCAACCTTCAAATCGCAGTAGGTTTGGGTATAGTTAAGATCGAGATTCTCCATCTTATCATGACCGTCCCAGCGCACTCTTTCAGAGATTTGCATGATTTACCTGAGAGGTAATAAGGTATCTCCCGAGGCGTAGAAGCAAAACGAAAGAAACGCTTTGAGCGTGTCGTACATGTCTTGAGTTTGGGGCAAGCTTCTGATGAGGTGCATGAACACATCGTATTTCGCCTTGGTTAGCTCTTCAGATCGATGATTTGACGCTTTCAGGGGGATTAAAATAAGAGCAATCCTTTTCGGATTCAGTGCAGTCTTCTTAAAGCTGTCAATCTGAAAACGAAAATAAACGTACGTCATGATCAAAAAAGTATGCACATATTTAATATTAAAAAAAAAAAAAAAGTCTATTCCAAAAAAAAAAAAAAACATAAAAAAGAAAAAATTTTTAAAAAAAAAAAAGAAAAAAAAAAAAAAAAAAAAGGATAAAAAAAAAAAAAC
>Ga0058701_10001252_pt1 | contig 17890 bp, 7 predicted proteins | sample AgamicOrMae_FD_97039 | JGI IMG/M metagenome (GOLD analysis project Ga0058701, IMG submission 97039) | Agave microbial communities from Guanajuato, Mexico - Or.Ma.e | ecosystem: Host-associated > Plants > Phyllosphere > Phylloplane/Leaf | place: Guanajuato, Mexico | collected 2012-06-04
TGGATTTTTTTTTTCAATTTTTTTAAAAACTTTTTTTTATTACTTTTGAAAATTATGTTCCGATACTTTGCATTTTTATAGGCCCTAAGCTTTTTCAAGATTATGAAGTGTTGATGTTCTTTTCTGTACATGTCAGAGTACCTAAAATCGGTTAAATGAGAGGAACCAGGTACGAACTTTGTACTAGATACATTTCCAGTGTATCATTTTGGACGTCCATTTTGTATGATCCAAACGAGTACATTTCATTAAGTAGCTCTATTTTTCTTGAATCGTTGTTTTGGTGTAGAAAAAGACTGTAATTAATCTACGTTTTGTGACCATATATCACTGTCTCCGGTCAAAGGCAGCGTCCTAAAATAACTACGTGATGGCATGGAAGTCCCCTGACTTTTGGAGAATAATACAGTATTTGAGGGACGGCATGTTTGGGCAAAGAAGCATTTTGTGTTGATGGCATTGACCCTTGCTCTTGTAATTAGTGGGCTGCGTTTTCGTGCGGATTTGTAACTGCCCGAGTTTGTTTCGCTCGTCCCGAAATTCCCTTACAAGGTTTTTGCTTCTTGTCGACTTTGATTGGCGTAGGATTCTTGGAAACGCGTAGCGGCTTTTCGGAGGGCGAGTCAAGCAGATTTTTAACAACACTAACAAAACAGGCTTTCTGTGATAAACCGACTTACGTAGTATTTTAGGGATTCAAAGGTTTGCCTCTAGAAAGACAACGCTCTAGAAAAGAAATCGTCCTATCGTGTACGGTACCAAGTATTAGGTAGTTTTGATGTTTTAAAGAATGCGTATGTTCATTTTCATCTCTTGGTAGATCAAGGCTTTTATGTTATGAAATCGTATAAAATATTAAATAATATAAATATGAACAGAAAACAAATATGACGTTGGCAATGAAGATGTTTTTGACTGATGAAAAAAGGAAGTTTTCATTATTTCAGAACTAAAAACTTTTGTATATCGTTCTGAAATCGGAATTCCTGTTTTTGTATTCATGCGTATTTTAGTGCCAGAGGCAACGGATTAGATTTATTTACTAGTCAAGTGAGTTTTATTGATTAATTTATTCTACAAAATGAAACATTATACCGGTTTTCCGTAGCTCCAAAATTATCTCAGATATAAAGTTTGAATCTCAAGTATATGAAGTTAAGATGTCAAGTAATCAAGTATCACAGGTATTTGGTAGTCTGAGTTTTTCAAGACAGATCACTCTAAATTTGAATCATTGGGTGTCTCTAAGACCCAGCGAAAATTCACTGAATTTGTCAATTGAACCATCGAATCTTTTCAGAGGTGCTATACTGACTGAAATTCAAGTGATTTTTCACTGTATATCTCAGAGACACTGATTCAAATTTAGGGTGATTATAGCGGAAGATTTGGTGTCGCCATAACCAAAAAATTTTATCATTCCCTTACCGCTTTTTTTTAATAAGGCGATCTTACTAATTTAAACAAGAAGTTTTCGTCAGTTTTTGGGCGCAAATCGCTCCATATCCGGACGAAATACAGGCCTTGTGAAAGCATAGTTCCATTTCGTGTGCGTGATGGAGCACTTGTCACCGAATTCGACATAGACGCCGGGCTGTCTGTCATAGGTATATGCGACGCAAGATGCACGTATGAAAATGAGCGGGCTCTATGTGCCATTCATCTGGGATCGGAAACGAGGCGGACCTTCCATCTGGAAGCAGCGCACGTTTGGCGGCAAGCTGGTCGCCCGCGAAACGCCGCCCGCCCAGCGGCCGCCTTCCAATGCTCGCCACAATGCAACAAAAGCTGGGGGGACACAAACTAGACGTGCAAAGTTTCGCTCCGCGGTCGTATTTGCATGACGAGGTGGCATCAGGTGTGTAAACAGGGGCAGGATATGGGGCTATCCCTTCAGAAGAGCTTAGGTTCGGATACCACGCGAAAGGTCATGATCGAAGCTGCCAGATTTTGTGTTAACAAGAAAATTTTGAATACCTCTAAAACATAGTACACTTTTAAAGATGAATTCAAAATTTTCTTCCATTAAAATCACTTTTAAAAAATTATTTCTGTCATCAAGAAGTATATTTTCTAAAATCTCAGTTTTTAATTGCGTTTCGAAATCGTAATAAGTTGTTTTTTTTCCAAATTTGAGGAGGAGCGTTTTAATGAAATCAGCGATGAAGTGTTGATATTTTGGTTGCATCATTTCCGGTTAGGCGTCGAGCGTGTTCGCTGTTCGCACTTCCACCGTATCCTTAATTTGCAGCTCCCCTTCCCTAATCATCTTAGACGTCTCTTCCGGGAAACGGGCAGACGGACGGACGGACCAAACGTAACCTTATTTACCAGACTATACTGGGTACACCGACCAGGTTCAACTGAATTTCCTTTACGAGTTGATCCAAAATCAGATTAGTAAAATGGACAACTTGGAGCCCCACTCAAAGTTTTACCACAGAACAACTTAGTGGCAACTTCTATCTCTTGAATCTCTTCTAACAGTGATGCCAACCCTGGCGACGATAAATGTGAGGTCAAAGGTGATATCTAGGCCGCCACATGTGCATGCTGTGGTTGGCACACCTGTGCGCCGCACCGCGCCGCGCCATCTCCTGTCACCATTAGCTTTTTATGTATTATATTTTCTCCTGACATGTTGACCTTTATCTTTGTCCGGGACTGGTGGGCAATCAGACACACTTTCCTTTCTTTTTATTTTTTTGGTCGGGTGTACAGTCGAGATCAAAAGGCGAGCCAGTTTTATTTGGGCTATTTGGTGTGATATTCTTCATCCCAATAAAGTAGCATTGGTAGGTAACTCAGGATTGATTTTGAACTTGTACCTCCAAGTGTTCAAAAATTCGATAAAAAAATTACGAGTATACTTTTTTTTACCACTCCCGCATAAGTATTTTACATTTCGTTCTAATCTTTAAAAATTCTTTTTAAAAGAAAAAAAAAGAAAAAATTTCAACAATCGTTTTTTTTGGGGGGGGGGGGCGTGGAAACGACTCAAAGCGGCAATCTATCGTTAAACACTATTTGAATGTATCTGGTGTATTTTGTATAAATATGAGGTAACTATGAAGGTTACTGTTTTCCTCTGCGTTTCGCTTGAATGCGTGAAATCGATTTAATCGGTCTAAGTTTGCGTCTGTTTACACAATCCTTTGTTTATCTGTTCCAGGTAAGTTAGCAGAGTTGGCCGAGTGAGACGTTGAGAATGGCCCAATGCGGTTTTCGCCTTTCAACTGTGGGACAGGTAGAGCAGCCCAATTCCTATAAAATTGGTTTGTGGTTGCGGCTTGACAAACTCCGCGCCAGGCTGCTGCAAACCATTTGGTCAATTTAGGAATCCCATTTAGCATTAGGTAGCTTAGGTAGCATTTTCTTTTCCATGATTTTTTTATATTCCTTTTTCCTGATATAACTTTGCGGTTTCTAACGTTACCGGTAACGGAATATTTGGAGGCGACAGCTAAATTTTCGCTAAAATCGTTCTGCTGGACATAGCCTGGAAAGCTTGAATGCGTTTGTTGTGAGTCAGTTTTCCTATCTGTTGGCGGGCAGCTTTTCAAGGAGCTAAGGGCAAGTTTTGCCTGGCCTACTTTTTGCTCTTTTGAAAAACACAAGCCTTAAAAAGAAAATAGCAAAAAATCAGCGCCAATTTGTTAACGCCCTCAAAAATCTGTGGGGGAGAAAATGAAAAATTTCACGGGGAAAATTTTTGCGCACTTTCCGAATGCGAGTCCGCGCTCCATTCCCCGAGCCATGCCTAGCCGTGCCCTGCCGTGTTGGGCGTGATCGTAAACCAACTTTTTCTCCGCTGGAGTGTTAGCAGCTGTTTTCAAAGTCATAAATTGTTTGCTTTTATTTGCGATCGTTAACAGCGGAATGGCAGTCTGCTTTGAAGCGTGTGGAAACTTTTCTCGACAAAATCGTGGTTTCCGCTAAGATCAACTTTCATGAAGTGCTGCTCATAGTTTATAACTCTTAGCTCCAATCCAACTTGTATCAAATACATTCAAGGAATCATTCTCTCTCGCTCAGCTTATATCCACCTTTCCTCGTAAAAATATTGTTGATATTGAATTTTGGAAAAATATTTGCTTGGACGTGATTGTTTTTTTTTTCCAAAAACCTATTACCAATTACTTCGATACGAGTTGAGTCCATGAGAGTGGGTAATTTTTAGGTGAATATTTTTATATTGTCAATATAGTCGACAGTACAATCTTACAGACAATTAGCGGCCTATTAGGGGCAACATGTTTTAATTGTTGTAGTTGGGATAACACGAGTTGTAAAGAAAAGGCACATGGTTAAGCACACATCAACTTATTAGATACCCTATATACTCTTGTCACGAATCCCATCTTCCCGTGTTCGCCGTCGGAACTCGAAAGTTAACCCGTCCTCACCGCGTCTCGCTGTTCGCTTCGCGACATTGTGCTGACATTCACCAAACAGTTGCCAACGAGATGGTTTCCATCGCAACTAAGTGCACCACTTCATTTTTAAGGATGCCCGTGCCCTTTTGTCCACATAGTGACTGTTTCCGCGACGTCACGTGAAGTTTTAGGAAAGTCTTTAAACTATGGAATTGCGGTACCGTGACCAGCATTATTAACTTATGCCACGTTAGATTAAACTCAAAATACCATCAGCCAACGCAAGTGTCAACCCCGCCTACTGGCTCCCAGAAATTATTGACCACCGGAAGTCTCAGGCATGCGTCATCTGCACAGAGGGGTATTTAGACAAGGACCACTTGAAATCTTTTAGAAAATTTGGAAATGATCCAAAAATGACGATTGCTCTTAAATAGTATATTTATAGTTGTTTTGCGAGTTTTGATTGCATTCAGAGTTTCTTAACAACCTCTGGATGGCATCCAAATAGAGCATTTTAACAGCCTAAAAATACAATATTCGCCCACGCCCCAGGATATCCTCCAAAACATCCATAAAGACTGTCTTGTTATTCGTCTTGTGCCAAAGTTTGGATTGGCAAGCTAATTTAGGTGTGGGCAGTGTTAACCGTAACAGCAGCAATTTCTCGCAATAAAAGTACTTGAAAGGACATTTCCCACTCAAAAAAGAGTGAGATTGCGGTGCAACGGCCGGGCCGCGCTCTCCTGTCTCTCTCACTCCGCCCTTTATGGACCAATATCGTATTGGATAGGTGCCAATAATATCTCTCCGCATTTTGGAAGAGACGCCCCTTCCGTTTTTTTCTGGGAGACTGAAACACCTGAGAGGCCTTGAGAGGCATCATGTATCCTCAGATTTGGCGCTAAAAACGATCGTATTCAAGAGTGGAAGTGAACGTCCTTTGCACTCGAAAGAGAACACCAGAACGTTTTGTTTTGTTCCCAGGAATTCCGCAGTTATTATTTAAGCCTACTAGCTTCATTGAAAGGTTACGAGGAGGCAGTTTGGAATGATTTTTTTTTTCCTTTCTTTCATACCTCTAACATCATTTTTTAACGTACGGTACAATGCATATAATTTATTTTTATCGCTCAGTCAATACGAAGGTAGGCGGAAAAAAAATTTCGAAGAAATTAGGCTACGAATCAGTCACACAATAGCTTATTCGACTTAGCATTAAAATAGCTACCAACTAAAAATTAGTAATTGGTCTTGTAATTTGTCCTGATTTTTTTATTTAATTTATGATAAGCTAATAGTGCCTGGACACATAGTGACCTGTAAATATCAAAGTGTAAATAAACGAAACTTCAGGGGGGGGGGTGTATCCATATCCATTCTGGAACCGCAGGAGGAAAAATCATGAAATAGCTTTGATTGGCGTATAACTACATCCGGTATTACAATTTTCAAATTTACGTGAAACTTACTTTTTCGTAGTATCAGCTTTTCAGCTGAATGAAAATGCTGGCAACGGGTCTGAAAGGCTGATGTTTCAAATGGCAAATCGGATATTCATACAAATTGTTGTCTGTGAACCCGAATGCGGATAATCTTTCTGCCGTCGCGAAATCGGCTCATTGCCATAATCTTTGGAGACAATAGACAGTCTAACGTTGATTGTTGAGGCGTTTCGCATTGTTTTGTAGGAAGCTGCTCGCCGCGCCGCACCGCATACTCAGAGCTGCCAACTGTAACGATCGTAAGGCGCTTTTTGCTGTAATCAAAAATGAGTTGCTTTTAGACCTTTCGCAATTAGAAACACTAAAAAATCGTTCCCTTTTGATTCAAACGTATTCACGTCAACTTAAATCATCACTTTATATCAATTGCTGCAATCGCATTCTCCTAATCCTTGAAGATATGAACTTCACCCCTTAATCTTTTATTCAGAAAAATAATTTCAAAACTTCACTTCGGAGGATGGCATTATTTTCTAATCATCGTTTTAAATAAAATTTTAGAAATTAAACCAACCGCTTTTTTTTCCAAGTAAAAAAATGTTGATTTTTTAAATTGTTTAATAATAACCCAAAAAAACTATTTTAGCATTTTTTTTGTAAATTATTTGTGGTATAAGTAGATCAAAGCGGACTAGACTAAAAGCGTGAATTATCCAGAATATTTTTATTACGTGTATCAATGGGCGCTTTTATTACACCGCCTTTCGCGGACGAGGTGGGATGATAATTCGTAGTTAAGCCGTTTACCTGGTAAAGACAGTTTTTCGGGCAAATTATGCAAGGATTTTCGCGGTAACTTTAAATGTTCTCTGCTCATACATCAAGCTTTGCTAATCGCGCGATTACACTATGAATACTAAATGCGGCAAATTCTCGCAAAGATCGTGTAGGGGTCTTACCAAGCTACTGTGATAAATCCACCTTCACGACGCAATCTCGATGTTATTACGTCGCAATGTTGAAATAAAATCGAGTTCCAATCAGATGTTTTCGCCTTGAGTATTGTTATCCAGCAGAGCATTAGCGCACCTTGCTGGTTGACTTTGCCTCTTTACTAATCCTTTCAGGAAATCTTTCATGACTGTTTTGGGCGGTCATTATTTTACGGGAAAAACTCTGTGCACGTGTAAAACAAAAACAGACGGTATGATTGATGAAGCAATACATTACTTGTGCGCAAACATCGCTGCCTCATGATTAGATGGCCTCATTAAAAGTAATAGATCGCTTTGCCCATGTTTTTTTCCACAAACTCAGCGTCACGCCTAAAATTACGGGGGTAAACGCGAAAATTATTGTTGTGTCGAATCACAACCCCTCTGGAAAGTTAACTTTTCAGAGTACAAAGTTTCCCCATAAAATTTTACTTTTGCCTATAAGCCTCCGAAACAGTCCTTTTTAAAAATATGATTTTTCAAATTTTGAATCATAAAATGTTGGCTTTAAGTTTTCGAACATTATAAATTTATCCTTTTTTTAAAAGATTACAAAAAAAAAGGAGCGTATGAAGCACGTACTGTAAGGTCAATTGATGGCATGAGTCATTTTTTGGTATAAATTCTAATAGGAAAAGAAATTTGGTGTTAAGTTAAAGAGATACATTGAAGAATGTCCTTCGTTGTTGATGAGCGTTTTCCGTTCCGAGTAGCCAATTTACTTGGATGTCCAAATTCTTCGAGAGGCAATCTCCCTGACAAAAGCGTGCCCTCTCTCTCTTCCCCATTTCTTCTCTTCCCTGTTCCTAATAAAGCGGCTCACCGCGTGGTTAGAGGACGTGACAATGCCGCTCTCAGGCTCATTTTCTTCCTGGCCGCCATATTCAGCCGCGACCTTTGACCACCATTGTTGGTCGTCGTATACGGCCGCTATGTATTGCCACTATGTTCGGCCAATATATTCAGCCGATAAATTTGACCAGTATATTCGACCGCCATATTTGGCCATCATAAATGCCACCATTAGCAGCGAAATGAAACATTTTAAATTTGCATATTGTTTAGATCGCCACTGTAAATATAGGCAAGGCAAGCCAACTTACTTGTCAGCATGCGAACACGTTGGTTGCCTATGCCTCCTGCTCAGGAATCGTCTAAAGCCATGTGATGTGCAAGCGTGCCTTAGGAAGTGACGAGCCCTAAATAAATCACAATCAGTGCAAAAATTTCATCTGACGGGTAACCTAAGCCCGGCGAAAGAACCTAGTATAGTGATCAACAGCACTCCAATATCCGGTGCGGAGCGAAAAGTCTGCGAAAAATATAGGTCAGTTTTGGTCTACATTGTCCATTGGGGGTGGGGTGGGGGGTGATGGAGAAGTGAAGGATAAAAAACGGAAAATGCTCTGTATTGTTCAATGTTTGCACAGCCTTCTCTTTCTTACACCGGCCTCAACTATTGTTACTGTAATCGCAAACCAGCAGCTTACACGCAATGCAATATTTGTTGTGGCCAATGCAGCTTTCCAAATATCTTGGACGATACGCTATTATCAAGCTATTTCATTTGCATAGGTAATATCTAAACAGAAAAAGGTTATTGCTTACAACAAAGGAGGAGTTGCCGAGCCATCGGGGATAATTTGCTTTTGGCGTGATAATCCATAGCGCAGCTCTGAATCGCATTCATGTTTCAAATCCTACTCGGAAATCTCGCATTACAGGAGATTAAAACAGTGAAACCGTTTCTTAATCCGTATAAACCCGGCAGTTATTTGCTACGGGCGACGTGTATCATGCTTAAGTCCACATATTGCGAACAGGAATAAAACCAAAGAGAACAGCGCGAGAGTCAACGTGGATACAACGAGAGGATTCCTCGAGAGGTCCAAATGAAGGAGGGGCTTATCTCAAATTAGATTCAGAGCGAATCCACGTATTTATAAATTGCAAAAATTGCAATGCTAGCAGCGAGACCCAAGATTTTGCTATCAACGTAAACACTTTTTTTTACCGATAAAGATAACGTGATTATGATTAACCTCGTTTTTTGTAGTTCTATTCGCACGCCTACATTGATACAAGGGAGACTTAAACGCACGGACACCAACCTAATGAGTTTAAAAGGGAGGTGACTTGAACGCACGGAAACTAAAGTAATACATTTTAAAATGGGGCAGCATGCGATTAGTCACTTCGATTTGTTCTTTACAGCGATCGTAAACATACCCTAGCTCAAGTAATTTTTGAGTCCAATTTTTTTTCGCGCAGATTGCAAATGTTTCTTAACCTGGAGCAGCGGTCTTTTGCGCGCCCACGAGGGAACCCATGAGGGAACCCATGAGAAAACCCATAAGGACATCATGGGGGGTTCCAATCGCATCGACCTCCTGCCGCGATATCCTGCTCCTTTTCGGTCCTTTTTTCCTGTGACAACTCAATTCCGGCGGGAAGTAAAAGTTCATTTTTTTTACGCTGCGATAGGTGATTGAGATGTAATGAGAATATTTGTTCGGCTGGAGGGGCAATAAAAAGACACATTCAGCAAAGTTTTCGCTGAAGTCCCGGTCTACTATACGAGCAGTCGTGTGACGCCTAGTTATGAGGTATCGTAAAAGTTTTGAATGACTGCATTCGGCTTTAACTTTCAAGTCCTGAAGGATATAATGAAGAAAAGTTTATGGCTCAGGTGCATTAAGCTTTCTCGAGTGAGCGGTGATATGTCTTTGTGATCACAAAACTCGTTCCAGCAGACCCGTGTCGCTACCCACCGCTTAGGTTTTGAAGGATTTTTACTTGCGTCATCAGGTTTTATTTATTATAAAATCTCTTGAAAATGTGTTTTGGGGTGTTACTTTCCTCTATTCAGATGTAGGAAACCGAAGAAGAATCGTGAAATAGTGCGAATCGAATGCCGAAAAATATAACTACTGATAAGGAAGTCTGAAAAATATGACAGTCTAGCGAGAAAACATGTATGAGATACGTGAGGAAGTGAACATAACAGGTCCTGTTTTGATTAAGCGCAACGCTCCAATCATATGGTTCTGAATATGCGCAGTACAGAGAATCGGAACACGCTTATATACAATATGTGGTAATGTAATTTTTGTATTCATGAGGGAAAGCGGTCCAGAAATGAATGAAATGTGTTTGTTAATTGGTAACGTAGGCACAATAATTTTTAATTCAGTTTGCGTATCATACAGAGTACCTTTTTCGATGGAATCAACAAGACCTCTCAGCAAAAAAGCACAATCATAACCACAACAAAAAAAAAGGAGAAAAAAATCAGTTCTCGGATTTGAGGTAATTTACAAAAATGAGTTTACATTTTGCTTGATATTTTATTGAGAGACTAGATTTGTACATATGTACCCATCGTTGAGGGATCATTCATAAAAAACGCATGTTTTAAATAGGCTAGGCGGGAAGCCAGTATAGACTGGGCATTTTCGTTAATTTATGAGATAAATCTATGTATCACGAGGTTGTGTATCAACTCACATCAAACTCGTGGGTCCAGTGAGAGCTCTTTCCACTGTCATGGCTAATAATATATTTACCTTGGGAAATAACCAAAATAGGTCATCATGGTTAGCCACATTAAACGAAAGGGCTCGGAGAGAGCTTTCCTCTGCTCTTGCCCTTAATGGATCCATCTTAAAAACTAATTTATAATGTCACATTTCCTTTTTCACTTCAAACCCAAAATAAGTTGGGTCAGATTTTTGTTCGTTGGTGAATCGCAATGGACCCTAATCATTCACGTACTTAATCGAAGTCTCGGAACACTGTGCATTATTCTAAAGGTAAATTTTTCTTGATTTCTATGTATAGTACTTTTAATCTCTCAATACGTTCTGAGAAGAATGAATCACATGAAGTTTAGACTAGATGAATCTGAATTGATTAACCTAGATGTAGTCCTCCTTGGCTAAGGAAACCTTGGTTAGGTTACCTTAAAGCAGGAAATCGTAGTTTGTCGATGAAAAAGGTTTTCCGCCATCAATCATTCATATTTGACGGATTTACTCGTTTCAATCGTGAATAATTGGCGTTGACCCCATCGTACCACTGAAGTTAATTTTTCTTTAATTAAAATCTGGAAAAAAGGACAGCATGGTGTGTTTGACTTTTTTGGCAGGTAATTTTATAACTCGATTGCAGAGTGTAGCTCACTTATGTTGGGCTGAGGTGTTAAAAAGGACTCTCACGTAAGGGAGGGAAGGAAGTAGCTATTAAAACAGTATCTTCTCTAAACAACCTGCAGTAGACTATCGTCATAGCCATAACTCGTTCTTTTGTACCTTAGAAGTGGACGGTAAGGGAAAGTAAAGAACGAGCAAAAGGGGGGTATCAAGTGCACCACATTTTAAGCTAGACAAAGGCAACTCGCTTTGTAGACGCACTAGGCCGTTGTCATTTTGTCGGATTTTCAGTGCGACTTTTTACAGCTTCGTGTAATGAACTGCATTTGTTTTTATGTATAAGCCTTTTCAGTTCCCCCGATAAGATAACCCACGGAAGTAGTATCACTCTGTTAATAGACTTTTCTTTACACCGGTGAACCCCTCAAACAAATGTTTCAAAGGAGGTTTTTTTTTTGGGGGGGGGGTAATGGGGTTTTTGAAATATTGATGTAGCAAAATATAAATGATAGAGGTCACTTAAAACACTGGAAAATGCACTAAAATGCCTCATAAGAACGCTCACTTTTCGTATTTAGGAGACTGACGAATGCGTTGTCTTTTTTTTTTTTTTTTGGTGAAAAAAATCCACTCAGCCGAGAGCAGTGGCTAGTCTATAAATAATAAAGAACCCTAAATCCGTGCCTCGCCTCCCCTAGCGTGGCGGTCGGGGGCATTGGGGGTACAGTCCGTCCGGATTCACGATTACAGCGCGATTTATCAGCTTTGTCAGTATTTTCCTCAAAATTGTAGTTGACCCATCGACGAAGATTTTTGCGTCTGCCGTTAGGAAATAGTCAACATATCTGTATTATCCCACTTATCAGACTCGATTTATTATTTAGTAGAGGGAGAGATGTAATGCTCAAATTGAAGTCACAGGTGTTTGTAGGTTCGCCGAGTCCACATACACGGCCCAGTGTTCTCTCGCGTCTGGTATCTGGCTTGATGCATGTGTACGTAGGGTGTAGCCCATAAAGTGCATTAACTGGAAAAAGTAAGATAAGCTGCTCCATTTTTATGGAGAAGTATGCGTTGCCAGTGACGTCAAAACGCCGTAAATTGAATGTGAGCAGTTAACGTAATCTTTTCCAGTTAATACACCCTATGTTATACATGCTGTCTTCTAAACATATTCGCAATCTTCCTCTGATCGGCGTGTCTTTAAATCATTAAAACGCGTCTCAGAAGATCCACATATCTGCACGCTCGATCCAAAGATTTTTTTCTTTATTAATCTTCAAATCAAGTTAACTTAGTTCCATGTGTGGCTTAGTCTTACCCAACCTGTTCCTTACCAAACCTTTCGAAAAATAACCGAAGTCTACATATCTGATTTGACAAGATGTAATCTTACGTAATCCAACTTCAGCCTAACAAGTTTAACCGAATCTTCGCACCTAACCTCACTTGAACTTTCCTTGCCTAACGTTGTTTGCCCCGCCTGAATCTCGTGCAACCCTATCTTGTCATGCCAAACCTAATCCTTCTTAATCTATCCATATTTTATCCTACGCCATCCAGCTTAACCTGGCTAAATCTTACTGAACCACCAAGCTTAAAACCATTCTTAAACAACTCAAAACTATTGCATTTCAGTGTCTCTCGAAACACAAAGCACGTGACCTCTTTGAAATACCCCCCGTGGAACCTTAAAATTAAATATTTGTAGGTTTGCATTATTTAGTAAAAACTCGTGTATTTCATCCCGTCCTAAATGCTCATCCACTAAATCTTGGTTGTTTGAATTAATTCAGTGTGAAAGTTCCGCAGGGGGATTGTTGTGATTGCGATTCTCGCCGCTCTTTCGGCATATTTTAATTTAAACCAGTCGGTCGTGAAACGCACAAAAGGCGACGAATGCAAAATTCGCGACAACAGTGTCAATTTGACAGCAAACGAATGCATAAAGAAAACTTGAAAAAGACCCTCAGGAAACTTGAAGGAAGCGTTCCGATGGTAAAATATTCAGGAACCACCTTCGTCAACCTTCCAATCTCTTGCCTTTTTCGCTCGGAATATTTTGCTCTTAAGTGATTCATTTTCAGTGGGTCAAAGTCAAGAGCGCAACGCGCCTGCCTTAACCTCCGCTTCATCAACCTGTTGGAGTCATTTTGCCGAGTTTCCTACCAAAGCAATTTACATCGTATAAACAGCACTCTATTTTAAAAATTGCATTTTGTGCCTCTTGTGTTTTACGTCTCGTCTACAAACTTAAAAAAGCGATGGCGAAGCGACGCACAGGGCATCTGCCTTATCTTGGCCTTGCCTGATCTATCTTTGCTAAAATTTAAGTATGATCTTACGTCTTGAGAGAGTTTGCTGCCGTCAATCGCTTTAAGTATAATGAAGAATCACCCGCCGTTTTTTGGTAATTTTTAGTGATTTTTTAAATGTATTTTTTTTGTAATTTTTAGTTTGTATTTTTCGTTCTTTACTTTTTTCTTTTTTTTTACTCGACGAATGGTTTTTTTTTGTATTTTTAGCAAAGTTTTTGGAAGATTTTCAGGAAAAAAAACACAGCAACGTTAGCCAAGGGAATGCCAAAGCAAGTCATGCATAAACTCGATATAAAGATTAAAAAATAATCTTTAGTACAAAGCAGCTTTTTAATAAATTGATGAAACCTAAATAAATGATTTTAAAAATACGAAAAAAATAGGGACGGTCAGATTATGTTGAACGAGGCACGGGTTATCGGCTTAAAAAGTTGGTTACCTTCATCCGTCAATTTGAGCGGCTTCTGTTTTCCGTGGATCCCTTCCTTTTTGTTGCGAACCCTACAGGCGCCCTCGACAGGCGCCCTAGTTTATCCGGCAGCTTATAGGCTACTATTGCAATTTTGCCATTGTCTCTTCGGCGAGTTCGCAGTGGGCCCGATTGGTACCGAGACGAGAATCGCTCTGATCAGAGATGCCCCAGCAGCCCCAGCTGCTGGCTGCTGCCTGCTGGCTGCCCTAGGGGCTCACCAACGTTGCTAGGCGCACCTCTTACTAGTTTAACGGGTTCGAACATGGCCTGCAGGTGTGTATCATAATTATACGCTGCCAACACAAAGCTCCGATATCGCTCGTAGACATGAGCTTCCAAATGTTAACCACGGTGAGTCACCATTCATGGGAGGTTATATTTGGAACAATGTAATGACAATGGGTACAATACATGAAAACGTGAACTGTAAACATTAGATTGCGCCCTATTTTTAGCCTCTATGACTCCTCTTTACTAATTCGAGTAATGACCAACCGATGTAGAGAATGCTTACACTAGATCATTCGCCGTTGCAAGTACCCTTGTATATCATGTTCATTTTCGGGTACTGGTCACCACTAACGGTTTACAACGGATGACAGAGCGGAAATAGAGGAACCTCTCTCAACCCAAAGGAGTGTATAGAAAATCCATACACTTCAAAAAAGATCTTTATTGATTCATTGAATCAATGAATGATCATGCTGGGTCTGGTAGTGTAGTTTTTGAGTTCACTCTGAGACAATCGTCATTCTTATATACCGTAAAAGATGTGATTGTCCAACCCTTGTGTTCTGCCCGGGTTCTCCCATGTCAATAAAAGTTAGTAGCGCACCTCGAACGTACAAACTAGAACCAACTGTGTGTATTGCTTTGCTGTGTTTGCCTTAATTAGTGTAATGGGTAATAGCTGGAGCCTGGAGCTTGCCACGTTGGGGTCACTAGCGATTCAAGTTCCACCGTCCTACCCGAGGGAAAGTCTTGCTTCTCGTTTTAAAAATGTTCTTCGACTATTGTAATTTTCTTCATCAACATCTTTGATACCTATTTTAGGTCTTTTTTGCCCGAATGATTGTTTCACCCGAGTTGCCACTGACATGTTTCATCGTCCTTCCAAGCTAATCTTGACCATCCTGCCCACTTCCTGTGCTTGACAAGGGAACTATTCATTCACTGTCATCCCTGATGAGAGAATGGTCTGTGGGCGCTTCTGTTTTACTAGGGGCCCGTGAAATATATTGTATGCATGAGCAAAGCATTCCTTTGTCCCGAGAACAGTGAAAATGATGCTCTTTGCGTCATCCGGCAAACCTGAAATCACCTGAACTGCTTCAAGTACTGCGCCTTCTCAGCATGATGCTTTTAGGCTGATGATGAGCCTCATGGATGGCAGTATAAGATCTATGGGAATACGCACAGGGTACTCAAAAGCACGGAAAAAGCAGGGTGCCAACAGGCCCGCCAGGGTTTTATTTCGGCGCTGACATGAGCTGGAATGCAAAACTCAATATCGATAACCTAGCTAAATTACTTTTTGGTGAGGCATGTACCTCACACATACATGCCGTAATAAGACCGCTCCAATTTACGGGCCAGTAAAGTAAAGGCGTCCGGAGAAAAGAGGCCATTGTGCGATAATGGCTCAAAAATAGTGCGTCGTTTATAGCAAACGTGGCTTAACATAACTTTGAGGAAACGGGGTCACCAACAGAGGGGGCGTAGAAACACGGAACTTTTCTCTTCGTGATGACCAAATCGAGGAGAGGTGTTACTCGATTCGCTTCTATGGCGAAATGAACGTGCGAATAACTGGGATACCGATACCAAAAAGATAAATCATCAATATTTTTGAGACGTCTGTATCAAAACGGTGAAGCTAATCCCAGTTCATTTTTCATGATGGTATTGTCGTTTATAAAACTCATGATCAATACTTCCTAATCCCAAGAGGTCGTCTAATATAACCTTGGTTTGTGTAACCATCAAAGAAACTCTACCATGTATTTTATGTTTTACACCCAGAGTAAAGTGTGTTATGGTATTTGAGTGTTATCTTTAAGTTAAGGCCATATTCGACCGCACAATACGTGGCAACACAGGAAAAGTATTGCATGTATCGTTGCTTTTGGCCACTTATCCTGTGTGTGTGTGAGCCCAGGCCAAGTGGATTCGCAGTCCTGTATCTCAAGCTGGTATTCCTTGGGGAATAGGTTCCCTTATCGGGAATAGCAGCCGGGAGAGGCGGGTGCCTAATGTCCCAATCTCGGCGGGATCTACAGCAGACTCCTTTGGCTTCGGAGTCGATGCACCCAAGGCGGCTTAAAGATCTACTTTTCAAATCCACTTTCCTATAGAATCCTACCTCGGATATAGCCAAATTCGCGAGGCTTACCGCAATGAACTGTTCAAACCTATTTTACCATCGCAGAAGTCAACATGCGCTTTGTACCAATGCATTGAGGAAAGCTCAGAGGTTTTCCGAAATATTTATTCTGTCGATTACTATTTGGGTTTTTTTTCTGTTCAGTACAGTAGAACTTTGGGTTTCAGATTTTTCAATACATTTTTCATACTTATCCAGAACAGTTCGGCGTCAGAATTACATTAGGTTACGTTCGGTTAGGTATAAGCAGCTAATGTGAAGTGAAGAGAGTGGTTGTATTTATCTGGCTAAGCTAACTTACGTTAGATGACTGGATTCAGGCAAGGGCAAAGTTTGTAATGATTTTGGTCCAAGAAAAATAAATATGTGTTCTAGAAGAGATCAGGTTATGCATAAGTTAGGTAATCAAGTTATGAGATAATTTAAAGCTAATTTAAAGCTATAGACAATAGCATAGTCTTGCAAAGTTAAGGTGGGTGTCTGAAATTGAGCTAGGGTAGGCCCTCAAACTTCCTACAATCAACTTTACTTATTTGCAACGGTGATAAAGGAGCCCTCTCGACATTCGTTGATAGAACTGTACCTTTCTTACTGCCACTTAATATCAAAATATCCGTTTTAACGTCTTTAACCGCAAAAGCTATTTTCCATCTTTCTTCTGGCTTTGTTTTCCAACCCTACTAGTCGCCCTGTCTATCTTCAGTAGTATCTCTATTAGCTTTGAGCAGAGCTTTTCATAGTACTCTAAGTGATGAATTACCCCGGGGCAGTCTAGTTTCTTGTCTGAGAAAAACCCATGTCAACACAAGCTCGTTGGGATCGTTCGTCTGTTTGCCATGAGTAAGCCTTCTCCAGCCAGCAACGTTGGCAACGCGCGCCAGAGGTGCCGTTAGAATGTTTGCATTCTCTTCCAGCCACCCAACTTGGCCTCTTAAAAAAATGCTCATGCTTAAACTAACGTTACGTTCCGTGTGAAACATCTTACGGGAGACTTAAGGGTTGCGTGGCATGACTGAACAGGCCCACCACAATCTCTCTCCCGCTGAGAGTTTAGTAACCTTTTCCGTGCGTCGTTCGGCACTCTCTGTTTTTAGTGTCTGGAAAACGTGAATATTTGCAGGGGCAAAATATTCTAAAAAAATGTACAGGCCCACACAGGCTTGTCTCGAGCAGGTTGAGATCTCCTCCAGCTGTTGAGGCTGCGTTAACTTAGGCGCTTTGAAAGAGGGCAGCTTTTTGTTTCAGAGGAGGGTTTATGGTCGATGAGTTGCACTGCAGTCGTATAGCAGCCCCTGCCTTACTTTATTGCACTGCACTTCGGCCGAATCTCTCAGCGGCATTGGTCTCTAGGGTTCTACTAAGACTGTGACCAAGCTTACAGCTCGGCCTCAACAGATACCCAACAGGGAACATGTACGCATTTCTGCAAGCTGATAGGTACGGCTTGACGCGGGGACTAGGAGGTTCGAGAGACTAAACAGCCGCGGTGGTGCTGTGGAGACTGATTTAATATATAGATTACAAAAGCGAAGTGGGCTAACCAGAAAAACATACAGTGCACTCTGGCGGATAAAACTAGACAATCTGTAGATGAGGGGGAAGCGGACACGAGAGAAGGAGGGAAGGTAAGCACAGGTGGGAGGAGAAACGGGGTAAGCAAGCTAGGAAAGGTGTAAGACAGAGAAAGTATTCGAGGATGGAGAGAGAGGGGGAATACGGAGCGGACAGAACGGAGCGGACAGAACAGACA
>Ga0058701_10001253_pt1 | contig 17863 bp, 15 predicted proteins | sample AgamicOrMae_FD_97039 | JGI IMG/M metagenome (GOLD analysis project Ga0058701, IMG submission 97039) | Agave microbial communities from Guanajuato, Mexico - Or.Ma.e | ecosystem: Host-associated > Plants > Phyllosphere > Phylloplane/Leaf | place: Guanajuato, Mexico | collected 2012-06-04
ATTGTTGTGGTCTGCGGGCAGCAAGTGGCAAGTGGCAAGTGGCGAGCGGCGAGTAGTAGTGAGCGGTGAGCAGTGGGCCCCACGCGGCGCGACGTGTGCGGAATGTGGCCGGCCGGCCGGCCAGTGACGCACGCCAATCCAATTGGGCCGCCCCAGAGGAGCAGGCAAATGAGGGCCGAGATGCTGGCACGCGACACACTCGCGCCGGCCACACACTGACGGCCGCGCGTGTCTCTCCAGAGCAGAGCAGCGGCGCCTCCTCTTCCTCTTTCTCTTCCTCTTCCTCTGGCCCCAAATTCGCGCGCCGCCATTACGGCCCACTCAAGGCGCCCAATGGGGCCCCATTGGGCGCCCAGAGGCCGCCTGCAACTCGATCGCCGGCCCCAGAGAGCCGCACACAGTCTGAGGCGGGCCGCACACAGTCCCGCGCGGTGCAGGCGCCCCCTCGCGCGCGCTCGCCCGCCTCTTCCGCCCAAGCGGCCGCCTGCGGCAAGCCAGCAGGCCGGAGCTGTGGGCTCGAGCAGAGGAAGCCCAAGACGAGCTTCCTCTGCTCGCCCAACCGGAAATGCGCGCGCCAATTTCGCCCTTGAGCCAAAGCGGGCCCTTTGTGTGTGGGCCGTGAGGCTGCATTTGCCGGCCGGGGCGCCTTCTCAGCTTCAGCTTTAGCTTCGGTTTGGACTTGGACTCAGACTTGCACTTGGGCGCCACTTCCTCGCTCTGTGCAGTCTCTCCTGCACTCTGGCCCTCACCCTTGGGGCTGAGACTGAGGCTAAGGCTGAGGCTGAGCGGAGAGTCTAGTGCTGTGGACTGGCGCCACTCTGCCGCCTCAGTCCACAGTGTGCTCGAGTGTGCGGCCTGACGGGCCCAAATCATGTTGGCCAGCCTCGTGTGGGCGCACCCTAAGCTTTGCCCTCAGTCCAAGTTGCTCGGCCAACTTAGGCCCAACTTTCGGCGAGTTAATTTTGATGCACACAAGCGCACACACTAGCCACTGGGCTAGCCAGCCAGCCAGCCAGCAAAGAGGCCCAATCGAATGGCAACTTGCCATTCCAACTGCGCCCCTTTCCAATTTGCAGGCCCAGTTCGTTTGTTTGTTTGCATTCAGTTACTTATTGTCTTCAATCCAATACTGCCGCCAGCCCGCCGGGCCAACTGCCTGCCGCCGCTCAGCCCAGTCGCTTGGTTGCCTGAACGGCGCCTCCAACGCCGCCACTCGACACTGCTCGCCGCTCGGGGCCCTCACGGCGCCGAGTGATTGATCGCCGCCAGCACTCGGCGGCGCCTCACCACTGCCGCCCCTCCAGGCGCCACTCCGAAAGCTCCAACCTGGTGGGCGCAATCACTTCCGGCGAGTGTCGTCCGCCCAAGATTGGACCTGGTAAGTGGCGAGTGGAGTTGGTGTTTGAGTGGAGTTGTAGTGGAGCTTGGGGCTGGCAGAGTTGTGTGCGGGCGCTGGATGCGTGCTCGATGCGGGCGCACCCACTCCCAAGTCGCTTTGTTTCCGCCTCCAAGTCGCCTCCTCTAGCTTAGCTGCTCTTCCCGCTCTCGCTCTTGCTCCTCCTCCTCTTGCTCTTCTTGTTCTTCTTGCTCGCCGGCCCAATCCAGACGCACACTCTGCACCACGTCGCTGAAGCGGACCAGCGAGCCGCTCCGCTGGCGCCCTTCCTCTTGTGCTGCCGCCGCCGCCCGGCCCTGCCCACTGGCTTGCCCCTCGTCCAAATTATCACTTGCACTCTGCTGGCCATCATGCAAATTAGGGCCCCTCCTCCGAGAGGGCCCGGCCCACGCGCCTGCCTCGTCCAGCCGCCCTCCAGCCGCGCCCCCATCCAGCTGGCCCAATTTAAACTCGCCCCCCGAGCCGCCGGGCCGCTTCAGGATCGACTTGGGCAAAAGTGCCAGCGTCTCCGAGCGGGCCTTCTGGCGCCCTTCCGGCCCGGCCGCCTCGAGGTCACTCTGGAGGGCGGAGGGGCGGCCGCGGGCAGACGCCGGCCGCCCACCAGTGTCATCAGCGCCCCCACATGGTAATGAGCGCCGCTTGTTGATGCCGCGCCCAGGGGCCCGCGAGCCACCAGGGGCGCCCCTCAGCTCCCCCTCGGCCGGCCGCCCACTCGAGTGGCCAGGTGATCCATCCGGCTCGTCAACTGGCGCGCCCGCTGCTCCGCCGGGGCTCGAGGCAACAGAGGCGAGCTCGCAAATCCGCCCGCCGCTAATCGAAGCGCCGGCGGCCTCTAATGGGCCCCCGCTGGCGCAGCTCGGGCGGCCTGAGCAGCACGAGCTTGCCGAGCTTCCAGTGCCGCTTGTGCTTCTCGTGCTAGCCCCAAGCTCGAGCTCAAGCTCGTCCACAGGCGCCCACTTTGAGGGCTCCCAAACGGGCGCTGTGTCAACAAGCGGTTGCGAAATATTATTAATTTCCTCCCCGGCGCGCGTGGCGTTCGGCGCCGGCGGGGCCGCAATCTCTTTATCATTCTGTTGTCGCTCTGCCTCCAGCCTCTGTCTCTGCCTCTGCCTCTGGCTCTGCTTCTGCTCTCGCCCCTCCACTTCCACGTCCTCTTCCACGCTGGTCTTTTCCTCCTCAGGCTCAGACTCGAGCGCGTCCAAAGCGTCCACAGCGTCAACAGCGTCCACAGCGTCCAGTGTGTCCGGCCGGCCAACAGCGCGCCCATTAGATCGCCGCCCAGACCGCCGGCCATCCATTTGGGCGTCATTTGGCGCCGGCGCCCAAGCGGTGCCACCACTTGGGTTCCCCGCCGAGGTCACTGGTGATCGAGTTTGGCGCGCCACCCACTCCTCGCTGGTGTACAGCGCCCCAACTGGGGCCCCACTCGGCGCCTCCCGCAGCTCAGGTGGGCCCGCATGGCCGGCCGGCGGAGCAGCGCCCTCCAGCCTCGCCGCAGACAGACGCTCTTCCTCTGCCACCGTCTCGCCGGCCTCTTCCGGGGCGCCCCCACTGCTCGTTAGCGCAGTCCCGCCGCTCGTCTGCCGCCGCTTGTCCACCCCCTCGACGACTTCCTCCCGCGCGCTGCTTAGGTTTGCCGGCGAGCCCTCGCCCTGCTCAGACTCGCTCGGCCCACACTCGCCCGGCCGCCCACCACTGGAAGTCTCTTTGTTCGGCCGCTCCATTTGTTGTCCCTCAGCCGCCGGCCGACCAGCGCCGGCGGCCTCGCCAGTCTGTGTCTCGCCAGTCTGTGTCTGGCCGCCGCCTCTTCCAACCTCTACAAAGTCGCCCTCATTGATACTCCTCTCCAACTGGAGCTCATTTAATTTCTCGATCACGTCACTAGTTAGCCCAAGCGACTGAGGGTTGCCCTCCGAGGAGCCTGGCCCACCGCTCAGTGCTGCTTCTGGCGCTTGCTCCTCAGGGCGGCCGCCTTGCCCCAGTCTCTCTTCCTCTTCCTCCGCCTCTGCTCCACCATTTGCTTCCTCCAAGAGGGCCTCCTCTGCCTCTGCCTCTGCCTCTGCCAAGCGAGAGGCAGTTTTGGAAAAAGTCAACAGCCCGCCTCTGCCGGCGCCAACATCAACAAAACTGCCACCGGCCACTGGCACGCTGCCCGGATAATCCGTTGATTTATTGCCCTCCTCCTCTTCCCGCCGGTCTCCATCTTGAATTATTTCCCCCCGCTCCTTCTTGGCCCCTGCCTTTATCTCACGAGGGGCGCCCTCTGGTCTTCCGGCGGGGCAACCTCCCCGCTCGAGCTGCCTCCAGAGCTGCCCCTCCAGCAACTGCAGCCGCTCGGCCAGAGATCTGCGCAGCAACTCCACATCAGCAACCATCACCGACTGCCTCTGCAAACTTCCGATCCTTATCCCCGGCGGCTCCTCCAAGCGCCTCTGCCTATGCCTAAATCCTTGTCCCTCCGGCAAAGCCCCATTGCATGAACGATCATTTTCTCCCTCCAACCAAGCCGCTCGCTCTTGACCCTTGGCCAATCCTTCAGCGGCCTCCGATGGGACATTAAATTCACTTTCTTCCAACTTCCCACTCGGGCACAATCCATTCGATTGATATTCCCCAATCCATTCGATTAAACTGGCCCACTTTGGCCACCACAAATTGCCCATTTTTTCATCCTTCCTCCCAATTGGTCCATTGTGGTTTTCGTAACATTTGCCCAACTCAACCAGACCAAAATTGCACAATATATCACCCACTCTTTGGCGCTTGAATGTGAGCTCGCCTCCAGCATGGCGCAACCGATGATGCTTGTCTAAATCTGAATTGCTGCCGAACAATTTTGGACAATCGCGACATTGGATCAACATTGCACTTTTGGGCATCAAATGGCGCCACCAATAAGCTATTGCACTGTTTTCTTTTCCCTTCCAGAAGTTTTCCCAAAAGAACAACAATCTTTATCCAAAAATCGGTGCCTCTCTCTCTCTTTCTCGGCCGCAAGCAAAAACAACAAGTCCGCGTAACCATGTCAACAGCTACAGTTGTAAGCGCGCTTCTCTCAACTCTGTCCAAAGACTTCATGAACGAGAGGCCTGCAAATGCTAACCATGATGACCATCTTTAGATGCTCTCGCTTGGGTCACTTGCACGAATCTCAAAATGGTTCAATCCATCCTTGTTCAAACGTTCGATTCACAGTTTGATAGTTCAAAACTTATCCAGATTTCTGAATAAGAGTTGGCCTTCAAACTCTCCGGGTGTCAATGCTCTAAGGCTTAGGTTTTACTCCTCAGTGCTCACTAGATCTCCCTCCTGGCCGATCTGTATGAGAGGTGGACTCGATGTCTACTCGAAATAGCTGACAACAGAGGCACTCTCACCGGTATGGACTCATAACTCCTGCAATGAACTCAAAAAGCAAGCGGGCTGATCCGGACCAGCTTGGTGCGGAACTCCTGAATAAGTTTCTGGCAGATCAGCGCGAGTGAGGTCATAAAAATGTCAATTATATCAATCCGTTTCGACACCTCCAACCCTCCTTGTCCCCAGACAGATCATATTTTTCACTCACTGTTGCTCTGGACAGTATTTTCATGATGGCCCTCAGTGCTAGCGGACGATATTTGAGAAAATTGTCTACACGAGTCCCTGAATCAAAGTAGGCCTCTTCAATGAGAGATCAATTAGGGATACAAATACTCATGCTAGGCTGATAAATAGTCTACACAAGCTACAACAATGCGTTCAAAGGCTACTGGCAGCACACACAATCTCATTATAGCTTTGTTCGCTCCATTATAGGCCCCAGTAGCTATTGAGGCCCCGCTCTCTGGGATCCACAAGGGTCGACATTGTAGCCTTTGCAAGATGGTGCTCTTTAGCTTGCATATCAGTGGCCCAGTTGTCGCAGTTTGCATTCTCTACAACATGTCAATTGTGCATTCTGGTGCAATCTAGAATGACAAATATCTCTCCAGATTCACAATGAAACATGCTGGCAGGCTAATCTTCTGTATGCAACAATCCGAACGTCTACAAAGTGCATGACAAATCGCAAAAGCACAATAGGACCTCTGCTTTCTCCATAATGGAGCTCAACTTTCAATCTGTGAGCCCCACTGGGGGCCACGCAAAACACACTATGCACAATCAGACTGCATATCTATGTAGCGAGTACGTATTTGGGTAAAAAGATGGGTGGGCATTGGTGGGCGAGGCAGGCAGGGTTATCGTGCAATTGATAGAGTTTGCGAGAATCTGGCACTTGTATGCGGCCGATCGTTGCCATGAGCTCACCTTTTTCTTGATCAGAGAGACAAGGCAGAGCATAGAGTCTGCTAATCGAATGGATAGTTTCAGGGAAGGAGGCGGGGCTGCCATATGGTAGCTCTGATGAGGTTGGGTGTTGTTCATTGGAGGCTGGCTTGTTGCACGAATCGGAGCCTCCTACATTGCCCCACTTTGCGGCGAGGCCGCTGGTTATTGAGGCCAGATGAGCCTGTAGTCTATATCAGACGCCGACTAGGAACATTCCTCTCTGGTGCTTTGAAGTGGTGGAAGACCTGGGTGCTCCTGTTTTACTGAATACAAGTGAATCAAATCGTCCTTGACGATACCACAAACTTATCAGCGTCGAGTCCTTTGAACTGGAACCACTTCTGAGACGGTGACATAGTTCAAATATTGATCCTTTAGACCTCCCGGACAATATTTGTTACCTCATCCACTTGGAATGCCCCCACCTCTGCATACCTCAGGTGAGCCATAGATCTCCTGCAAAGATCTACGGGAGTAAGTTATTGTATCGTCTCGAAAAAAGAAATCCGAGTGGATCCTCAGTTTTTGCATGATGTCAGCTTGAACTCAACAGGTGAATCACACCTCTTAGAGCCTAGAGTTGACCCGCAATCAATATATAAGCAGCTCCGATAGTACACAAAAACATCGTTAAGTAGAGGTCAATATCAGTCCGATAAACACTCAATGTTACACTAATCCAATTCGAAAACAAATAGAACATGGCAATATATCATCTGATTCTCAGTGCTGTGCTGGCTTTGTCCTACCTGCAGAGTGAGCTGCATACCAAGGTGCCCAATCTGAACTCAACCGAATGGGTAGCCTACAAGCAGCAATATGAAAAATCGTACCCGAGCGAAGAGGTTGACTCTCTCAGGAAGCTGATCTTCTTTGCCAACAAACTGAAGGTGGAAAAGTTCAACCAGGAACACGAGGACTTCAAGCTGGGGGTCAATCATCTGTCAGATCGAACTGAGGAGGAGATAAACAATTTGAACGGATTCAGAGGAGATTCGGCTGTGATGAGGAACAGCGTCGAGGATGAACAGTTTCTGCAGAGCATCTTTGAGCGAGATGTTGAGGTTCCGGACGAGCTAGACTGGCGCAAGACTCCAAACAGAGTGTCAGAAGTGAAGGATCAAGGAGATTGTGGTTCTTGCTGCGCATTCTCAGCCATCGGCGCCCTCGAGGGTCAAGAAATTCCGATACACAAGTCCAAATTGGATCCTTTGAGTGTGCAAAATCTCGTAGACTGTGCTGAACGTGAACGTAAGAACAACACTAATGGATGCAAGGGTGGCCTACCCAAGGACGCCTATGACTACGTGAAGAGATTTGGCCTCGAAACTGAGCAAGACTATCCTTATGAGGGAGTGTTCAAGGATTGCAGATTCAAGAAATCCAAGTCTTTCCTCCAGGACGATGGAGGTGTCTATTTGCCATCCGGCGATGAGGAGAAATTGAAGGAGGCCGTCGCCAAATACGGTCCAATATCCGTTGGCATTCAAGCAGATATCTTTTTCGCCTGGTATGACGGGGGTGTGTTCTACGACAAAGAGTGTCAGAGCGATTTAAACAAACTCAATCATGGTGTCCTGGTTGTAGGTTATGGTCACGGCAATAAAACAGGAAAGGATTACTGGCTGGTGAAGAACTCTTGGGGCACAGACTGGGGAGAGGCTGGATATGTGAGGATGATCAGAAACAAGGACAACAACTGCGGTATCGCAACAGCCCCGTCGATTCCAAATTTTGAGCAAGGTCAGATCAATTCGGCTTTATTTCACCTCGATATGAAATATTTGATTAAAAAAGAATAAACCGCATATCCAATCTCCTTTTCATCTTCTATTCAGCCACGTGAGTTTCTTCCTCATATCTATCATATGCCAGATATTCTCCAATCTTATATTGAAAGACTGGTGCTTTCTTCACAACCTTCGAACGTGGATTCGTGAAGAGTCACCTAGTTAGTTTTTAGGTCTCTGCTCCGGACGTTTCGCTTGCCTCTCACCGTATCCGGAAGGCAGATAGCCGCGCCTGCCGATCAAAGTCCGCCTCCCGCTATCCTAGTTATCTTTCTTCACTATCCACGGAAACGCCATCTCATTCGCCAATTGCTAGAGACACGGCAATGCATCAAGCCCTGTGACTTATATCAAGAATATATAAGGATCTTATTCGCTCCGACTTCGCAGTATCATCCATTCTCTCTATTGAAGGCTCTTAAGCCTAGAGTTCGTTAGAGATGCAATTCGGGCCCGCCAAGGCCCAAATTCCAATCGCAGTCTATTCGAGATCGATCATCTCCGAAATACTGCGCTCCGCCACTTCGAGTCATATAGACCATTGCAAGACAATCAATCATAAGACAGGTTCAATTGGAGGCAGAATGTGTAATTATGAGTCTCAAGGGTGAATCTTGCAATTATGAGCTGAGTTTACTGGCTCCATCGTTCATAACCGTGATTGACCTGGAAGATATAGACTGATTGGCCAACCATGGTCGCGCGACAAACTCTCTCTGAAGTACTTGTTTGATACTCCTATGAGCTTTGCGGATGCTGCTGAAACCGCGGTCCCGCCCGTAATGGGCCAGCGACCACGCCGCCAGAACGCGCAGTGTTTTTTGATCAGCCGAACCTGAACACAAAATGTCCTCCAGTGCCCCCAACAACATCAAGATTCAGTCAGTATCTATTCACACTATCCAACATGTCTACTTCCAATATAGAGAAGCTACCCCCCATTATTGAACCGAGCAAATGTATAATAGAAGATCTGGAGATTCTAGCCTTCGAGACGGAAGAGCAGCTAGATTTTTACTCCATTTGGAACGAATTGCTCTTTGATAAGCGAAAAGAGTTGAGAGCAGAGAGTGAGCATGAGAGAAGAGTAATCCAGAATGAGATAGCAAGGAAGACAAGTCAATTCATATGCTCAAATCTAGTCGCCTCCGCCTCTGCCTCTGATCCAGCTCCTCCACCAACGACAACCCAACAAACCCCGAAGAGACCAAGTCCAGCAAAATCGGCGCGCACCACCGTCATAGGTTCAGGATCATCAAGAGCCAATCAACAAAATAGCAACAACAATGTCAAATCTCGCCTTGGTGCTCCTCCCCAGCAGTCCATCTTGTCGGCCTACACGCCAAAACCTGGCACGGCCACCCTGAGCAATGGTCTTTCAATCCTTAATTCTGCGTTCTACAACACCTTGCCCAATACTAGGCACTTGATGAAATACAAGCACACTAAGTTGTATAATAAATATCGTGGACGACAAATGCGTCGTAACCTGGTCATGGAGCGTCAGAGGAACACAAGGATTGAAGAGCAACTATCAAAAAGTCACCTAAACACCTGGCTCGCGTACACAGCATTGCAAGCTTTGCGACTGCCGCCCGAGCTAAACCAAAATCAATTATCTACGGTAACTGGCATGCCAGCCCCCAAATTCCTCACACCTATGAATCAGCCACCCCTGTTGACAATAACTAATGAATGTAGTGGCAATAAGAAACAGAAGATATCAAAGAAATCGCAACAAAAACTGCAACAGCAGCCAAATCAATCACAGCAACAGCAGCCACAATTCGTAGCGCAAACCTCTCAACCCATGCAGATAGTCTACATCGACCCTGGAAACCTGATAACTTATTCTAATAAAATCAATCCACAACAAGTAGCTGAGTACAGGCGCAAATCGCACCTGCTGCCATCTTCTGCCTCAAGCAAGAAGTCATCGGCAGCTAGTTACGATGTGTATGAGATTATGGAGGTTTTGGCTAATACAACAAAAACAAACGTAACCATATCGCGCAATGCCAATCGGAAAGGCGACTCGAGCAACCAAAACTCGACCTACACTCACAGTGTGAATACCAATAATGCAGGAATCGTATCAACACAGCTCCATCTGCAAGCTAGATCGTACTTGGACTCGATGCGTAAATTTTACGCCGAGGAACGGGAAGCGATTCAAAAAGAAGAGGAGCGTTTGAGGGATTGTCCTCCTATTGAAGAAATCATCAATAGATATATAAAGGTTCCAAACCACGTTTAATTGGCCGGTAAATCATGCCGCCAATCCTGCAGACTTCTCCTCCTGACTGTCTCCTCCCACGCTCAAAACTTTGGCGCACAATTCTTCGTTTTCGAGCAATTTTTTGAGAAATCTTCCTCTATCACGAACGTCGTGATTCACGTCGTATTTAGCTAGACTGAACAGGTATCCAGCCAGGAGGCGCACTTTGTTGTATAGATCTGGTTTCTGTTCCTTGTCCAATGACAGAATGAATTTTGACGCCAAGGTTAAAGCCTGCAACTTGACGAAGTTGTCCTCTTGGCAGAAAGATTTGGCAATCAAGCGGAGGACGTTTGCCGCTGATTTCGCCGCAGTGATGTTCTTGTTGCAAAACTCAGCTAAAATCCAGAGTATGGTTGCTCGTGCTTGGGGAGCTGTCACTTTGGGAAGAAGTCTTGTCACTTGCTTTATAACGGCCGAAACCATCATATTGTCATCTACATTTGGTCCATTTCCGTCATCAGAATCCTCGTCGCTTCCGCTCTCATGCTTCTCTTTCTGACCATCGTGACTTTTCTGATTTGAACCATTCAACTTCTCTAGATCCCCGTTGGAACTTTGAACCTTCTCATTTGATTTGAGTTTCTTGAATGACTTCTTATTCATTATCTGAGATCTCAATACCACAATAGCCTCGGAAACAACATGCTCGTTATTGTTTGACAGCAATGTCGTTAGACCATTCAGACAGGTGTGTGCTACCTCTTTTACTATCAGTGCACACTGCCCAATTGAGTGGATTGCACCAGTGACAAATTCGGTATCCTCAACATAGATTGAGATATAAGCTTGTAGTTCACGTAGAACCTGGGTGACGTTCATCGGTGAGCACAAATTAGTGAGAATCTTCAATTTGGCTAACCTAATCTGTGTACAATCGTTGTGCTTAACATAGAAGGACTTTATGTAGGGACGAAATATTTCGCGGTATGCATTAGGGTCCTTATTGCCTCGTAAGTCGGTGAAATTGGCCGCCACGTCTACTTTTCCTCCGTCCGTATTATCATCATCGGACTCTGTATTGCTTTTTAGAACTGTCGAACTTTTATCGTTGCATAGATCGACGGAATCGTCTTCCTCGCTACTCTCGGATTCAGTTGTATCATCATCCTCTTCATCTTCTTCTTCTTCTTCATCTTCATCTTCCTCATCCTCTTGGCTCTCTTCATCACTCTCGCTCTCTTCACTGTCTTCCTCCGAATGTTCTCCCTCGACGTTCTCTTCATTCTTATCTTTACTGATCACATCTTTGGATTCCGATTCTGTGATTGCACGGCCATCAGATAAATCATTGGAATTTGATTGATCACCTTCGCAAAGATTATTCAATTCGGTGTCAGTGGCGGCTTGCGCAACATTGTGTGAATCATTCTCAGTAGTGACTCCATCATCGAGTGGTATGTAACCATCATGTGTGATTGCAGTAGTATGCGATTTAATCTCTTCTTTAAGAGGTTCTTCTTTTAGAGTCTCCTGAGGGACAACTTCTTCAGGTTTCCTATCCTGGCGATCTTCCGTCTCATCGGTACTTATGACTGGCTCTGGGCTGTCAGACTTATGGTTAGCTCGATCCTTTGTTTCATATTGGGGTACGGTAGTCAGTTCTTCAATCATCTTGAGGACAACTAATTGAGTTTCTCTATGAGAGTGCAACAACCTTATCAACGGACGACTGATGGTCGACCTAACTTCATTGTGGTTTGCTATTGCAATAAATAATTTCACAACGGCGACTACAACCGCAGCATTGTTGGAATGAACAAGCGGCTTGGCAGAGCGAAGAAGAATCTTGGGATCATGATCGGCAGTCCCGGAAATACCATCCTTTGTCTTTTTGCATGATTTGAGAACAAAACGAACCAGATGTTTGAGCATCAACGTCTGCCCCCATTCATTGCAATCCGCCAGAATGAAACAAAATCTCCGGTAATGTTTCTGAACTAAATCCAATCTCTCAGGACATACGACTTCAAAAGCGGCCACTGCAGAACTTAATACCATGCTATTCTTATCGTTGAGTAATCTCTCAATATACTCTATTAGATCGGGCCTCAATGTGCTGTCCAGACGGTGAATCTTGATTATGGAGTGTGCAACTGTCTTCCTGACATATGGCGATAGATCATTGACAGAGTTCCTAAGTGTTGCCATCAAAATGGCTGAGAGTATATTTAGTCGCATAGATGTCAGAACTTTGAGAGCTGATGATCTAACGAGAGGGTTTGGACTCTTCAGCGACTTCTGTAGAGAGGCCACAGGTAATAAGGCCAAATCAGGCTCTTGATCGGCGAAGCTGGTTAAATATAAATAGATCAACTTCTTCAATTCGGGATTCTTGGACGTCACATTCTTAACTATATGTGGGAAGAGGGTTCGTGGAACGGTCAGCTTTCCTTTGGCTGTCATGACTGTTACACATCGCATTGCCTCCAATTTGACATCATCTCTATTGGATTCAAGCATCTGATCGTGCATACACGAACTGAATGTTGATTGATTTGTCCTAACTGATGCATCCATCGTGGTCGTTTAATTAGGGTTGTTACCAAGTGATTTTAGGATATCTCAGAATTTCTGGTCAAGCGATGATACTATCTCATGATTCTTATTTATTAGAGTTGTGTCAGATAAGTTAAATTACTACACAACAATCTCACGGAGAGCGCGCTTGTGATTTTTGCGCAGGATCATCTAGGTCTGCGAAATTCCTCGCAGCCAGTCAGAAACCGTCAGCTCGCAGGAGCTTTGTCAAAGAAGCGCACTGGCATGTGGTTGTTCAAATGTGTAGGCACAACATGAGTTACGATCCGTAGCTTACGGTCTTGGCGTTTTAACCAAGTTGCTCTCTGGTTTTTCAAGCATTGATAGTTAAAACAGATAGGAACCTCGGAAACACGGAGGAACTTCCGTGGGAATCGGCGCTTCGTTGGGGCACGGGTTTTAGGATATCCGAATCTGCTGCACCTGTCGGAAGCAGATACAGGACGAGACTCGAACCCTAGACTTCCCAACCGTCACGTTTGAGACGATTTTATGTCCGTCTGTGTTCCCTCTGCTCTCACCGCTCACCTCTTACCAATGTTGCCCCTTTGTTCTAGTTCTAGACAGGCAAGGATGGGGGTACTGTCACGTCCACTTGTTCTCGTCTGTTTAAAATACCAACCCAGGTTTCCATCGAACTGTCATTGTTTCAAAACGAGATAGGTTAAGGGTATCATCCAAGAGCAAATCAAAATGATGGATTTGTACTGCTCATTCGCCTCGATCAGCTCTTTGATCACGCCATTTATTTACCACTATTCCTGCCGCTTGCAATAGCGATCCTGATGTCAATATTCAGAGTTTAGAGATACTTCTTGCCTTCGAAAAGATCGAGAGGTCCGGAGGAAAAGCAGAAGATGCATTAATACAGTCACCGAGAAAGGAATAAAGATCTGAATGTTCCTGCCATCGCTGATATACGCTGATAGTTTAGGTAGGAGTGTCCAGAGGAACACTTGAGGCCCTTTAATGTTGTTAAGATTTCAAAGGTTAAGAGCAGACACCAGGAGGCAAGTCTTTAGGGAGCGTAACGAGCTCGTAAAAATGCGAGTTATGTAGTTAGAATTGTCCTTAGCTAGCTTGCCGCCCTGATGTGCGCCTATGCGCTTCATTTGCGTCGAATCTTGATGGATCCTTTTAGCGGAGTCTGCACCTTTTTTTGCCATTGTTCTTGTGGCTTAGAGCTGAATCGCCTGAGAGTTGAAAACAGTTGAACGCCATTGCGTTCTAACTTTGCAGTTTCCTTCTCTTACCTTCCACTGCCAGTGGTCATAATTGCCTCTTTCAGGAATCTGGCTTCCGACTTCATAAAGCACTCAAGCATGGAGCAGACGCATTAATATCTGATTTAGAGTAGCCGCTTGCCACTGAGATTTCCTATCACCAGTTTGTCGTCTCGGACGAGGGCCCAAAAGTTGCAATGATCGCAACATTGAGAACGAGCTCACTTCCAGACCACAAAGAGGCCCTGGAGGATGAACTAGACCAACGTGATGAGGAGGCAGGCAAGAGCGAGACTGAGAGTGAGAGTGGTGATAGGGAAACGTGCAGAGGCGCTGAGAGGCGTCGGTTTGAGCAATTAGTAAGCACTAGTTATCTGAGAGATGGGCAGAGGTCTGATGATGAAGAGTCGGACAAATTGACGAGACAAACGCTGGAGAATGAAACTCATCCAAAGAGGACCAGCGAGAGTGGAGAGCGCTCACGTCCGGCGAGGAGGAAAAAGAGTAAAGCAGAGGAGAAAATTCTCAAGACGAGGACTATGACCCCGAGTGAGAGTATTACAGTGACCCAGATTTTCACGAAGAGCGGCCACCAAAGAGGGATAGCGAGAGAGAGAGGTCGCAACAAGTGAGCGACTAACTATCGATCTATCCAAAGGGTTGGGGAGCGGCCATTTCAATTCACTCCACTGCAACACGGCAGAGAGCAGTGATAAGGATACACTGATTAGTGTGCACTTTCCGCAACACGTGGATGGGCCCTTAGGTGAGCCGATTGAAGAATACTATGAAGTGGTCAAGTTTGATGAGGCGGAAACGTCTGATGTCTTGGGCACGAAAGAGTATTGCAGTGAAGAGAAGAGGATTGGCACAGAGGAAGAACGAGATGCAAGTTCAACAAAGTCGCCGGATGAGAGGAATAGACTCTTACTGATGGAGGTGCTGGAGGATTACTGGGATAAATTGGTCCCAAGGGCCAGATCAACGAGCACTCGAGCCTTGAGGCCAGGCAGGCTTGTACAAAGTTGGCGACCGACTTGAAGCTCCAGTGCGACCAAATGAGAATGGAGACTCATGATAAGGAGGAGTGACAAGTGATGGAACTGCTTGGGTCGCAGATTGTTAGTCGAGGGGCGCAAATGTTCGAGCGGCGAGCCAAAAAATCGACCAGCTGGGTTGTGGGCGGCCATTGTGACCAGGAAAATGGCCACCCAATTGAAGGGGGCGACACACTTGCCGGTGGGCAAGATAAGGAGGAGAGGGACGAAGACTCGCTTTTCAGGTCAGAGCAACGGGCGAGATCGATGGAGGAGAAACTGGTTTGGGATTGATTAGAGAAGGTGAGCGAAATGATCACGTGAATCAAATTGCAGATGAACTTATGGAGTTGGCGCCCGTGGTAGCAAAACAGTGGCCAGGCAGCCAATTGGAGCTTGCCACTATCACTCGAACGCCCTCCTTTAGCACCAGTTCACGTGTCGCATAATCGAATGCGATTCCCACGAGTCGCTCTCGTCTCAAGAGGCGGACGAGTAGGAGCAGGAGGAGCAAATCTAAGACAAAAAGCCAACTGAGGACAGAGAGGGAAACTACATGGAAATGGGCAGTGCTCTGGAGAAAGTGGACGAATGGGCAGACAAATGTGAGTATACTTTTGCTGTGAAGGGTCTTCGAGCGACATTTAATGTTTCAATGTTATCGAAAGTTATAATTGTTATCTTTCGATCGACTAACAGCATAGAAACCATTTGCAGCAGCCACTGACGGGTGGGAGAAAGTTGTTTATCTAGTAAGCGAAAGAATTGGTCCAGGAGAAATCATACCGGAGTTTGTATCCTTACCAAGCAGTTTAAGGAGCCTCGAGACTGGACAGGGCCTGGCCAGCCAGTGCCAACGGTTGTGCTTCCAGTTGAGCGCCATTTCTTGACTGGAAGCACTTTCAGCGATCTTAGTGGGGCGGAGAAACCTAGACAGCGAGCGACAGATGATAGACCAATAGGGACCACTCTGGGAGTCTCTCCTTCCTGTAGAGAAACAGTATTAGAGCACCACTCGATTCAATTGCAACCACAGACTCTTGACGCAGCAAGCCAGAAGTTCTATCAAGAGCGATACCACTTCAGCAAGTCGACATGCCTGAGCACAGGCCCTGGTCGTCAGGCCTACCTGGGCCCAGATCACCCATCAGGCGGGCGACTCAAAATGGGAAAAGTATACGAATTGCCAAAGGAGAGGGTCTGCTGCTGCTGCCCTTCCGAGTTCATCTCAGCCCCAACAGATGACAGCCATTGATCAGAAAGGACTAGGTCGGATGCAACAGTTTGATAGGGACAACAAATTGATGGAGAGGATTGAAGTTAGGCCGAACACCATTCGCCAAGTCCAAAGGGCCAGGCTGCGTGTTTGCATAGAGTTACCCTGCAACACCCATACAATAGTGATTGAGCCAAGACCCCCTGTCCAATATTTGACAGAACAAGCGGCAGATCGTGGTGATTAAGTACCATAACCTGAATACGAGATAGGTTAAGAGTATCATCCAAGAGCCAATCGAAATGCTGGATTTGCACTGCTCATGCGCCTCGATGAGCTCTTTGATCACCCATTCTAGCTGTAGGCTCCTCAAGCTCACTCAGACAAAGAGAAAATGTAGCCATAGTTTTATTGGGAGTGGGTCGCTTTCACTCTATCGTTCAATACTATTTATTCGCACCGATGATACAATCAAAGGGCACTTTAAAGATGGAATAATTTACTATCGTTTTCGCCGAGTAGACTAATGAGCTTATGGACAGCCTTTGCCAAATCCTCATTGGGTGTCCAGCGTAGTGAGGCGAAAGCTTGAAATCTTGATCTAATTCGTTGTCGCTCCACTTCCAATCTTGCATACGAGGGCTGATTCAACAAATGGCACAATGCACAAACCGCAGGCTCTAGTATTTCATTGTTGACAATCCTGAAATCAATGCTGTCTCTTAGTGCAATGTCTATAGCGCCTAAGAGAAGCTCAATGCCATTATAGTCGCATATAAATTGTTTGATGGGCTCATTGTTGCAAGTGAGGTTGGCAAGGACACCCAACGCGCAGGTGACAATACAAGGCTCCTCCGCATAGTGATTCAATATCTCGAGCAAGCGCTCCACTAGATGATTGATGTAACGGTGGTCTGGTTCGGTGTTATTGATAACATCTGATAGGTTCCTCAGAGTCCAGAGGCATGTTTTGAGAATTTCTTGATTGTCGAGCTTGATACACTGTGTGAGTATCTCTATTCCATGATTTCTGATGATAGATTTCTTATTCTCCGGACAAACTGACAACGACTTGAGCACTCGTGAAGCTGTTTCGACCAGTTCCTCAGTTGGTAAGTTGCCGAGGTTCTCTTTGATTGTTGTAAGCAACAACCTTGGCCCGCCACTTTCGAGTATGGTAAGACGATTTTCCATATTACCATAAGCCAATATCTGCAAGCAATCTAGTACAATCACTTTGAATTCATAGTTGGTGACCAGATGTTGATTGGCTAATTGTTTCACAATATACTTGATGCCACCTGCATGATTCAATTGTTTCTTTGCAATATCCTGTACTTCCATTCTACGGTCCAAGAGAAGGTTGTGAACAGCAGTTATGGCAACTATCACAACGTTACTATCTCTTGATTGTAGAGAATTGATCAAAGCTAAAACTCCTCGAGATGGCCATTCATTCGCCTGAAGCCCGTTACAACCAAGTATAGCTGACCGGCCAGCTTCATACTTCGATATGTTTGTCAGGTTTCCAGTAGCGAGGAATAAAATAGGATCATCGTCTTTGAATTCAGAGTCAGTCAGTAATTTATACAAAAGGTTGAGGATAATAGGTGAGGCGGACACAAGATCGCAGACTTCAGGTCCGTGAATGTTATGAATCGAGGCAGTGAAAAGAACTGCGATTACGTTAGTTAAAACCAACTTGTCCTCGTCGGTGCCTATGTAGTGCTGTAGTTCCTCAATCAATTTGGCTGGGTTGAAATTGGCCGGTAGGGCACTAGTTGGTGGTGGCGGAGGGGGTTGCTGTGGTGGATACTCATTTATGGTCGTAGAAGATGATGATGGTAAATTTGATGAAAAGTTCGATATACTTTGCGATTGGAATCCGCTCGAGCATTCATCTGATCCATATTGTAGAGAGGCTGATGTCGATGCACTTGTTGCATTCGGCAGGCTGCTTTGCATGATGAAGCATGTAAGTAAAAGTATGTAGGTAGGATATGGACATAAATATATCTAAAGAATACCAGATGAAATATATCCGCTAGAGGTAGGCACTTTAGGATGG
>Ga0058701_10001254_pt1 | contig 17849 bp, 8 predicted proteins | sample AgamicOrMae_FD_97039 | JGI IMG/M metagenome (GOLD analysis project Ga0058701, IMG submission 97039) | Agave microbial communities from Guanajuato, Mexico - Or.Ma.e | ecosystem: Host-associated > Plants > Phyllosphere > Phylloplane/Leaf | place: Guanajuato, Mexico | collected 2012-06-04
ATCAGTAACAGGGTCCACGACAAAACAAACTGGATGATTCGATTGTTACTAATAATGAATTTCGTCTTTAACATTGCATGAGTTCTGCACCTTCCGAATTCCAATTCATCGAAGGCGGCAAGGCATAATGTTCTTATTGGGAGCTCTTGAACGAACGTCTCTTGTTTCCGACCGATCCGTGGTCGGAGCCTATAAGACATACCGTACAGTGGAAATCCAAATTTGTTTCGCGTTCAAATAATAAAGAGAAGTTTGTTCTTACTTTATGGTGAATACAATTGAAATGATCTAGCTACCCCAGTCGAAACTATACGCGCGAATAACCCTTTGGATGTCCTTAAAATTGCGGTTGTTGTGTCGAAGCATCTCTACAATCACGGATATCCATAGTAAACTGCGCGCTATACCCGTAGCACCGATGTCGGTGCTATGAATATCCGAGCGCGACGTTTACCGTGGATATCCGTGTTTGTACAGATACAACACGGATATCCGTAAATTACGGATATCCAAGTGTGTATATATACAAGTGGATATCCTAGCGGATATTTGCTCGGACAGTTCAGCCGGGCCAAGCTCCATGTATCACCGATTTAAATGTATTACCACCATATGTTGAATTTCGGGAATATAAAATACACTACAAATGTGACATGACTTATGAAAATCTTAGCTACTGCGTAAGCTTTGTACTCGAATAGCATGCGTGTCTCGGCCTAGCTTCAGTAATGAGGCTTTCAAGAGGCGCCCCTTTTGCATCCGGATGAATTTGAAATGACCGCCTTAGCGCCCAGCCAAAGTTGGGAAACAAGTTTCATCAAATACCGCTCAGTGTTTCTTGAGTTCAGACTACTTTCGGTGGTATATGCTAAACCTCATTTACCCCAAGTCGTTGAGTCAAGTTACCCTTCTTAACTTGAACGTTACTTCTAATTAGTGGAAGTTTATGTGGATTGTAAATCGGCAGGTGAAAGTATTAGTGTCCATACGGGTCATGCGTTAAAATTATAAGAAACATAGTTTATTGATTTCGAATGCAACTTCATTCATCACGATCTCTGTTGGCTGAAATTGCATGACGGAGGTAAATCTAACGTAAGCAAACTTTTATCAACGGAAGGCTAGCCTCGAGCCCTTCACAAGAGAGAAGCACTACCGGTGATCCCCTGTCTAACTGGCCAGTCAAAACCACGTGACCCGCCATGATGAGCCCTCAGGTGTAGTGTGCTATGCCGTATCATTTGAATTCAACAGTATGTCAACGGTCGATTTGTTTACTTACAATTAGTTGACAGGAGCAGCAACGGATGACTGCGGCAAATAGGGAGGTAGGCGGAAAAGTCCGAGGGCCCAAGATGACCGCCGTCCGCACGTTTTTCTTACGAAGGGCTCTGGGTCAGCTTAACTTGCGTTGACCTTATAGGTTTACTAAAATTGGGTAAACCTAACCCAAGTCAATCTTACCCGAGTTAACTCTCTTAAAGACAGAATGAGATTCACTCATTTAGATCAAAAAATTCACCCTCTCGAGGCTTCGGCATGCGCGGACAGTTTTTGGTCTTAACGAGCGCACTATAAGGTTTTTAGAGATAACGTTTAGCGCGCGGCAACGTAATTAATCTAACGTACGGCAGCCTAACCTAACCAGCGCGGTGGCAAGTCGTTAGAATTCTCTCAACGCAGGGTAAAATAAAAGTTAGAACCAGGAACCAGGTTGGAATAAATAAAGTAAAAATTATAACCTCAGGGAAGATTTACGCATAGATATACAGTAGTACGTAATATTGGACTTGTACTGTATCGATCGTTGAGAATAATGCCAAGAAAAATATCCAAAACAAATAACAAAACTTTTACTGTAGTAAAGATGGAGTTTCCCTGTTTTGTTTATTCATCGAGTAAGTGGATACATGCGGTCTTAACTCTGCGGTTTTTGCTTTACGATTCCCTCAAGCATATGGTACTGTTATGAAACTCGTTCTAGAGAAACATATATTAAATATCATTGTTATCATTATCAAGCGAGAGTGAATGCAAATAAGACGGCCTTGTAACTTCGTGTTGCGGTCAGGTCAGCAGCCAAAAGCCCACAACCGAATTGATTCACAAAACCATCCTGCTCTAGCACGCACTTTTTCTATTCGGAAGAACTCTTCTTTCTCTCTCTATGAATTCACCATTTGGCCCATAGAAACTCTCTAACGTAAATCATTGTCTGATTACCCTCAGACGTCATGTTCTCTTGTGGTGAATTATCCTTTAACATAATTCCGCTGCGATGTTCGTTCAGTAAAACTCCTGTTCGGCCTGCGGGAGATTTATATCTGCCAGCAGACCTACCTTATTTCCTATCGTTAGGGTCACATGGGTATGCATCGAAAAAATTATCGTATACTTTCATTTGTTTCTTTGACTATGCTTTAAACGATGTATAGGCTAGACATATCAGAACGGCTGTTTTTGGTCCTTCACCGACGATGGTCTTAAAAGATTTACAAAAAAATACCAATTATTTATCGTGGAAGAACATTCGCTATCAAAATATTACAACACGTACTTATAGTTCCTGATATCACCTAAAGCTATTTTTTTATTATTAAAATTATTAATCTCAAAAAAAATCCGGCCCGTGTTATCGGACGCTGTACAAGCCCTTCCCTTCAAACTACGGGTTTTTAGTAGTAGCAAAATTCTTTGTCAGCTTGGTCGGTTATACTTTTGAGTATCTGACGTTTTGTTCTACTTACGTGCCCCCTTCCCCCCGAATTGGATTACAGTGATTCGGGGAATTTTCTGTACTTAAAGTTACGTGATGCACACCCTTTTAACTCTTTCAATTTGTTCCTGTACGTGCTCTTCGGTGTTCCATTCGCATTTCACCTGTATTCCGCTTACATTTCACCTGTGTACAGTTGAATACAAAAGTCATGACCCCTGCTTCTATGCATTTCTTACGAAATTAGGGGTCATGACTTATTTTGTGGCCCACTGTATCTTTTTATACCTATGCCGATTGTAATTTACATGTATGTTCTTGCACGGAACACCTTGGATCATGCATGCACATCCAACCGGGCTAGTGGCAGTGCACTCTCAAAGTATTCAAATTGAGATTGATCGAAGATATTTACGAAGTTAAAATCTCCTGATTAAACCTTTTACCATGAAGGTTACAAACTCAGTCAAAGAATAAGTCATTAGATTACGACTACACGCTTACTACGTCACACTTCTACTTTCACGAACAAGCCCTCACAAATCGTTTGTTTACCATCATAAGAAGATACAAATGGACCAATAGATGAGATTGATTGCAATGCTTAAGAGAGTGTTTAAGGAGCTTAATGATGAACGCGCAGCACCCACTTCGTTTGTGGATCCGGATTTCGTGCCAATCTTACATAGGCAGAAAAGAAAATTACTTTGTTATTCCGCAGACGGCAAAGAGAATCAAACCCGGAACTTCTTGGTAGCCTCTGTAATATTCCCAGCATCCCGGCGGTCCGGCTAAAACTCCAGTTTTGCATATTCGAAACTTAATATATCATCCTAGGCCTTACATGTTGTGAGCTCAGAGTATGACAGACATACATGGCTCGCTGTTAGCGTGGATTTTCTTCGCTCTCCGTCGAAGGCAAAATCCATCGCCCGCTTTTCGGCTGCGTTCATCACGCCCATCCAATTCAATTATGGTTCATTGTCAGATAAAAAAGTAGATTGTTGTTTTACATAGGGGTTGGCAAAGTTACGCTTTTTGCCAATATTGGCATGAATGGTTTGCTTGATGGGTAATTGCGGATGCTATTGGCACAGAACAAATTATAGTTTACTTAGTTTGCCTCTGGAAAGTGCGAGCCGATCACCTGTGTGATTCTGAGAGAAGGTAGACAACTGTAACGGCGCACCGATGTCTACATGGTTGCAGGAGTCGAAGGGACGTTTTAACTACCTGCACGAGTCTTGCAGCTAGCCATTCCTTTTCCGAGGTGCATCGATTTTCGAAATAGTGTAATAGCAAGGGACGTCAAAGTTAATCTGAAATGACCCCGTATAATCCGTAAGACACTTATTATAAATGTACTGTCCCGCGACAAAGAAGACACAGTATGTAGCTGTTTTAAAGATTATCTCTGTAGGAAGGTCGCAAGTGATGGAAAACTGTCTCAGAAATCTCCTGGTGATGAAATCGTCCGTAATATCAAAGGACAATCCTTGGTGTTTTTGGGAACGCATAAAGGATGAGTTTCCCCTCTGTTGTTGTGTCTAATTCATAATTTTACTACCAGTAATTTGTTGTAAGCTTCCAACGCTGTAAGTATCAACAGAATATTTTCCCGTATATTTTTTTTTATTGTGTTCTTACGACAACTCAACGCCTCACCATGTATAGTGTTTTTTACACTGTATTTTATGACTATCGCATTTTCTACATTGTGTTATAAACCTTTCGTTGACAACCCAAGCGGAGCGATGGAAATCGCAAACGCTCCAGAACCTAAACTTTAAAATTAACCGTATTGTTTGTGGTGCTGGAAATCGGTTGAGCATCTCAAATTGGGGCGCTTCTGAGAAGAACGGAACCTTATTTAAAAGACCTGTCCAATCACTGAGAAAATCTTTACAGGTTTAATCCTGCTTTGCTTTTGTTTTAACATTATTTCCCACGGTCTTTTCGAAAGCACGCCCAAAACACATCCAACCGTGTTCGGATGAGAAGAGCGATAGCGATTTCCCAAACGAAAGAAAAACTTCCGGTGAAGAAAAAGATAGCTGAAAAGCAATATTTTTTTAAAAGCTGGTTGGGTTCTAAGCTGTCACAAGGTTCGGATAGCATGGGTTCCCTGACACACCCATTTTCAAAACTGAAGTACTACTTCATAAGCAGTATGGCGTTACTTGCCGGTTAAGGTTTGCATACCGGTGCGTTTTTGGAAGCACTAGGACTTTTGTTTCTGGTAACGTTGAAGACAAGGTAAATGAGCGACGCAATAAACGTTTAAAAGCTCCCTAGTAGTAGAAGTCTCAAAATTACTGATGGCTCCAATTTTTGGAAAACTCCATCACTTTGAAAGTGAGGAAGATACGCTAGAAAAGCACGAGATTAAAGCGCTAGATCTTCAAGAGATCTATCAATATGATACTGGTTGTTTTTTCGATCTCTTTGTGTTCATAAAATAGAGAGTATTGAAGAAGTCAGAGCGATCAATACTTTTGAGAGTGCCAGTACATGATAGCTGCGCTCGTTCTACTCGTAAAGCTACACCTCCCGCAAGGCGATTTATAACGATGTATCTCAGAGTCAATACTAATCCCTGCTGTAGGTATGAAGGTAAAACAGGGGAAAAGCGTAATTTGGTTAATTTCAAAAATATCCCTATGGATAACCACATCAATGGAAAGCTGTCGACGAGACCTTTCCATTGGTGTGGTCGTTAATAGGTTTAAATTTAAAAATAACCAAAGTTACGCTCTCCCCCCATTTTACCATCACACTGTAAGCAGGTGTGGGACCACCTAAAACGATGGCTACTTTTTACTATGCTGTAACGGCGTGCTTATGCAGTGCATCGTTATGAATAGTCCGAGCCATAATGTAGCTTATTAATTAAACCTCATCTCAACACTTTTGTGTCCTCAAATGCATTGATCCCCCATCAGGTGGAGGAAGCATTTTTGAACAAATTAACAAACTCAATAAAAAAACTAAATACGTCATTTTTCCTGACAACTTTCGAAGAAAATTCCTGCTCTAAATGGCTTCGAGGAAAGCTCGGAGTAGTTATTACAGCCTATTCCGAGGAGTAAAAATAAGGTAAATTTATTAAGGCATCCAATCATGTTCCTTCCTGCTATTCATCAACTACCGGATTTCGATTATGCTTGCCGGAACTTGTTCAATCTGCTTTCGCCAGCAGTCAAAACAGACGAAAATGTAACACTTACGTCAAACTTTGTTGGCGGTTTGAAGTCCATCCATTCATCTACAAAGTTGGGAACATAAGCCTTCCCAAACTCACTCTGCGTCCTTGATGCTTAAGTAAACGGAACTGTCATTTTAATGTACGCATGTCAAGAGAAGTAGCAGTGTTGTCAAAAATGTACGAATTCAGAAAAGTGTTTTCACACTCTCCAAAGTTATACTTTCTTGTACGTCCTTGTAAGGGTGAACATTTTTTTAGAGTGACTATTTTGTTAGCCGCATGACAAGCTAAAGCTTCCTTATTTTTACCGCTTAAGCTGAATGAGGAGATTTAGGTCCGTGTGTCAAAATTTAGTAAAATATTTCCGATACGTAAAATTAATAAGGTATCTTAATATCGATCTGAAAATTTTGAATTACATCCATAACTGTTAAAGGCATTATGATGCGATGAGAAACAAATTTTAGGAATGTTGAAAAACAAGTGAAAGATCATATTTCGATTAAACTGTTTTCATAATAAGTTGTGAGGGACTGGAATGAAGGTATGACAATGTGTGGCCTTGAACTTGGTACAGATCCTGGCCTGAAACCATATACTGGAGTGACCGTCTGTTCATTTTTATGCAGGACAACAGAGATGAGTACCAAAGTATTTTTTTTTGTTACATCAGGCTGGTGATGTTATCGGGACTGCTGTCGGTGTACAAATAACTAGTCTTTTTCATCATCCAACGGGCCAACTCCTGAGAATATTATTGCTGACATAATCCGTCGTTTTGTTTTATAATTTTTGGGCGCGGGAAACAAATTGGGTCATCTACTTTCTCCCCAGCATTGTTAACTTCCTGGGTCAGCGATGAATAGAGTATTCAAAAAATCTTTTCTTATTTCTGTAGAATTTACCCTCTTGACGCAATTTTCCAGAAGTAATTAATTTAGAGTATCCTTCCCAGCTGAAGAGGACCGATCTTAATTTGAGAAGAATACTTTCAATTTTAGAGTAAATTACCTCGTAAAAACAGTTTTAAAAAAAACTGTAATACAAAAATCAATTCTTTTTATTAATTTTAATGATCACTCTTCATTCTAAATAATTTTGAGGTGATTACGCTAGTATCACACGATTCCGAACGCAGTCTTATTCTTTAACTGTCTTACAACTTTAGTTTTAAATGTTGCCTATTCTACCACTAATATTTCGCCTTCATTACATAGATGAAAATTTTAACGAGTAATAACCGCGTATATAATTCAAAGTTGGATCAGAATCGCGCTTCGCTATGCCTTTTTCTTCGACTTCGCCTCGCCTCTCATCGCTTATCGGCGGCAAACTGATACCACCGAGAAGAAAGCGGTCAGGCTTCGCTAGGCTACGTTATTTTAGGATATGATACGTTAGGCCACCTTGTAGCTCACTTCGATATCACCCTGGCCAGCATTGCGACTTAAGGTGAAAACACCTGTTTTAGGGAGTTCTGCTTATGTGTTGGATGTGAAACTTAAACGGGGGTAGTACGTATATTTTTTTTCAAGATAGGGCTATGTTCAGCCATATCATTCAAAAGGTCTCGGCTAGAGCTTTCCATTGATATGGCTGAACATAGGTCTATCTTGAAAAATTGCCATAATACTTACTAAACCCGTTGTAGTTTCACAAAACAGGTACAGTATTCCCAAAAACAGGTGTTTTGTTTGTACTGTTGGTACAATGGAACAAGACAACGCTAGAGACCTGGATATACCAGAGAGGAGGCATTGAGGGTGCAATACCATGGGTGCCTCCATCTTGTTTCTAAAGTTTCCCCACGGTAAAATGCATTTGATGGTCCCATAAGAAACAAAATGGCTGCCCAATGCCTCCTCTCTAGTACATCCAGGACTCTAGGCAATACTCCGAGTCGGGCCTGTCGATGGTAGTAATAGCAAATCAAAGCTGGGAGCATCGTGGGGCATGTAACTTTAAGAGCAGCTCAGGACGAGCTGCTCAGCTGTTCCATGTGGGAGTACTTTCGCTGCATGGAGCCTCACGGAGCGACCTTGCAATGCCAGATGAGAGGAGGCGCAGCGACGTAGCGGCGCAGCTCCTCCCGGCTTTGTCGTCCCCGTCCCCGGCGAGCTCTGCCCCACCGCCCGGCAGCACGGAGCAGAGACTGGCCCGCAGGTCCTCAACCAAACCGCTTTCTCTCCTCAACATCCGCCGCTCCGCACTACCACCACAGCGACGACGTCCGCCTCGGACCGACCGAAACCTGCCGGTGGTCAGTGGCCGGCCGTCAAAGCCAGTGGCCATAGCCGAACTCCTTTCAATCGCGTCATGGACTGCTTCCTGACTCGCTTTACGATCAGCGAGTGCGGCGTACTGAATTTTTGCTGTACCCTAAGGTTGTGGCTATTCACAAGCCATTGCAAATACAATGTGACTTGAACGCACGTAAACCAATTAAATGCAATTTATATGGGGTGGGGCGAGCGAATAGCCACTCGGATACTTTACTGTAATTTTGAAATTCTGCAGTTTAGACCGGAACATCATGAATTCTTACACTCGCGTTTTCTAGCGCCAACAAAATGTTTTCTTGGCATAAATACAAAACAATTTTTTCCTTACCGCAAGAACATTTTTTCTTGCAATAAGAATTTTTTTCTTATTGCAAGAAAAAAAATGTTTTTTTAATATATCAAGAAAGCATTTTCTTTACATCAAAAAATATTTCTGTAAGAGTGTGCTTTGAACACATGTAAACACGCACGTCCTGTAAGAGGGCAAGCTATGGACGCATTGAATGCACGACATATGGCACCAAACCCAACTGGAAGAAACGTAACCCAACTTATAGTCGATTACCTCACGTCAATTCCTTCTAGACATCAGCAGTTAGCTGCCTTTTAGTAAAATTACAGCTGTAAGGAGAAGGGCACAAGGCACCCAAACTAGCGTTATCCGACCTTCGGTGTTCGTTAATCATGATAAAAAGAAAAATCGAATCAGAAGAGAACGTAAGAAATAACGCAGGTTTCAAAACTCGAAGTGCTGAACCTTCACCTTGACGTGACAAGGATTTGGACATCGACACGTAACGGTTAGATGTCAGAAATTCTCTATGATTGAGGCTCCTTAAACAGGCCTTATGAAGACTGTCCAATAGAAGTCTTATTTAACCCACGTCTTAGAAAACGCCTATTGAAAACCACTAAATCGATCCCTCCATTCAACAATCGATCAAGTGAGAATGCGTGGTATAAAAAATCGATCAAATGAAGGCGTTAGTTTGAAAAATCCATCAACGGCTATTCTTATGCATTGCAGTTGATCGGTTTTTCTTACGCACCCTTTTAATTGGTCGATTTTTGAAACACGCTCCTCAACTTGGTCGCATTTTCTTCGGAAGGATCGAAATAAGCGTATCTTTTCATGATTAGATATCGATCGATGTTCTGCATTAAAGAACCTCTCTCATAAGACGGGCTCCTTTAAGGAAGATTTCTCCTTCGTTTCAAGAAAAAAGAACGCTATCAAAGTTTGTATATTTGCATACCGCTCGAGCCATTCTTATCGTGAAAGATACTCAATACACTGATTCCCCGGCGGATCTCGGAAACCAGCGATGTGGAAAGATATACGACGACGGATGTGCATATCTATTGTTTATGATCTCTGATATTCTTGGCAGATAAATCACCGAATAATTAAAAGTTGTTGAAAATACTGTATCTTCGAACCTTTTGTTCATCTTTCTTGTTACACCACGTGATATAATCTAACAAAAAATGAAGGAAAACGATTCTTTCCGAAGAGGAAAATGCTTTTATACATTTGCAAGCATAATATACCCAATAGGTCATTTTTATCCCCAAACTACCTTACTTGATCCACCCGTTTTTTTTTTCATTGTCTTAGGATAATGACAGGTTAAGCCACGATGAAACTCGAGGTAAAAAATACAGCCTTTAAAACTACGTCAGCATAAAGTGCACTTAAAAAGGAGCACCACCTGGTGGACCGGTTCAAGAAGAAAACAACCCTCAGAAGCACAGGAGAAAAGATAATTCGACGTAGGCAACTTGATTCTTGGAAGATCACTCCAGTTTATAAATATAGTTATTTTCAAACGGTTGTTTTTGCTGAGAAGCTTTTAATTATACAGGCGGCCTCCCACTGACTGGTCCCTGGTTTCTAGTGTTATGATGTCAGAAGACGACCTGCCTCCTCTCCAGCCATCCTTGCAGTTCTGAAAGTTGAACACTCCCGCGACGTGGAATCAATCAATTAATACGCCATCAAAAGGGACCATTAGTTATGATTGGAGCGCAGATAACTGTATTTATATCAGCTCGCTTGTGAATATTAGCGTTTACTGACCTGTAATGCGGAATAAGTAGCCCGAGAATTCAGACAAAATGAAGAGATATAATGTTTTGTGTACCCTCATGGCCAGGAGACTCACTATGGGAAGGTGGTGTACCATACACGCAAAAAAAAATGACTTTGTCAAAATTACAATTTTTCGGCGATATATTTTATTTGGTCACAATTACTAAAAAATTTCACGGTGGCAAGAAAATAGAAAAGGCGACAAAAAATGATTATTTAACAGATACGGTTGTGGTCCGTATGGAAATAAAGCGCAATTATTGTCAGTGTCACAGATATTTGTTACTGTGACAAAGTCATTTTTTGCGTGACTCGTTTTTCTACCGCTCCAATTGATTTCTGTTTCAGTTGAGTTAAAATATATATATATTTGTTTGTCTACTAAGTTTGTTGTTCACAAAAGTTGGAACTCGAGTGAACACGAGTCATTGTAAAACTACATCTTACAAATTTGCTGTAAAGTATGGAAGTGGTAATGCCCTAGGCGATTCGTTTCTTTTTACCGCGCCGTAAACTATTAAATGGCACCTGTAGCCAGTTACGTAATAAGTACAGAATACCAATTGTATCTACATTCAAAATCCTGATCGGATACGCAGTTATGTACGATAGTGCGTGTGTTGTTGATCAATGTCTTCTCTTTCAAAAGCATCGTTGTTGACCGTGTATTTCTGGCGTTCAAGTCTTCATGTTTGGTCGGAGATGCAGATTAGTTCATTTCATTGGGTTTTGGCGCTCTTCATATCTTGCTGTAAACAGGTGTAACGAGTTCAAGCTGAATCTTTGGTTAACTATGAATGCAATGCGCAATATTTTTTTTTAATCATACGTGTAGGATGCTCAGTAACACTTTTGTCGTAGGCATCTCTTTGATTTCGGTTGTATTTCTGATCCGCTGCCCTGGCGCTATGGCATCACTAATTCGTTTCTGATCGAGTGACTATGGCTAGCGCTGGCTTTCGTAATGGATCGGAACAGAAAACATGTAAAGTGTAGAGAAACTTTAAAGTGATATTAAGATTCCCTCTGCGGAAAGGAAGCAACAGGTAATCTGACATAAAATACATTTGACTACGTTCCTGCCCGTATGAGTTAGCAAAATTACCATATCCGTTCCTTACGTAATAATCAATACTTAGATACTGTATTGAGAGAGCATTTTCAGCTGGCAAGCAAAAAGTGAATGTGAAGTGGACGCATTGCGGTACGAGTGAATATTTATAATTCAGTGTTGACAGATTTCGCGATCTCATGAAATTTAAACGCGTTTGACTTTTAGCTATAAGAGATGACTCAGAAACAAATCCGTTCTTCGATTGCTGTTGTGAGCTAACATGTAAGAAGCGATCCAAGCTACGTTACCCACTGGATCCCAATTTAACCGAGACTAACTCGATCCCTCCGAAGAAAATGAGATCAGGTTGAGGACCGAGCTTCAAAAATTGATCAACTAAAAGGGTACGTTAGAAAAACCGATCAACTGCGATGCATAAGAATAGCAGTTGTTAGATTTTTCAAACTAAGACCTTTATTTGATTGACTTTTTATACATGCATTTTCATTTGATCGATTGTTTATCACAAGGATAAAACTTTAACAAAAGGATGTTGCTATTTACCCGACATTCATCAATGTAGGGAGACTTGGACGCACGTAACTGACCTAATGCATTTTAAATGGGAGGTGACTTGAACGCACGGAATCCAACCTAATACGTTTTAAATGGGACAGTCGGGTCAATAGACACTCCTTTCACAACAATTAGAGGGGGTGGGGTGCGGTGGGGCATTCAACCTGGGGTGGGCTAGCTTCCTGGAGGCTCAAAACTAGGAGTGGAGATGCCTTGTTGGTACTTATAACATGCTTGTATTGATATTCGTCCGTATTGTGAGTCAAGAAAATGTTTTTCATAACCGTAGCAAATAAAGGTTTTTATGAGACGACATCGATACCGTAATATCGCCGGCCCAGCCGAATCACATGGGCCTACCTTTACCTAATACCAGGGGACTAGAGAAGAGTCATTATCAATGACCGTTTACCCGGCCGTTTAATTCACGAAAGAGACACGGCACTTAATCCGGTCTACAGGACACTCTCAATCACCGTTAATCATCATGCCACCTCTAATCCGCGGATCTTCCATACTTTCATCGGAAGAAACCTCGAAAATAAGTCGGTTGCTCAGGGAGGAGGGCGTTCCACACATTCCCGCTTCAAAGAGGTGACGCCCAGTTTCGATCTCTTAGCGAAAACCTAATTGGCAATCACGAAAACGAAAACAGCGTGACAAGAAAATAGCGAAAGGAAATCTATGAGTCACTTTTGAAAACTTGCCGCAAAACTAAATGCAGATTGTTTCTGATATAGAAATCCTCGCCTATACTGATACATTGATGAAATTCGTGCTTTCAAAATCAGTCACTTGCGCCTTTTTACTGGTTTTCTATAGCCGTAGGCAGATCCTTTGAACATCAAAACGGCGAGGGAAATGTTTTTACAAAGGCAAAGACGAAATCGCGTACGGAGATTGTTTAGTTGGCTTGCGATCTTTTCCACAATAACGAGTCATTTCAATAAAAAAAAGGCTGAACTGGAACAATAATTATAGATATGTTTTGCAGCTATCATTATTCGAAAACTTGACCCCTCCTTATGAAAAACCATAATTTCTTTTGAGTGCTCACTGGAATAATCCTCTAACAACAGAGAGCTTGATCGAAAAATCAGCCATCTGCAAATTGCTTGTTCCAATAACCCACCAACTGCAAAGAGCTTGTTCCGAAAACCCACCAACTACAGTGAAGTGAAAATGCATCGCAGTTGGTTGCTTATCAGAGCAAGTACTTCGCAGTTAGTGGATTTTTATAAGGAGAGATCGAACCGATCATCAAATTTTCGGGTCCTGCCAATATTTAATATTTCATGTGCGTTGCGTTACATATTTCGCATTACAGTTTCTTTGAAAAATATCCGTATTCCTGTCACTGGAGTACTATGCTTGAGATTACCGATGAATCTTACAGTTCAGTTTTGTGCATATGATTATGCTACCACTGTTTTTAACGCATCAGTTGCTTCCAAGTGCATTTTTTTTTAGAATTGTGGCTTAATTTTTCTAGAAAATTCATTTTTTCAATATTTATAAATAATAAATTCAAAAAACGTTTCGTGAGCATTTTGGCCGTGTAGTTATAATCGATCAGCACAGATGTTTTTATCGACCAGAAATAATGGCATTTGTATGAGGGAAATGAATTACCGAACTAACCTCTTAACGATAAACGCACCATATTAATAAATGTGAAGATTATTAGTGCACGCTCTAGAGCGCTATGTCTGCAAAATATGAGCAGCAGGACTAGTATTGAGAGGAGGCATTTATCAACCGTCCCTAGCACGTAAGGACACGTCAGGTGAGAGGACTGGTGTGTCGTGGAGGGGGGGAGGGCGCCTTGCACATGCCGATCAACTGATGCTTCCATTCTGGATTTTGACTTAGGAGTGCCGACCTTATTGTACTGACACATCACGTGTCACCAGCTCCTCACAGGGTGACGTATCTCGGTCAGGTGTACATAACTTGGCGGTACACAGTAAAAACAACCCTCCGTTTTGAAGAATGCTATACCTGTTTTTGGTATGAAACTAAAACGGGGATAATGCGTATTTGAGGAATTTTTCAATGTAGACTTGTCAGCCACATCAATGGGAAGCTCTCGCTGAGACCTTATGAATTATTTGGTTGAACGTACGCCTATCTTAAAAAATAACCAAAATCCGTACCATCCCCGCTTTGGTTTCGCACCCAAAACAGGTATAGCATTCCCTAAAACGGGTGTTTTATTTTTACCGTGTATCAAACCACAAAATTTATGCCCTCTCGTTTTGCAACAAGCGTTACATTCTGAGAAAATACTGTATAAAGTTATCAATGAAAATAGAATAAGCAAAGTTTTTGTTTTATGCTACGTGCCAGGAGAGAAGGCATGGGAATTGGAATTAAGGTAAAAATTTGATTTACGATCCACATGGGACCGTGGGATTTAGCCTGCGTAGGTAGTCACTCGATGCGGCGATCTGCTACGCAGATAGCATGCGGAAGACTTTATTGGAGTGCAAAGGGTTTCAAGGAAGTGCAAACATCAATCTTAAATACAAATTTTTTACCAAAATCAAAACGATTTTTTTTCTTACGTTGACAGCTTCTTGTCTAGTGCCCAAACATGGAAAAGCTGTTAGATTTACGGTGGCCAAGTGAACATCATTTAGTAAAATTTGTATATTATTGTCATACAGTTAATTTAACATGATGTATTCCTTTCCTGTATCATTTAAATATTGGCCGTTACCAGATTCGTTTTTGAAGAATATGATTAGATGAAAAATGTCACTAATCTCTAAATCAGGTTGTACCGTCTCCATTCATTTTAATTACAGAACTGTTTTCTGATCCCAAGAAAATATTTTCTTGATGTAGTGACAAAGCAATTTTTTCTCACCGCAAGATTTTTTTTCCCTTGGCACAAGGATTTTTTCTTTGCTCTAAGGAAAAAAATTTCCAAAAAAAAGTCTTGAGGCAAAAAACAAAAAAAAATGTTTTTTCACTATCAAGAAACTATTTTCTTGGCATCAGAAAACATTTCTTTGGGAGTCATACCTCTCATTTAATTGATCTGAATAATCCTCTAAATAATGTGCCACAGTAGAGACACAAAACAAAGGAATACAGGTGATCATTATACAACATAAAAGTGACAGTTTTGGTTTAACCCATTCATGTGGCTGTGACATTCACTTTCACCTTTTTCCGGTATTCCGAAAACGGGCGTTTCAGTAGAATGTCGATATCAAGAAGACGGGGCTTGATAGGGGACGGTTCGGCCACGGCGCTATTGGCTGTCTTATTAACTGCTGTCAGAGTGAAGTTGCCGAGCCGCAGAGGCCATACGTTGAACGCACTTGAGTAAAAGCTAAAGCAAACGAGTCGGCTCGGAAGGCTCAAACCTTCTCCTGAGCGTATCAATAACCTGTTTCAGACTTTCTTTCGACAAACCCCACCAAAGTCGACAACCACTCGCGACGGATCAACTTAACTTCGTACCTCAATACTCATTAAAAAAAAAAACTTTGCTCCATATCCACTTAATGCAACGGCCTTCCAACCCTTATCATATTTCCTTGGGTATGAAACCCTTTCATCCTTTTGCGGACTCAAACCTCCACCTGGTTTTTTTTCGTGTAATTTAATTTTGTAAGATTTCTTTAGATTAATATTTTAAAGTATAATTACGTAATTACTTCAAAAAATTGATTCCGGTAATTTTTGGTACTTCAGTAGTCATAATCCGGAGTGGGCCGCGGTTTATTGTTTGCAAGCATGAGCGCAGTGAGCTAGAGTCTTACCCCTCGACGTTTGAAATTCGACCTCTGCAGCAGCATTCCGTTTATTCGCCTGCCAGTTTTCAGTAGAATAATTTCACTCAAAAGAAAGAGCAACAGTGAAATGCTTTCAAAAAATGTTATATGTTCCAGAACTCGGCGGGCTATCGTCTCCACAAAACTGCAAGCAAAGGAATTTCGCACATTCAGACTTCATGTTTACTTAAACACCGAGAGCAATGCCGTTGTTGACTTTACTGACCTGTGCTCGCTAGGATCTCAACACGCGTTAACACTTTCCCGAGTAACTTATTGTCATTTAAAAGACAGTATGCTGAACAAACTGAAGTCGAGGACGAAATATCCGCACGAAGAGAGCCGGAAAGAGCCGAGAGGAGCGACAACGAAGCAAGCCACAAAGTAAATAACAAAATTAAACTCACCCACTCGTTAGATTTGATCCTTATCGCTGTATGAAAGAACTTGGGTTGGTAGAAAATGCAATATTAGACTCACTTGTCAATGTTACGTGGATCCATTATGTGATGCCATCAAACAACTTCATTTCGTCCAACTCCTGCCCTCCCGCTCTCTTCTTGAATTGTACTATGATTTTCTATTGCTTGTATATCCGTTCTCATGACTGCTAAACCAGTTGCACAGTGTTGTTGGAAAAGTCGCGGTACTGCACTCTAGTTATGCTTTCTTGTGACAAGGCAACCCGCTGATCTCTAAATGCATGTATTTTTCACGAAATATTTCGAGAATTTTTCCCATGAAAATTTGAATACTCTTGGTAACACGGTTAACATATTAACGATGTTGAAAGACCTACCAAGTCAGAAGATGGACAGCAAGCACCCGCGAAATGTTGTAGGAGCAATTTAGGTTTCATAAGTGTGTTCCCGCATTGCAGTGAGGAAATCGTGTAGAGATAACCTAGATTACATGCCTGATTTCCGCACATTCACTCAAGAATTAGTCCGCGAACAGTCTCAATATAGGCAATAAATATTCCGTTAAAATTTCCTGAAATTTTAGACGTGAGCTGTGTAAGAGATAAAAATCAGGAGTGAAGTGTAACTCACCTGCCAGTTTTCCTCACATAGAAAGTGGAATTGATAATCTGGACAATGCTATGTGTTGATGAGATGGAGCTTTCTACTCGATCCATCGTCTTTATCCGACTGGTGATCAGTGACATCACTTGCTTACCGTGTTGCCAATCAAAGAAAATTCCACACACTTAGATTTGGTGATACACTTGGTGATGACAGTTTGACGCCCCGATCATCACTCATGATCTTCTACTCCGAGAAAGTCTAAAAGATACTTCTTATCCTCCACTAGAATATTATCGTTATTGTATGTATCGTTTTGTACATTGGATGAGTAAGGTTGGTGAATGCTGCTTCATTTGGAATAGTTTTGTGAATGGTGAAGTCTCTGGGTTGAAATTTGAGAGGAATAAGTTTCAGAAGTTGGTGCATTTTAAGCAAAAGGTCTCGTATTGTACCTTTCAGGTAATCGAATTTTACTTTACGTTCTGTGAAATATTAGTACGATCCCTTGTCAACGTAGCACGGATAATTCGACACGGACATCCGCACGGATAACCATGTGGATATCCAAGTAAATGGTTGCACAGCGAGAATATCCGTACGGATGACCACGCCCTCTTTTCATTCAGATGGATATCTATACGGATCTCAGTGTGGATATCCAAGTAAATGGTCGCACAGCGGGGATATCCGTATGGATAAGCACCCTCTCACCGTTTGTATGGACATCTATACGGATATCCGTGCGGATGACCGTGTCTAATTATCCATAGTTCGACCAAGGATACGGTTTTGATCATCGTTGTATCATAGTACAGAACGATAGTTGTGACGTATAAAATATTTAGTTTGCTTTCGTTTACTAAAAGACATATCCTAAAATAAAATATGACAAGATACTTAAACCTCTGCGATGAACATCCAATAAACTCTTTTACTGGATTAATATTATCATGTCAGCTTAAGTACATTTTGTTCTACTTTAATGCCACTTTGGACAAGTGATCGCACCGAAGCAACCAGATCCTGTAAAACATTTTCCAGACAAATTATCCACTCCTAACTTTTTCCTTTAATTAACTTCGTGCCTTCCCCCACCCCCGTGCCCTCC
>Ga0058701_10001255_pt1 | contig 17829 bp, 11 predicted proteins | sample AgamicOrMae_FD_97039 | JGI IMG/M metagenome (GOLD analysis project Ga0058701, IMG submission 97039) | Agave microbial communities from Guanajuato, Mexico - Or.Ma.e | ecosystem: Host-associated > Plants > Phyllosphere > Phylloplane/Leaf | place: Guanajuato, Mexico | collected 2012-06-04
CGAGGTCGCCAACCGGGCCAGCTTTAAGAGATGCCTTCCAGATGTTCAGCCTACCCAAAAGTCCCGCAGTTCCGCAACTCAATAGGGCCGCCCACCACCACAACCAAGCAGACCAACAAGTGTTCACCAGCGTCCCAATGGGCCTGCCTTCAGAGAATTTTAGCTCCAACATCTTAGCAACAAAAACTTCATCATCAACCGCCAACACATCCTCCAGCAGCACACCTATATCAACTTCAGCCTCGGCCCTCCACTCGATTGGATCACCACCAATAGCCAACAACGCCACCACCAGAATGGATCTCGACCATCCAGGTCACATGGAGCACCTGTTTTTGGCCCAAGAAATCCACAGGATTTACGGGCCGATCGCAATATTTGCCTGGTTCAAAGCAGAGCACTTCAATGTGGACAAAGTACGCAGCCTAATTGAGCTAACTCGACACGAGTACACAAGTCTGGTGGAAGCCTTTCCAAGACCATCACTTGAGGCGAGCAATCCACGCAGGTCGAGTTGCGGCACTCCGTCATCCGAACAAGCGCGGACTGTGAAGAGTAACGGTACGAGTCGTAGTGATACGACTCTGTCGGAGGCTGCGGGCGACCAGCATCATCTGGCCAGACAAACGGCTCGCCTAATGAGGTTCAGTCGGGACAGTAACAGTGCCAACAGCAATGGCGGCCAGCAGCAAGAGCGACAGCACTCAAACATGGAGGTCCACCCAAGCGGCAGGGATCTTCTTGCTGATCCAAACGATTCTCACAAGTATCCCGGCAGTCTGTATCCCTACACTCTGGGCTCCATGGGCTGTCAATCGGGAGTTAGTGGTGGCGACCATGCGGCCTCGCTTATTGCTGCAGCCGCCGCTGCTGCCGCCACGGCCAACAAAACAACATTCGACCACAGGACCATGCCGGCGCCCATGGACAATCTGAGACAACTCTATCACCAGGGCGCCTTCCATCCTTCGGGGGGCCACCAGGAGTTCCTCGGCTGGCCCAGTCTCAAGCTGAATCCGGGCAGCCACTATCGGTTGCCCGGCTTGACTAGTGATCAGGCAAATCTCATGCATCACCATCATATTATTCCGCATTTCATGCACCATCAACACCTGTTGGCCCAACAGGCTGTCGAACAAGCTCAACAGCACCACATTGATACCCAACTGCGTCTTCAACAACAGCTGCCCAATATACTGTCTACATCGGCCGACATCTCGTCAATGCCAATCGACGGCTCGAACCATCATCAATCACTAGCACACAATCGAGCTGGCTCATCGTGCTGATCATCAGTCACGCTGGTCGTCCATGGTCCGTTGTCGATTGTCAACCTGATTGTGACAACAATTACAGCAAAAGAAAGAAGAAATAGTTCAAATATATATTCATAGCCATCCAATGGAGTTAAATCCTCTCTCCTACGACCTAATTCAGGATTATGAATCCCACCTGAGAATAGGCTGAACATCTTTTCAGTCAAAAGTCGTAAGGGAGTCTAAAAAAATTTGCGGCCATAGCACTCAAAAGTGAAAAACGCAATCGTCTTAAGACAATTAGTGAGCAATGCAATAGAGGAGTAATGTTTCGTTGCCCCCCTTCCTAGACCATTCAATGAGTAGGCAATATTCCACACAAGGATTTATCTAGTTAGTATTCAACAAGAGAAATTCAATTTTCAAAGATTCAATTTTCAAAAATTCAATTTTCAAAATTAAAATCCCGATTCCTTGCTGTTAACGTGTGTTTCTCTTAGTTAGAGCAACGCTTTGTGGAAAAACTCTCCAATCTAGCCAATCTTCGTGGCAAATTTTTCAAAAAAAGCTGAAGCCAAGTTCAGTTGATTGATAGTCTTCGTGGTTAACTCAAACGACAACAAACTTCTTCTTGGTGGCCAAGCTCAAGTCTAATGCAACCCTGTATTACTAGCTAGTTTCCCGGCCTAGTTTGCGGTTATATAAATTGTTCTTGTTCGCCGATATTATCAGTCGTGCATTGGAATCCGCCTCCTTGCATGGCGATCTCGAGTCGAGACAAATGACCAATGCCGGCTCGATTTGTAGTTGGGGCCCTATATGCTACCAATCAATCAGGCTGATTTCTTGTGCCTATCAGCCGGGCTAATTAGGCGCCAGCCCAATAAGATACTCGATAAGGATACAAGCACTTGCTTATAGATCGATTTTCAATGGAATGTCCGCCATTGCATAATACTGATGCTCGACGGAATGGTCATAGACTTTGACAATTCTAATTCCGCTCTTGTCCTGGCCACATTGAGCACCAATTGCAGTTGTTACAACAAGCTCCATTCCGTCATACCAACCGCCTGCGTTTCTATGATAATGGCCGCACATGATCTTGGTTACACCTGCGCGTTTGAATTTTTCCAACCATTTCAGACGAACCTCTCGTCTTATATTGAAATAATCGTTCTCCTCATTTGGGTGCTCCAGGAACCAAGGTATATGCTCAAAAATAAACGAGTATTTAAATAATTTACATTTTTCTAATAACTCTTCAAGCCATCTGTCTTGTTCTAATGCAATTTGTTCAACATTTTCCCGATGTTGATAGAATTGACTATTAATCACTATGAATAAGATATCATTTTTAGTAAAATAGAAGTAATCATCTCCAAACGTGCGACGGTAATCGTTGATTGTCTTTTCAGTGGGCTCATCTCCGACATCATGATTGCCACAGACACAAACTAATGGAATTTGGTGATTTAATTTTGCAAAAATTCTCTTAAAATCAACCGTCTGAGCACGACCAATTTCACTATCAGGCAATGAATCAATTAGATCACCACAAATAATCATAAATAGAGGCCTAGGTGACATACGATTACAAACATCGACCAATTGTTCACAAAGGGCAATCTCATCATCCCAACAAGGCTCAGTTCGATGGTGTACATAGCTATTGATCATGCCAAACTGACAGTCTGCTGCTTGGATAAAGTGAAATGGGCCAGACCATTTTGTTCTCTGTGAGGCTTGCACATTGTTGAGATCGTATTCTGGATCAAAATCCAAGTGCCGCCTATTGGCAGTTCTGATCTTGAATAATTTGGCCTGTTCAAATTTAGCTAGATCAATGGGAAAGTGTTGCTTTTCTGAAGGATCTGGAATAGACACTTGGTCAGTGGATGATGATTGAGCTGCAGGCTTGGATGAGGCTTGGCCACTTATAATTTCGTGTTGATCAGCATGAGTGGCGTCTGAAAGTGGGTGGGAAGGCTGTATTTGCTCGATGTTAGCCTGAGCATCCAAATGGTTTGCTGCTTCTTCAACTCCAGTGGCACTATTGTTCGACATGTTGGCCTTGCTCTTTTGGTCCCCTAATTCGGTGATGTTTTTGCTTGCAAGTTCATGGCCACCTTTGGCTGGGATCTCATTCTTTGACGGGTCTTGTTTCTGCTCATCCAAGGCGGCTAACAAGTTGCTGGTGAAATATTTACCCTTTGCCTGCACACCAAATCTATCTTTGTCCCCTTGCCTTCTCTCCTCCTCTAAATGTGCTGGATATCGAACAATTTTACCACTGATGGGGTCTAGTTTCTCGATGAGCGAACTATTGTCTTCGCTTTGGGCGAGAATATTTATTCCATCTTCTCGTTCATCTTGGAACTGGGCCCATTTTTTTCCCTCCTCCCACTTGGCGCTCTTCAACCTCTCAGTGGTGGGCTTTTTTCTCCTCGTCTCGTGACAATCCTCATTCACTTGAGAGACTGCACCTTTCGCCCAACACTTTGGCCATACTCTGAGCCAGTTCAAGTGCAAACAACACATCTGTCGGCCACTTCAGCGGCCCACGATTGGTACTCTCGGCAGATAAACAGACACAATGGGGGATAGGATTTGGAGATAGAGAGAGAGAGTGAGAGTTGTGGAAAAGGTTTAGACCAGGAGACTAGGGTAGAATTGGTACTGATTGTCCAACTGATGGTTCTCTGGTGATACTGTATATCTAAGTGAGTGTATTTCGGTCCTCTGGCCTTTGGCCAAACATGGACACAGACAGACAGACACACACAAACTGGTCAATGTTTGTTTTTTGCTCACTATGGCGTCCTAGTGTTGGCCGATGCTGGCGAGAGACTGACATGCCTGTGGGCTGGGACCTTTTTCGTGCACACACACGCACGAACAATTCAGCCTTTGCATGTGTGTGTGTGTGTGTGTGTGTGTGAGTGTGTGCGAGCTGCGCGTGTCGCTAGGCCATTCTGCTTGCCGCGCGCTAGCACCGCCGCCATACGCAGAAAGAAAGAGAGCCCACAGAGAGCCAGCCAGGCAGACAGAGAGAGCCAGACTCGCGCAGAGGAGCGAGCGCGAGAGAATGCTCGCGCCTTCGCACAAGTTCGTCTGTTCGATGGGCCACGCTTGTCTTACGCTCGCTCGTCTGCGATTGTCGACACACACAGAGAAGAAGGAGCCAGACTGGCCTGCCAATGCGGCTCCAGCGAAACACGGGCAGCAGTTCAAACGTCACTCGCACTCGTTTGCAATCCGCGCCAATTGTCCCGCCGCTCCTCGTGAATAGCGTGTTCTCGGCCTGTTTGTTCTTCCACTGGGGCAACCCTGCTCCTCCCGCCCCTCCGCCGAGCTCAGTCCGCCGAGCTCAGTCTGCCGAGAGCCAAACTATGGCCCGTGTGGCCCGTGTGCAGCCGCCTCGCCCAGGGCAGCACGGGGGCCACGCGGGGCAACCTACGTGACGACTCGCCTGCCACCGACAGAGCCCCTCCGACTGGCGCACGGCCAGCCGCACGCGCCCCCAACTGGCCGCTATCTGTCTCAATTCACTTGACCAATCCGGCCGCACGCTCGGCAGGGCTTTAAATCTTCCCCCGGCCCAGTTTTATCGGCTCTGGCCAGCTAGCTCGGCCGCCGAGCTAGCTAGAGACTAAAGCAGCTAAGTGGGCTCCAGGCTAGCTGACTAAAGGCCAGCCGACTGGCCCACAGCCAGTTGCTGGCGCTGAATTTGGCCCGGCGGCTAAATCTCCGGATCTACGTGATAGCGCCTGTGCGCGGCCGCGTGTTTTGGGTGCCGCGAAGATCTGATGCAGCTCCTAGTTGGGCCCCGGCCGCTTGGTGTGATAGTGGCCTGGTGTGCTTGGGGGCGCCATTAGCGCGCCATAAGCGAGCTCGGGCCCTTTCTGCTCCACTGGAGCCGAGTTAGCGGCCAGAATTTCGGGGAGGCCCATCAAAAGACAGTCCGCGTTGGGCTGGCCGCCTTTGGGCTGGCGAGCGAGCTAGACAGAGAGAGAATTGGGTGGCTCTCTCTGTGGTGAATTGGCCGCAATCTAGTTGGCGTCTGTGTGGCCGCGGGAGCCGAATGGGCGCAATGGCAACGAGCAGACCCAAGTGCAAGCGAGACGGGCCCCTTTTTGTTGCCTCGAGAGCGATTTGTTTGCCCCTCGGCCTGTCATGGGCACCAATTCAACGGTGCTCGCCAATTCAATTGGCCCTCATCGTTGATTTTCATACTTGTCCGCGGCGGCTTGTCCACAGGCGAGCAGACATACTCTGGAGGAGCACTGGTCGCCCATTGCCACTGGTCGCCCATTGCCCAGGGCATTTGGCTGCACTCGCCTCTGGGGCACGAGGGGCAAAAACAAGACTCTGCGGCCAGCTCGCTTGCTCGTCCTCGAGGACAACTACTCCACAAAACGGGCCACTTTCTCGCCGGCCAGAACGGGAGGACAAATGGCGCGCTATAAGTGCCGCTCGTGCGCCCGCTCGGCGCCAATCTTATCGAGTCCAGGCGGCCCAGTTGGTCGAGTTGGGCCAACCATCGGCATGTGCCGCCATAATGGACCTCTGCCGATAAGAGTGCCTGGGGCGAGGGCCAAAGGCGGCGGCCGAGGAGTGTTGCGCGCGCTCGTTTGGGGCCCCTTTTGTGGCCTGTCACTGCGGGCTGGTTAGCAGTGCGGCGCTGGGGCGAAAGTCAGTCGAGAGTGAGCCAGCAGTGAGTTGGAGCGAATTGTTTCGTCACAGTGCGGCCAGAGGCGAACTGGCTGCCTCGGATTGCTTTCGTCATCGCCGCGCGCGCCATTCGTCTGTTGTCATGACTCGTGAGTTGCACACACTGGCTGGCGGGCAGCCAGAAGTGCAGACTGGGATGCGGCCAGATGACGGCCACGCTGCCAGGGGCCTGAGCTGCGCCGAACAGTCCGATGGGCTTTTGCTTGGCGCAAAGCCGCGCAAGGCCGACCGGAGGGCAATGTTTCGCTCGAGCGGCACAGAAAGCGCGGCCAAAGCTGCACCCCTTCGCCTTGGGCTCTTCTTTATTGAGCCGAATCGAGACTACTGAAGTTCGCCGCGGCCGCCCCTTCAAGTGGCGCCGCAAACCTTATTTCAATATTGCGCAAGCCAGCGAAACCGCGACGGCGGAGCCATAGCTCAACTCGCGCTGCACAAGTTGGCAGCCAAAAGCCAACTGCTTGCAGGGGAAGAGTCGCCGAAACAGAGCGGCAGACAGTTGGAGTGTTCTCCCCTTGGCCAACTGGGCAGCAGACTTCAAATCGCGCACTTTTTCTCCGCCGCGTCTCTCGCCAAATCAGACCAGTGCACAGGCGCCAGACACTCATCCCAAAACCACCAGGCCAAGCGCGCCCCCCAATCCCGCCCCGCCAGACCAGAGCCTCTCTCCTTGCGGTGAGTCAAGGTTTCCTCTGCTTGCGCAACGCCTCGCCTGGCCTCTGCTGGCCAATCCGCTGCAATGTGTGCCAGCGGCGAGAGCGAGCGAGACGAGGAGAGCAAGAGTTAGGCGCTAGCCAAGTATCTTGCGCGCTAACTCGTCGCTCGTTCAAACTTGGAACTAATCCCGCGCCAACACCAGAAGACAGCGAGCAGAAGTCTGAGCACGAGCATTGCACGAGCATTGGACCAAGAGAGAGAGAGAGAGAGCGGCCGAATGTGGGCCGGCCTTGAATTAGGGCTTCTGGATAACCTGCTGTCTGTGCTCTGGCCAGCAGCCTACTCAGCAGCAATGTTATGCGGGCGCTTTCGAGAGGCTTGAGCAGGTTGCAGCGAGTATAGTTGGGACCAGTTCTGGGAACTGGCATTGGACTCATAGGGGCACACAGCAGACACCAGAACACTAATCCCCCCGCCGTGGAAGTTCGTCGGCGTTGCGGGCGAACAAAGCGAACAGTGCGAATAGGAAAACCAGTAGGTTGAGACTGGCTGCGGGCGAGCCAGAGCGTGTCTCTAGTAGAGACTCGCTACGTCTTGGGCCTGGAGGCGAATTCGCTCCCCTTTGGTTGGCCGGCGCATTGGCCGCCATGTTGGATTGGGCCGCGCAGTGTGATTTTGTTAGCCGCTCTTTTGTTCGCTCGGCCAGTGAGCGGCGCGCGTTATTCCAATGGGGGACGGCTTGGCCTCCGCAAACTATGGAAAAAACTGCCAACATCAGTCGACTGGCACGAGCCATTAGACTAATAGAATTTCGTCTGGATGGACCTCATTTCGGGCTTCTCCGCCTAGACTTTTCCGCTTAGACTACCACTTCTCGCGCTCAGGCTGGCTGGACATCTCTTTGCAGCAGTCATCGATGGTTGGCGAGCAAGCGGGAGCAAAGGAGCCAGCCAGTGGCAAGTGAGTGGCGGCAATCTTCATTGAGCGAGGGGGCACTAATGGAGCTTCCGCGTTTGGCTAGATTGTTTCTGGCCAACGCGGCAAGTGAAGCCCTCGCTCTGGCTCGGGGAACGCGTGTGAGGAATTCAGAGACGCCTATCGTTGGCATTAACTGGCGAGATCATCGTGTTTGGGCGCCATATGAGCAGTTAGCTGCTCGCGCACTAACTCAGCCACCTCTGCATGGCCGCCACTCACAGTCTCTATAAACACGCGCCGCCCCTATTCTGCAGCTCAATCCAGCCCAATGCAGTGGCTCTGTGTCGCCTCCTCCGACACACTGTCACCAGCGAGCCATCTGGCACCAGAAACGCCGCCAACTCTACTCTATCCAGTTACACCTCAGCTCCCAGTGTGGCTCCAAATTCAATCTCAGACGCCCACTTATCGCCCAAACGGAGCAACACCAGTTCTTGATTCGGCCACTTGCCTGGCGCCCAATTCAAGCCCATTGGCCCGCTCATGCTGATGAACACCTGTCACCTGATGATGATGATGTTCAGTGTAATTTAACTGGGCGAGCTCGGCTGCTTCGAGACTGCAGCAAGTCGGCCGACATCTCAGCTCCGACTTGCTACAGTCTGTCACGTCAAGCGAGACTAATATAAGTCCAATCCAATCTTGGCAGCTTCTTGAAGTGATCGCGCTAAAGCGAGACAGCGCCGCCAATGGTTAGCCGTCGAGTGGCTGGCTCCCTCAGCTCCGGGCTCAAGGCGCGCCCACTGGCTGGTTAGCGCGCACGCGGAGCTCTCAATGGGCATTGCAGACGAGCTTACAGCCGTTCCCACGAATTTGCATTCGCTCTTCAGTGCTGCCACCGCTCAGGGTTGGCCCAACTCAAGCTCGCTCGTCAAGCCGCTCGACAGACACACGCCCAAGTGCAACATCCTCCCGCGTCCCAGCTCTTCCTGCTGCGTCTTCATCACTTGGGCTGTCTCGAATTTAGTCGTTGGACGCCAGTCCGAAGCTCTGAGCTGAACGCTGGCTCGCTTGTCGCCCGCACCCAAGCCTCAGCTGTTCGCCTGTTCGCCTGTTTGTCAGTTTGCCACTTTGCCACTTTCCGAAGCTTCCTAAGCCTACCTTTTGAGCAACAGGCCCCAGAGACTAGCTTCCCCAAAAGCTCAATGTGTCACTCAGCTCAGCCCAAAATTTGCGCGCCAGTCCAATTCGGCTAGAAAATGGAGGAAGCGGAAAAGTGACTGGTGGTTGTTGCAGATTCTTTGTTTTCTCGCCTTGCTGATTGGCCGAGAATACCACAGATGCACTCAGCCTCGCTTGCCGAGGGAACAGCTGTGAGAACTCTCGAATTCCTTCCACTTTGGCGCAACATTTTGGGCCCACCGCCAAGGCAGAGGGAAAAGGAAGGCGAACTATTGCGTAGCGTCAGACAAATGGAATTGCAATTAAAATTGATGCCATCCTCTGGTGTTGCTCGGCGGCGAGCACGCCCATCATCAGAGGGCGCACGTCACACGGGCCACAGTCAGTCCGCCGGTGAGCGTCCCGCACGCTGCTCTCCCCCTCGTGCTGCGCCCCCTCTTGCGGGCGGCGGCTGGTGTCCGATTCGGGCGCAAGATGGATGCAGTTTTTGTTCCTTTGTTGCTTATGCTATTATCACGCCCCATGAGGGCCGGCCGGGAGCGAATAATAATAATACTTGAGCTCGTGTTTGCGCAACAGATGCCCCTGCAGACTGCAGACTGGAGCCCGAGAGCTTGGCGGCACAATGGCGGTAGCACTCGAGAGAGGAGGGAAAAATAAACGCAGCTCCTTGTCCCCCGTTTTTGCCCTTGTGGTGTGCACCTGCTGTCCGTCGTGCTCGCCTTTCCGTGTGCCTCGCCTCGACTCTTATGAGTATGAGTAAGAGGCAGTCTCTCGGGCTGGTCGTCCATTCCTTGCAGAAGACTGCTGCTGGCATGCGATGGCAATTTTTCGGCCTTTTCTCGCCCGGTTCAGCTTCATGCAGCGAACTGATTCGGTGGAGGCAGCTGCACTTGGCTGGCGCGCAACACTCTTCCAATGCAATCTCAACTGCACCTGCTGCACAAGAAGCAGCCAGCGCACACTAGACATCCTGCAAAGTGTGCGCTTGGGGATGTGTGTGCTCGGCCCATTGGAACTGCACTGAGAGAGGCCTGTTGCGCCATCGCCGCCGCCGCCTCGCTCAGCTGAGGAAGAAGCCGCCTTGGACGAGGTTCGGCAGCGAACTTTTTAATGTTCGATCGCTTCACGATTCGCTGAAATCCGCACGCGCCTTTTGCGCTTGCAGTTTAAAATATTGCCCACTCATGACATTGTTACCTAATCTGTATGTTGTTTTCTCGTTAGAAACTCACAGACACACACACAACACTGGCTCCCCCACCGCATGAGGCCAAACATTTTTGACACTCTCGGTCTATGTGGACACTCAATTTTAACTTTTACTGTCTCCATAACAACCAAAAGTTTCCCCCTCAACACCAGGCAACACACGTGCATTCTGCGTGATCCTATCTTAGTTGTTGCATCATGCCATAGACTAACCGATGGATATTGAATTCGACTCCATTCCATGACAAAACTATTCCAATCTAATGTGCCAAAATCTTTTTATTATCCACCTGCAAGAAGGTTTAGATCACCTATTCGACTCATGAATCTGACATTCCTCTATTGAGACAAAACTCCAACAACAACAACAACAGCATTTTCATCATGTTTCTTCATTTATATAGTGGCCTCCACTCTCGGAGATTCTTTGGGAACTAATTTATTGCAACACAAAGATAGAGTCAACTATTTCCAACTTCAAAGCTCGGGAGTGGACCACTTAAGTTTTACAAGGCAACATGTCCTGAATCAACCGACCTATTCCTGGCTGCCATCAACAACAATTCTCATACTTATCACCCTCGACTCGAGGACACTCTCCATTGTAAACCATTTCCATGACCATAGTTCTTTCAAGAAGCTAATTGACTTGAGAATACTTAACAAATCCATGAACAATTTATAATACTCCACAATGTCACTTGCAAACGTTGGCCAACCACCTGTCCTGGACACACCACCGATTTTTGGTGTATCGTTCCTAATTTTAGCTTCAAAGATAATGAGACCCGGTCATGTCTATCGACTCATGGTCACAAATTACTATCCTCAACAGGTGACGGCTCATGCCTCGATCTTGAGAGATGGTCTCGAGATTGCCTCGTCAGAGCAACAATGCTCAACGGGCTTACCTGAGATGATGATGTTACGTGTCCCATCTCAGGCCCTCGAAGGGTCATACAAGCTTAAAGTTGAAGGTAGAACAGATACGGATGAAACAGTTTATTCCAATGAAACAGCATTAGAGTTTAGTCGCAGATCTATCACCATTTTCGTCCAAACTGACAAGCCTATTTATCGTCAAAATGAAGTGGTTAGATTCAGAACTGTCCCAGTTACGACTGATCTGAAGCCATTCTCCGATGCTTTGGATGTTTATATGCTAGACCCATATGGAATTATTGTTAAGCGTTGGCTTTCCAAACAGACAAACCTCGGGTCAGTGAGTTTAGAATATCTCCTCTCAGACCAACCGGCTCAGGGTAACTGGACGATACGTGTAATAGCTCAAGGTCAGACACAAGATAGCCATTTCCTCGTCGAAGAATATCACCCACAGCAATTCGAAGTTAGAGTTACAATGCCGGGAGAATTCATCGAAACTGAAGAATATATCAAGGGTTCGATCATGGCCAACTATACAAATGGGGCACCAGTCAAAGGTAATCTAACGGTTGTCATTTCAGCAGAGGTTGCTGGATACTCGGCCTCGACAACAAAATCAGAGGCCATGTTCGACGGGTTCACAGAGTTCTACTATAAAATCAGCGATCTCAAAAGGTTACTCAATAACCGAATAGAAAATTCTCAAGTTACTGTTGTCGCGTACGTTGGAGAACACTATCTTGATCTACATCAGTCCGGGTTTGCGAAAACAAAGATAACATCGTCCAAAATCAAATTATCCTTCATAGGTCCAACAGCTTTCAATTTCAAGCCATTCATGACCTTTGATTGTTATCTTGCTGCATCTTATATGGGAGGAGAAGCCTTGCCCCTACATCAATTGAAGAGCAGTTTAGTTGACATTCGTGTAACCGTGGTGAACAAGTTCAACAGTATGTTGCTTCCGAATAGAACTTTTGAGGTCGCGTCCATATCACCTGGTATATGGAAGATTTCCGTTGATACGAAAACTTTTATAACTAAGCAATCGTTGAACGATCTTGACCATATGAAAATAGATGCTTCTTTCTTCGACCAGTTCATATCCAAAGCAAGTGCCAGCGCGAGAGCGTATCCCACCTATTCGCCATCCATGAGATCTCTTCAAATTAGGACTAGCACGGCCGATGCGAAAGTAGGAGACTATGCTGTGTTCCACGTTAATGCAAACTACAGAATAGAGATGATTTTTTACATCATTATATCGAAAGGTCTTGTGCTCGCCGGTGGCCGTGAGAGGATAAAATCATCACCAGCTACTTTCGCGATTCCAATTTCGGCAGAAATGGTCCCAACTACAAGCATATTCGTTTACGATTTGACTAGAAATGAAGAAATAGTCGCGGACATGTTAACGTTTCATGTCGATGGTGCTTCTCAACACAACTTCACCATCGTTCTCAATGCTAACAAAGATAAACATGGAGAGAATCTTGAGGTTGCTGTTTATGGGCAGCCGGGGACTTATGTAGGATTATCGGCCTTCAACAAGGATTTGTACTCACTCTCTGATGCCGGTCAACTTGATCTCATCCAGTTTGATCAACAAATGCAGAAATTCGACAGGAGAGCGGAAACAGTAACTCATCACTGGTTGATGCCAGACGGTAGAATCAAGCAAATCGTTAACTTCCCAACACCATCGCATGGTGTCGACACGCACAGCCTGATCGATGGGGCTGGCCTCATAATGATCACCGACGCGCTAATCCCAAGACGCTCGCATGCAATTTGCGCGACCAGCCTCACCCGATGTTTGATTATCGACAAATGCTATAATGCTACTCTACTCAGGTGCAATGGATTCGATGATTGCGGCGACACGTCGGACGAAAGCTTCTGTGATAGATATGACTTTGGGTTGGCGCGCACTCAGGAGCGATTCAATCGAGTCAACCGGATTCAGAGGATATATGAAGGTAATTGGTTATGGAAAGATTTCAACATAGGTCCGCTAGGTAACTACATCTTTAATGTGAAATTGCCCGACTCAATCTCAACGTGGTCGATCAACGCCTTCTCCATGAGTCCGAAAAACGGTATTGGTTTGCTGAGTACACCTCTTGAAATATCCAACTTGAGACCTATCATATTTAAGGTGGAGATGCCCAAGAGCTGCAATCTGGGTGAACAGATAGGAGTCAGGGCCCTCGTGACCAATTATCAACAAAAAGAGATAGAGGTCGATGTAGTGCTCGCCTTCTCTCTAGATTATAAATTTATAACGGTAGGAGAGTTTGGAGAAGTACCTTCATACAACCCGGGAACTTCTTTCGGCGAACATCAGCATTTAGTTAAAGTTAAACCGGAAGAAACAGTCACTGTTTACCTGCCCATCGTTGCTCAGAGGTTGGGAAAGGTGAATGTCACGGTTTCTGCAATCACCCAAGTGGCAAAGCGAACCATATCAAAAATCCTTCAGGTCGAAGCTGATGGGATCCCACAGGTTACACACACAGCCGTAGTTTTGGACTTATCGCAGGGATCGTATTTGATTAGGCATCTTGATACTAACGTGACCGAATCACCTATTGTCAAATATGACAAAGTAAGACGATATATCTACGGATCTACTAAGGCAATAATTTCAATCTCTGGAGGCGTTGTGGGCCCTATCTTGGCTACGATGATGGCCGATACCAATTCGACCCTCAGACTTCCGTCAGACTGTGGAGAACAGAACATGTTCAATTTTGCGATCAACCTCTCAATCATCTCCTACTTACGCCAGACTGGTCAAGAAACTCCCGAGCTCAAGAAAGAAATCTTCAAGCATTTGAATCTTCTTTATCAAAGACAACTTACTTTCAGAAATAAGGATGGTTCTTTCAGAGTCTTCAGATCATCGCCGGAATCCAGCGTATGGCTGACGGCCTTTGTTGTAAGGTATCTCCATATGGCAACAGCTCAAGAATGGGAGAATTACATCTATATCGACCCAGAGGTGATCGACTCTGCCATCGATTGGCTTATAAGCAAGCAAACGAACGATGGTGCATTCGTGGAGCAGTCCTCCTTCCCTTACGATAGAAAGATAGGCGGTAATGCTGGACTCGGTCTAATCCTTGAAGACTTCATATTCAAGAACGTTACACTGACCGCATATGTGCAAATTGCGTTACATGGCGTCAAAGATCGAGCAGGTGAACAGGCTAGTCGAGCAAATAATGCACGCATCATGGCTCAGAGGTATTTGGAGTCGTCACTCCATCGAACGACCTTGAAGACAGCGCATGATCCTCTCTATTTGGCGTTGGTCACTTATGCTCTCCAATTGGGGAACTCGATAGAGGCTGATGAAGCATGCATATACTTAGACAAACAGATGCACGTGCAGTCGGGGCTCAAATACTGGAGTCTTGAGCCGATTGTTCAACAGAATAACTTCATAAATAGCCTAAACAACCGGAACCTGATATATCCGCGTTCTCGCGGAAAGTTCGACTCTAGAAACGTGCAAGCGACAGCTTACGGGCTTTTGACTCATATACAGAGACAGACACATCATCAAAGAGATATAGTTGAATGGCTCAATACTCAGAGATTTACGAGTGGAGGTTGGGCTTCAACTCAGGATACTCTTCTAGCTCTACAAGCTTTGATTGAATATTCTCTCAATTCAGATCATCGCTCTGTCACTGACATCAAGATATCTATCGAGGCACCAACTCTGAGGGACAACTTCCGAGAGAATCGAGTATTCATCACTGAGGCGAACATATCACAAGTTCACTCTTTGACAGTGCCTAATGCACATGGGATATTCACCGTCAAAGCTGAAGGTTCGGGCACAGCTCTGTTGTCATTAGATATACAGTATAATGTTGACTGGCCTCATTTGCAAATCAAGCCTGCAATCAAAGCATTCGATCTCGAAATTAGACCAAGCTACTCCGGACGAAACAGCTCTAATATGCATATGGAAATATGTACAAGGTGGACTCTATTAAGTGAATCGACGAGATCTGGTATGGCAGTACTGGAGGTGCCAGTCCCTACTGGTTATGCAATCAGCCAGAGCATACTTGATAGGATAGTAAACACCACTATAGCAACTTCGCTTTCCTTCCCGAAAAACCTCAGAGAGGCCAGAGCTACAGAGAGAAAGATCTACTTTTATTTCGATTATGTAAGTATGGTTTCATGACTGCCGCAAAATGTCATCTAAAAACCAGTATCTAACCTACTTGATTCTCCAACCAACCTCAAAATTTATCTAGATCGATGACAAGAAGTCCTGTGTGCAATTTGTCATGAACAGGTGGTATCCTGTCGCTAACATGACTAGATTCATGCCTGTTAGAATTTATGAGTATTATTCACCTGGTAAGTGTTGGGAACGCTAAGATGAAAATACCACTGTATTTAAAATCACGAAACTAACTAATCGAACACTTCCTTCCTAACTTCAACAGAGAGATTCAACGAAACAATGTTGAATGCATACAACCTGTATGCACTGAGCATTTGTCACGTCTGTGGATCATATCAGTGCCCGTACTGCCCATTTTACAGTTTTGCCCGGACAATCGATGCACTATCTGCAACAAATTATTGCATAATTGTTATATCTTGCCTACTCAACCTAGTTATGATAACTTGGTTCGGACTTGTCACAGACAACAAGGCTCGCATCCTTTCTTAAATTAAACGGTTTTACAGGCCATAAAGAACTTTTTCATTGCTCTCTAATCACTCTCAACTTACTTCTGCAACGAGCGTTTTCATTGCTCTCGGCGATTTTTTCTCCCCTTCGCCGCAGAGCGATCACAATGAAGGAAATTTCTCAAGCTTGTTGTTTGCGCTCTGGATGACCGATGGCACACGTAGTGACTAGAGCTGGGCTGAAACACTCAGCTCAGCTCGATGATTTTTCACTTCTGAAATTCACTAACTCACCAGTCAAGGTCCTAAGAAAAATCGCACCTTCAATTAAGTAATAAACATATCATCTTGTCACCGATTGATTGACTTAGCTTTGAGTCCACTTCCGCCTATAGAACTCTAAGCACAATACCAGGCAGATGGGAAGTGGGGGGATGAACCTTTGATTCCGATGCAGGGAAGACGTACTCGCCCAGTCATAGTCTCGAGCCGACTGTCCTGGCAAGGCTGGCTAGGCAGTTGCGCGAAAAGTACGTCAGTCTGAACAGTCGCCGCCTGAAGGGGCGCGACACTTTCTCCCCTTTTTTGCGAGGGTTCTCCGTGCCCAATCCTACGCACGAGCAAGAGCAAAATAACAACAACACAACACAGAGAATGTTACCAAGAAGCATTGCGAGACCTGTGCATCAGCTAATATACAGCATAAACCCTCTCTGATAAACACAAACACATGCAGCACCAATCTAGCAACGACTTGAAACACACCAGACTAACGCGAGCAGGCAGTATCAGATCATTTCCAGCCTCGAACTATGCAAGCCTCGTTTCTATCCACAAAATCCTTTTGGTGACGACATTGTACGAACCGACTGAGCGATATCGATGAGGGACTACAATCCTTAGAGCGTAATTGGGACAAATAACCAAGAATCTTCAATCTAACATTCTAGATATTCGATTTTCACAAGCAATCCACAAATTGAAATACACATCCTCAACCGCAAATATCAAGCAATAATATTCTTTAGGCATTACAATTGCATATCTCCTACCAGAAAACTCATATCTATCATTAAGAATCTGCAAGAAAAATTTTTATTCTCACCGTTTCGAACAATACTTACCCACTTAACTAGCAAATCTTCTAGAATCTACGATCAGCATCTCACGGATCTTATCTCATTGCAATCTCAAACTGAACGATCCCCGACAAAGCCCCCTAGAGTAGAGCCCAAAATCGATGATTGATTGTTTATTTGTTGTTTGAATTAACATTGGATTCATGTTATCTGGAAAGGATATGGTTGACGCCGGGGCGAATAGGTTGGCGGCCTCAAGTCTAGTCACGAAAGGTAGAGAATGGTTTTTAGAGTCACTCAGTAGAGCAATTTCATCACCAGTTGATTCTAGCCAACCCGGAGAGGGTGATTCGGAAGTGAAAATAGTGTCAACTGAGTATCTAGTTTACAACTGGCTGGAATCCATGTTTGCTTGGTTTCAAGTAGTCATATTATGGCATGAGCCTCGTGTGTCCCTATGTGCCATATCTGGTCTGTTAAGTTCGTTCCTGTAAGTGTCCTTTCCAATATTATCACTCTCAATTCGAAAGATCCAATCGCGTTCACCAAATTAACCCTCATCATCCAAACTTTATCCAACCAAAAAACAATCTTAGGTTGCTCACGTATTTTGCTCCGAGATTTTATGCTACTGTTCTGATTGCTATATTCACTTATAACTTTAGCAGATTTTGGTTCAGATATCTGTGGCCTGATATTCGTGTTCCACCTAGTGAGCAGCGCGAGGCCGAGATGATACTAGATGTCGATCGATTTACATACCTGCATCCACAATTGATGACCCTTGCGGAACTCAATCAACAAATGAGCGAAATCATAGAGTTTTGCGAAGATCACCTGGCTAAGCTTCTCGAATTGCGACGAAGGAAACCAACCGCATTTTGTTCGTTGATTTGTTCAATTTTATCATGCACAGCTTACATCGGAAATCGTATTAGTGGAGTGAGTCTAATATTTTGCTTCCTCGCGATAGTATTTACGGGACCCGGAGTCTATCATCATTTCTTCTCTGAGTCGACTAAAAGCAGGCTCAGGCAAGGAGCGATAAAGTTATTTCAAAACATCTTCCACTCCGATAGAGATAATGGCCAGCAGCCTAGCGCGGCGGATTCACAGCATAATCTTGAAGATGAGGCACTCCAAGGAAGTTCAATAGACTCTAATGACGAAAAACCAAAATGTCCATCAGAATCTCTGGTGTCAAGCATTGCCGCAAGCACTAAGACACAGGCTATCCTATTATA
>Ga0058701_10001256_pt1 | contig 17825 bp, 10 predicted proteins | sample AgamicOrMae_FD_97039 | JGI IMG/M metagenome (GOLD analysis project Ga0058701, IMG submission 97039) | Agave microbial communities from Guanajuato, Mexico - Or.Ma.e | ecosystem: Host-associated > Plants > Phyllosphere > Phylloplane/Leaf | place: Guanajuato, Mexico | collected 2012-06-04
ATGACTCATGGGGAAATTTAAGGGCCCCAGCAAGAGTCGATATAAGATGAAAATATGCAGAGAAATATTCGGTTACTTTGGTAAAGAACGAGCTCGTTCTTTAGAACTTTAGTTAAGGTAATTTATTTTATGCTTTTTAGTCCAGTACTTCATCTTTTAAGTGGAGCAAATAAAATATAAGGAAAATTAATTTTATAATTTTTGATGCACTATTGGAGAGTGGACCCCAGATTTTCAGACTCAAAGAAAAAGCGTAGCCTATAAAACATTATTTTATTATTTTTTATGCATTAATTCCATCATTCTCAGCATATGATAGTAGTATGTATACAACTTTCATGTGCTCAGCCATGGAAAAAGTGGGAACTTTTTTTCCCTTTGGCCAAGGCCCAATTTCTTCAAATCCATGCCACCACGGATATCCTTGCGAATATCCAGCCCCCACGGCTTTCAACATGGATACGGTATCAGTGCTTTGAATCAGTATTAAGTCTATGCAAGCATGTATATCCATGCTTGAGTCCATGCTACCAAGGACTACACCACGGATATTCATATCCAAAAAGGATTTTCATACCTATACAGTAATGGATATCCATGATCAATATCCACGCCAGCATGGATTCTACCATTGATATCCGTGTTTCTAGCACGGATAGCCGTGCTGGAACCATGGTCTCGGACCTGGGATAGAGGTGATTTTGTTTCTATTTCTAAGTACTTTAGTTACGCGTCCGGCACTTCATACCATAAATATCTACCAATTCATTGTGATTCATTGTTGGGAAGTAAGATTTTTGAAAAAAAAAACGGTGCATCGTAACAAACATGTGGTTTACTTGTATTCCATACTAATTTTTCTCTCCCACTCAATCAGTCATGTTATTCACGATAATAATACAGAAACTTGAAATACTGCGTAAAAAAAATCAGACAATCTCATGTTGAGCTGCTCTTGCTGATCTTACAATTTTGAGAAACGACTCGAAATACTCGAAAATCGATTTAAAAACAAAGTAGCGAGGAAAATTCGAAGCACCCAAAAATTGCAACACTCGTATTCGTTACAAAATATATTGCTCTGAAAGCGATAAAAAAAATCTTAAAAAAGCACTCAAAGACCAACAAGGTACCGTACGTATTTCTTTGGAGGCATTTGCTACTAAGATATAAAACTTTATTCAATCACCGAAAGTATTAATCGCTAATTCTCCATCAAGGCAGAATCTAGTGAGCAAACGCACAAGGTGAAATTTGAAGATTGCAGGTTGAAAGCACTATCGTGCGCTAGAGAAACGACACCTTTTTTTAAATGCAGTGAGGTGGGATTTTGATTGGGAGCTCAGAATGTTTTTTGTGGAGACGAGACCGCTATGCAGTGTCTCACCTGGAACTGACCAACCATGGTTTTCCAGCCTCCCGCTCCTCGTGAACACATCCACAGCTGCCAACCGAGAGTGTGCCTTGCTGAAGGAAGAGCGCCGTTTCTTCGGATCCCACAAATGAGATCTCGAAAAGACGTCGATTACCGTACTCGAATTGAGGTCGAATCGATCTCATTTCGTCCCGGATTTCGAAGGTTTTCGATGGTCGACATCGAGTCGACGTTGAATCGATAATCGATTTCTAGCTGGGATGTGGAGGCACCCCTTCCCCTCCACTGCACAACGGGGAAGAGGATACCAATACATAGTGCCTTCAATTTTCAACCTGCAACTTTCAATCTTTTGGTTTTCTGATATTGGTACAGCTCTATTGACGCGAATACTTCGATGCAACTTACAAACGAACATACTCCTGCCTTGAGGAAGGAACCATACAGGCACAAGGTAAGGCACAAATATTATATAGTTGTTTTGTACAAAAAATAAATCCTTATAAAAGGAAGTGGGTTTGCCCTCATCAGGAAATAAGGCCGTGCTACGACCTGCTTCGCCACATTCCTATAAGAAAAAAGTCATGGGCTGTGAACAAACCATATATCCGTCTTCAACTTCATGGCGGCGGCGTATTTCAGTCCGACTTTTTTGCATAAATATGAAACATTTCACAGTGCTTATTTTAGCTGTCAGTCTCAGCTCACTCATTTGTCTAGTAAGTCCCTCGAGCGGCGCACAAATCCCATATCGCTATTGTAATGAATCTTTGACCAGTAGCTTTTGAGATGCCTCCTCTTCACTGTTCTTTACTTCACCTGCAACAAACAAATTAAAATCAATACCACTTTCAAGTTGAAGTATAGTTCTTGGGTGACTATAGCCAAAACAAATTTCACAGCGAATAAAAGAAACTAAAAACAGCAACAACAGCAACAAGGAAACAAGAGGCTGGTGAAATGATCTTTAAACAGAGTACACACTTTGTAAAGAATGAACTTTCTTTTTATAAAATACAGCTGCAGTAGATGTTACAATATTGACAGTATCACAGGAGGCCGTTATGTGAGTTCCTTTTCATCATCTTCAGAAAGCACGAATTTCAACGATACGGGCTCAACAGAGAAACACCCGCGGAGAAGGTTGAAAGCATAAATAAAAACAGGGGGGAATACAAAACCAAGCGGAATTTATTCATGTATAGATATGACAAGAATAGAAAAGTAAACATAAAGCAAAGTGTGTTAATTTGCAGGAGTCTTCTCTGCAGAGTTTAAAAACATACTTATATATGCTGAACACTTCTTTGTTTCACAAAGGTTTTTGCTGTTTTTGTAGCTTTAAACTGCAACTAAAAGTTTCATTCGCTTCGTACCTACTACAAAAAGCAAAAAGAGGGAATTATGTACAAACAGGTGAAAAGCAGTCACAAAAATATGAACAGCGAATGAGTGTGATCAAGAAGACTGGAAAGAAGAAAGAAAATGACTGATCAGATGACACACAAAGTTCGTCTCAAAGGCGGAAAACTATGTACAGTATGGATACATGAACTGAGTTAGGAATATATACACATACATACAGGTACTTCAAAGTATTAGTACACCCAAAAGGTTTATCACACGGCAAAAATAAAACAAATCTTATCAAAACCAAACAAATCAGATACACGCACTGTAGACTACTATAAACGGTACTGTACAAGCAGTTCTTCAGGTAGACGCGACTTCAGGTTCCAATATATATCTACTCAAATACGCATTCAAAGATCAAAACGAGTCGTAACAAGCTTGAGACTAATCAAAACATAGAATTTTTTTTTATCTGCATCGGAGGTGAAATTTTGCAGTATACCGGGGCAAGGATAGTGCCATAGTCACGATAATTACGACATTTTAACGCCAAATCGGCCAAAAGAACATCCAATTATCGTATGCCCTTTTACCCTGACTGTGGTGTTCTCCTTGGGGAATATTACGCTATTGATTTTTTCTCAAATTTAAGTAATTAGGACCAAGTTAAAATAATAATTTACCTTCATTCTAATTAGGTACCTTTCCTTTTCTGGTAAATGGCATTTCCGCATGTCACATTCAGACGCAAGGTGAAGCACCTGATGTAACCATAATTATTCTCAAAACATGCACAAAAGTATTTCATGTTCAAACGAACTAAATTTCATAAACTAGAAAAGAAAATGGATTTAGAAATAACTTTATTTCCATGGAATGAGCGTCAACTCGGGATAGGCAATATGCATACACCCGTGTTGCGCGTGCTGCCTAACAAAAATGACATGAAATCTTATGGTATGACCCCATGGTAGGAAGAAAGTTTTCCTGAAGAGGGATCTTTGGCAGAAAGTTTCCAACGAAACGAAAACTTCCTTGTTACTGAAATTTCGGTATTCTTTCACTGGAACGGAGGAATGCCTATGAAGACGCTTTTCTGCATAAATATTCTAATTAATTATTACTATCACATTTTTTACAAGCTCAGTGATCCTCGGCTTCTTCAAATAAATCTCAACTTTTTGCCAGGCAAACTGACATCTAAAGCTATTATCTCCGCAAACATTCTCCATTTGGAGCATATGTTGCTCATAAAATTATTTCAGGTTTCCTTTCAAGTTAACCGATAACCGTTGTGCTGGTAGCAAGTCGGCGGTTATATTGAAGCAGTTTCCAGGTTATTTTTCACAATGAGCCCAGTAACACTAGTTTTTTTTTCTTCTTTTTTTTGAGTGAGGCTAAGTAAATTTTGTTGACTAGGTTGGATTGGGCTATATTAGCATGAGTTCAGTTAGTAAGAGGTCTGGATAAGTTCAGATGTTAGGATAGGTCAACGAGGTTATCTGCAAACAAGACTGCGGTAGGATTGTTTGCGGAAATGTGACGTTCCGACGTCTTGTAGATGTCTTGCTTGCTGTGCGAGTTATCAGTCCGGAAACAGAAAAGCAAGATAAGCTCAAGTCGAGTTGAAATCAAACAGCAGAGTAACGCGCCTTCCTCGGATAAGTCCATACTCGAACCAAAGAGTCATTCGTACAATCCTTTTCCCAGCGCAAGCCGTAGGGGAGACATATCAAGAGGGTAGCTCGCTCACCTGTCGCTGACACCATCCTGGTCGGAATCGTTGTTCCATTGGACACTCTTTGGGTCACTGGAACGCACTCCGCTCTTAGAGGGTCTTTATCTGTCAATTCACCGCTACGAATGGGGGGAGATTCTACGTCTGTTGGAGTGTTTACACATCTGACGGCGAAGAGTGCTACGGCTCCTACGATTGGAGGAATACCCGCCAGAACGAAAGGCACAGTACACGAGCCTAGGTGATCTCGTAGAGTGCCTGAGAAAGAAAAAGAGAAGTATCAAAAATTTGGAATTGAAACTCATGACAAACAGGGCGGGTTAGGCACTGCGTGAATGTCAAGTATTACCGCTAATGACTGCGATTATTGGACAACTCTGTGCACAGAGAAAGGTCTCACATAAACTTTCATCAAAAGGCTCTACAGAAAAAAAATTAGAAGTAGCCTCTTGAACGGGAATTTTAGGCACCGACCAATCACCGGCCCATGCGCATATGGCGCATCTATGACTTGAGTGTAAGGCAACCAGATGGTCTTCAAGCCTGATGCCACTCACTTTTCGGCGTCAGTCCCGCCGAGGAGTAAGCCGCATCTAAAGCCCTTGATTAGGATGGAGGCGACAGTGGGCGGAAACGGATCCTAGCCATCCGCCATGTTTTGGTAATAACATACCTCCTCAACTCATCCTCACCTCCCCCATGAGACTAGTCTCATGCCTCCCCCCTCCCCCCGCTAGCCTGCCGGCATACAGGGCAGGTGGCTATGTTTTGATTAGTGCAATCAAAACAAACCTCTAAATACTTTTGTTGGAATGTGTATGAAGAGTTTTTTTATTGATTTATTTCTTAATTTCCGTGTATTTCTTTGGAAAGTGACGTAGTTGCTCCTCAAGAGTTTGCAAATTATTTAGGTACAGACCTTGAACGGCGTCACAGGTCCTTTTTGAGGGTGATGTGGTGTAAATTATTAATGTAATATCTTATTCCGCTCCCTGGATAATTAGGTTTTCAAATATTTTCACTACCTTAACATTATTTCAATAATAACAGCCAAATGCATCATGCACATTTGCGTTTTATGTAAAGCACTTGTTGGGGTTAGAGTATGTTCCACTTAACCTTTACACAGCACAAGCGGTTATTCTTCATTATTGACAATGTTCAGGAACGTCATAATACAGAAACAATGAAATTAGCACTAAGGCGATCGAGTGAGCGCAACATAGATTTGAATTTTAGCCGTTACAAACTGCCAAAAACAGAACATACCATCAAAACATGGCGTCCTGTATCTTGTGATTACCCCGGCCAATCAGAGCTTGTCATGGCATTGACGTCTCTTTCCTAATCAAGAGCTGTAGCTGCATCAAGCTTGGCGACAGCCGCATCAAGCTTGGCGACAGCCGCATCAAGCTTGGCGACAGCCGCACTTGTGGAACGCGAAGGCTCTTAGTCCAACATAACCTAATGTCAACCTAACCTCCGAGTTTGCACGTTGTGAAAACTTGAGCCGGGATGCGGCGCAAAGGTGGAGAATGCAGCCCTTTCAACGTGAGAGTGTGGGCGACTTACCCGCAACGTAAGGGCCGACTGTTAGGGGTATTGATGCGAGGCCTAATAGACAGCCAATGGCTTGCGACGCTCCGGAGTGGCCGCACAGCTGGAAGGCGATCGGCCCTAATAGACTGATGAAGCAGCCGTCACAAATGCCCATTATTAATGCGATGGCTATTAAGAGATAAAAGTGAGTAACAATCGGCAACAGCATAGTGCCCACGCCGATCAACAAGAAGGAGATTTGTTGTAAATAAATTCGGTTGACTTTGGGAAGGTCTGCTACTCTCCCTGTTATTAGTCGGCCCAATCCTGATGTCAGACCCATACATTGAATCAGGACCTTTCCATCTTCGTTGGGGAAGTTTTCCTGCACTAGTTTTACCTGCAAAACACAAAATTGTGAAATTATTACAAGAGTAGAGTGCTAAAGTAAAGATGACGTCCTTTCACTTCCCATGAGATTACTGATACGGCAGTTTTAGGATGGGGCGTCAGTTTCATAACCTACTCAGACTGATCTAACCACGTCTAACACAATGCCTGTTTTTCAAAAAGCAATTCAAAGGCTTATTTAAGGGGTATTTTTTACCTTCATGAGCGTGTTTTCTTCAAAGCAAGTTTAACCAAAGTAGGAAACGAGTTTTAGAGCGCGGCATTTTTTCAAAACTTTTTTTGTGATTAATAGGTAAAAAGGGGCCGACTTTTCAAGATTCTTTCAGGGTATTGAAGACTTTTTTTTAAGGTTCTTCAAGAGCAATTCTTATTCAAGGCTCCTTCCAGATTTTCAAGGACTCTAAGGTTACCAAACACCAGCCCAACCCAAGGTAAACTTGCACATCCTAACCTAACCTGATTTACGTTGACCCGTCCTCCGTTGACCTAGCAGACCGTGCTGTCCACGGTCCATTTCACGTCAGAATGGCCATAGGCGTCTTGAAATCACGTCTTATTACTTTGTGTTTCTCCTTACTTAATTCCTCTAAAATGCCGATTCCAGCCGATCAGTAAATATTTTGAATGGTGAGGGTTCAATCAATTACCATGTGTACGTAAGGAACGAAGTATCCAAAGAGAGCGATGGGGAGAACCAACGCCCATATCACGTACTTCCGCCTTCTCCAGATGTCAACGTTGATCAGTTTGCGAAGCTTTGTGCACAGACTGTTGTCATCCTGTGTGTTGTTACAGGCCTCGACTTTTGTGCTCTCCTCCGGTATCGCAGCTTTGAACAATGGCGACACAGCCATAATAACTGCCATCAGTAATGCCAGTGCCCTGAAAAGAGGATTGTCCAACATTAGACGTTGTATGTTCTCGAGAAACTTGTCTTAACACGATCTCTCGTGAAAACTAGGTTACTTCTGGTGAGGTTCAGATGGACACTCAGAAATGTTAACGACCTGGATGAAAGTGTCCATGAAATATCCATGCCGAATTACCCATTCACTGAAAGTATACAAATGGATATCCATATTATGCTACATCCATGAAACATGGATGTCCGAGAATTTTTAAGTGAATGGATTTTTCAGAATTGATACCACCATGGACATTTCATGGATATATTAACGCGGGGACATACAATTTTGAATAATAATACTCCATCGACTGCAATTGCTCATGTCCTTGTAAAAAATGCATAAAAGAATAATTAGGACAAAGAAAAAGAAAGAAACGGAGTATTTGTATCCAACGTCACGTGTGCAAAACGTATTAAATTATTGCATAAAGCAAAACATGTCGAAGCTTGTTTCTAAATGTTAATATTGGTTTTGATGCGTATATTTTAAACCCTCCTCCTAATTAAGAACTATAGGTGACGCAGTGTTGTGTTCCAACTGGCCGATTTTCTTTTCTTCTTCTTTTCGGGCAAATACCTCATTCACGTACCTGAATGCCCGACCCTAACGGGTCACTGTCACTAGGTATTTTTAAAAACAATTTTGTAGAAATCCGACGGTTAAGGATAAAGAAGCCATTTAATTTGAATATTCACGTTTGAACAACGCAAGGCGTGGTACCATAGAATCAAAATGAAATACTCATTAAAGCATTTCTCCCTATTTAAATTGAATCTGTTATTCGTTAGGCCGAGCAGATCCGCTTATTAAAAGCGGCCTACAGTACCGCAATAAAGTATCATTATGAGCGACAATGCATATTAAAGCCCACATATTTTCCTTCCAGTTCCAACGTTTTAATTAGAGTCCACTCGCTCTGCGTCAAACCATGCACCGTAATTTCCATATGTATCAATCTGAATCAACACACCAATTAACCAGGCGCTCTCATACTGCCTTTTCATTGGTGGGCGACGCAATGTTTACCTCGCAACCAACTCAACCCACTTTGTCGCAAAGAAATTCGGCTTTTAAACAATGCCCTCGACTACGTCAAATATAGAGTGAATTGCGTAGGTTCAACAACGGAAACGAACCCGTGGCGGTCATATCAGAAAAAGAGATACGTCTGTTCGAGCTAAAATTTCGTTCTTTTCTTGCAACACAAATGTAAAATTGAATTTTTTTCATTCGGCTTTATAATAACCGAAGTTTTAAAAATTGCTATACTAAAAAAGGGTGTAGCTATTGACCTGACGTGCATTATTACAGGGAGACTTGAACGCACGTGACCAACCTATTGCATTTTTAATGAGAGGTGACATGAACGCCCGGAAACCAACATAATAAAGGGGCAGTCGGGTCAATAGAAATGAACTATTACATCAATAAAAGTATCGTTGAATAATTGAAAACCATTACAAAAAGATGAAGCATTTGATACAAAAGAGAAGAAATTTTACGAGAAAACCATTGAATTATAAAATCATTAAATAATCTTCATTTGAATTAAGAAGGGTGAATCTCGAAGTTGAACGTTCTTTTTTTTAGAAAAAGGGATGAAGAATTTCGTAACGCAAATAGCACTTGATTCGTCTGAACGAACAAGAATTATAACAGGCGGTTCAAATAACTTAAATGAGATTTAGGTTAAGCGTGCAGGTCAAACATCACGTCTGTCGTATGAATCGAAATATTATTTCGTCGCACCCAACTTACGTATATTCGACTTTGAAAACAAGCGGTTCAACAAACTACAGTGAAGTGGGGCGGAGTTCAAAGAGTACAGAATGAACTTTTTAAACAGTGTCTTTGACAAACTGAAAATATTATTAGTTTATCTCACACAGTGTAGGTAGATTGATCTTTGCACCGAAACGAAGTTCGGATTTGTCGGAAGGGGTGGAGGGTAGCATGACCACATGTTTTACTTTTCCCAAAGGAGCCAACGCAGTCGCAGAGTCCTCGCTTTTGCGTTTTACAAAACGTATCGTTTCTTGCTCTTCTACTCCTTTTTTTTGTTTTAAACTCAAATGTGTTTTAACAAGCCGATATTCCGTACTCGAAGTGAAAGGAGATAAGTCAGCTTTTCCCGCCAAGGTAGCTTACTGGTTTTTGTTTGGCTTGGCGGTCGTTGCCTGCTATGTTTATAATAAGAAGTGCAGAACACACATTTCCTGGAAAACGCTAGCATCGCATTTCTCGATGCTTATGACGCACATTTATTGTGATACGAGGCTCTAAAGCATACACTTTAAATGATCGAATTTAACAAATATTTAAAACTGGTTGTGGTGGACTTACCTCAAGGTTACTTCCAGTGTATAATGTTTAATGCCCATGTCAAGAGCGTAGGGCATCAGGACTGTAAACACTGATGACCCAGCAGCGACGAAGCCATTTGCGATGCCGAGGAACTTCCGGAAGTGGTGGCCAAGAACCACCAAAGACGGGGTGTAGGTTAAAGACGCCCCGATACCGAATAGGACACCGTACGTTAGGCATAACAGCTCCGGCTGGAAAAGAACTCAAAGATACTCCAACGCAATTTCAAAATCGGCAGCAGTCTCCAACTTCCTCCGCGAAAGAAAAGATCAATTACCTTCGATTCATTTAAAAGTCACACCTTCCGAGGACTTGGATCGTGTGATACTTCGTGACATAAGACGAAGGAGGGGCCTAAAAGGGGCCTGAAAGGTGTGACGTATTTTACGAATGATCAATCAAAACCAATCAGAACTCTTTCGATGGCCGGGAGCTAAAGTCGCGATTATCTATAAGAGGTATCGGTTAAGGTAGTTTTATACTACCTTAGTAACGGTAGGCTCTCCTTACTTTCTTCTGGATATACTCCGTCTCTTTGAAACTTGTCGATACTCTTTTCTTTCGAGGAAGAAACAGGAGGACTTGCAGAGTTTTAAGAAGAATCTTTATACCTACGTCTTGAGTAATGAAGGATGAGAGAAGGATACCTAGGGATGCGAAGGCCCCGCCAACAAAAGTGACGGCCCGCAGACCGAAAGAATCAGTGAGTACGCCAGCGACACTGGACAATAAGAAGGTTGTGCCGATCGTCAGTGACCCAACCAAAGCTGCAACAAAAAGAAACTTCCGTTTATTCGACAGTCTCAGTCTACATACCGGTAACATTTCCCACCTTAAGGGTCCCACCCTAAAATCCTTGGTACATACGAACGCGCCCTTTGCATCACCGCCTCATCGATACCCTGATTGGCTGAAGTAATCACGTGACTGTTCAAGCAAAGCTTGGGGAAGTACCATGTGAGTTCCGAGCCCCTGAGGATTTTCTGAAATGACGATACAACCTGCTCGACACGAGTGCCATACGTGTTGTCCACTACAGGCTGAAAAGCCAGGAATCCAGCATGTAGTAGGCAACACGCATGGCACTCATGTCGAGCAGGTTGTATCGTCATTCCAGAAAATCCTCAGGGGCTCGCAACTCACATGGTACAGGTTTCTACCGAGCGAGTTGATATCCCCTGAGGATTTTCTGAAATGATGATGCAACCCGCTCAACATGAGTGTCATGAGTGTTACCTAATACGGATATACCGGAATCCTCTGAGGTAACTTACGTGACATTTTGTGTCGAGCGAACTACATCGTCACATCAGAATATCCTCGTTACCCGCTCGGTACCAATTCAATAGCAATGGGACCTGGAATTCATGATGGTTTACGGATACCTCTGATGTTGCAGATATGAAATCAGAAAATAAAGCTAATTAATTAAGTGCCTTGTGACACGTTTCGATTTCGTTCGACACGGTTTGGCGACGATGGGTGGAACACAAAAAGGGGAAGATGTTTCTTACTGTGTAAGACCCTCAAGTCGACACCAAGCGGGTCAGATGCTAACCGGAAATTTTGTAAAGCTAAACCAGGACAAGTTTATCTTTTGCATTACCTTAACCCCTTGGTCTTTCGACACTCTCTTTTGAAAATTTAACCCACTACGCTCAGCGATGCCGTTCGGAAACAGAAAAATTTAATTCGGAGGACCTTTTTAGTTCATTATTGTCAAAGTGTCAAAAATATCACCCCTCTGAAAACCAAAAATTTCATAATTTAGGCATTTTTCAAAGCTGAAAATTGCGTAATTTAATTGAAAAAATCTTCCGAATTTCTCTTTAGCTGAATTTCACTCCAAATACTTCGGGCTATTATGAGTTAAAGAAATAAAATATACGTTAATCGTGAGACCTATCTTTATGGACTGAAGTCGAGCACGCTGACAGTTTTGATAATGAAGTAATTTTTAAAAAATGTCGTTCTTAACTAATTTTGCGGGCGTGGAATATCGGACAAATGTGTGACAAGTTTTGCGGCCGAGATCGGCGGGTCATTTCGCAGGCTTCTCGACTGTGTGCTTGGTGGTTTGGGGCTTCACCAGCGCAAACGTCTAGTCTGGTCCCATAACCTCAAACGCTAAAAAGATAGACTTTCTCAGATTTCAATTTGACATATGATCATTCCCAAAGGGGACTATAAACTTAATGCAGAAGTAACATTTCTGTGCTCCTGGCACCCAAAGGCAGTATTCATGGCACCTAATTTCTAGTTGCCATTAAATATCGATTATTCCTGTTGTGGCCAAAAGAGGTTGGCTATAAAAGAGGTTAGCAGCTACTGCTACTTTTTTGGCGGATTCAGCAAATGATAAGAAATAGCAGCTAAAAATTTAGCAAAAATATCTGATAAAACTATTTATGTCTAGCGAGTTGGCCGCCTCTGCTATTTTTATGCCTAAACTCCCGAAGATTTTGGCAAGAAGTATGTATGTCTGACGGTTGTCCCACTACCCTAGGTCAACGATAACCATATCGTAAATGTCTACCGATTGAGATGAAATTTAGAGGGGACCTTGACCTAACCTCTATGAGGTCTAAGACCTATCAATTTTGGTGTCGATAAGTTCAGCGGTTTGCGCGGTCGGGAGCTGTCCTCAAATCAGCAAATTTTCTTTTACTCAAATCACGTAAACCAGTCCTCATCAAAAGAGGAAGAGGTCAAGGGAAGAGGTCCATTCTAACGGGTATTAAATTCTGCTTATTTCTGATTCGAATGCATAGTTTCCAGAACGCATAGTAATCATTCCAGGATAACCATTCACAATACACAACGGAACACCTGTTAGGAAGTTCATACCTGTTTTGGGTGTGAAATTAAAACGGGGGTAGAGCATATTTTGGTAATTTTTCAACATAAACCTATGTTGAGCCACATCAATGGAAAGCTCTCGACGAGACCTTTTGAATGATATGGCTGAACGTAGATCTATCTTGAAAAATAATCAAAATACGTACTACTACCGTTTTATTTTCATACCAAACTCAAGGCCACTCTTCCTTAAAAAAAAAGTGTTTTTTTTTTTCTAAGTTACAGGATAACTATTCAACTCGTTTTCAGAATAAACAAATAATCCAGATTGAATAAAGGGAAGTTAAACACCATCTTTTTGCCACGTGTCCCCCACCCACACAACTGATAATGTCAGTCACACTGATATTAAATTACCGGGTGCGAATATAGCCTATTATGAAGGTGTATGAAAAAATGCCAAATTTTTACCAACAACTACTCGCAAGCACATCGTACTGTGCTAAACGGAGAATGCCTTAGTCCTGTTATGTTCCATCTCAATTCATGAAAAATTACGAATCTGACAAGTTGTTTTATGAGACACAAACAGTAGGCGAAACATGCGGTTATAAAAGTTACCGTTTATATCGAATAGAAATCTTATCTCTGTTTTCGAGATTTGCCAGACATTAGTTGGTCAAACATGCATGCGTTTTCACTCCTCCACTCTTTGAAATTCATTAACATCCGATCAAGGCCGGAAACCATAAACAGTACTTTGTAGGTTGTGTTTCTCAAGTGGGCCAGAAACTATGTCACTTGATTCGCACTCAAGATTTTATCTTTCAATTAAAATTGGTGCGTATGTGTTTTGTGTTCATGACCCGACACTATCTCGGTGAAAGGTGGTGCTGTCATAAATAGACGCCGACGGGAGTACAGAAACCCAAAGAGGCCTGAGAGGAAGGAAAACTCACGGCCAGGTTGACTTGTTCTACACGGCCACTTTGAAATATTAAAGTAATTCTAAAAAATGAAATTAAAGAGCTCGAAAGTCCGATAAGGGCACCAAAAAAAGGTAATCTTTTGAGCCAACCGCACTCGAAAACTGGTAATTTGAACGAGATTGTTTTGAATGGAACGCCGTGTTAGAAATCAGCTGATACTGCCCAGAGGGTTCCCCCACCACTTTCGTTAAAGGGGGAGGGGGAAGAATGAGGTGGCAAAATCGGTCTTCTCTCCACTTGAGTTCCGACTTCAGACGGAGGAAGTCTAATTGCATCGCGCGGTCGAGGGTAGTAGTCCCATAACTGTTTGCTGGTTTCCACGGATATCCTCATGGATATCCATGAGTATATTTATGAGGATATCCATGCAATGACGGGAACATAGACCATTCAGCCTGGGTGATCAAAAGCCTCCCAATTAAAACAATCATATTTTCAGAGTGCTTTATTTTCATCAGATCGGGCTGCTTTCAGCTTCAAGAGTCATCAAAATCTCTTCTAAAATTTTAGCAGAAGCCACTCTTTATATAAATATTTTTCACTTCAAAGAATCCTGGTTATGCCAAATGTTCTCTTTAAACGGGTTGTTTGCATTCAAGAGAGTAAAGGCAGAAGCTAGTAGGAGGGTTATATACTTCCTCAATATAACAGCAAACTCTGTGATAAGTAAAGGTCTGACCATAGCGGAGTCCTGTACCCTATTAACAAAGCTACGAAGTCTTTCAATAACGATCGATTTTTTTATTTATTTTTTTTGCTGCTGAATAGTTTAACATACCAATAAAAAAAAAGTTGTTAATTTTAAAGGTACCGAAAACTTAAACGTCTTATTTTAGATGAGTAAACTCATCTCGTTTTGTTATGCGATGTAGTTATGGATCTCTGTTTGACAGCAAAGTTCGTATGTGAAGAAATAGAGCATGGGGCCAAAGAGGAAGGACGAGAAAGAAGTACTTGAATCGTGTGGTGATAACAAACCGTGCCGTTGCGAGCAACACTTGAAAAACTGCGATTTCAAGGTCTATTTTTTTCTTTAATAGACAAGATTGACCGCAAAAAGTGTTTTTGTCAACATAGCAATTATCATTAGTAGTAGTAATTATAGCACTATTTAAAAGTGCTGCTTGAAACGTATGTTAAACCATCTAAAATCAAGTCAAATTGGAGTAACTCTTTTTTAAAGGTCTATAAATATGCCAATGAACATTGCGAAGCCCCAGTAGACGGCGCGTTGTGATTCGTGCTCCTCCATGAGTCAGTCACAAATAGAACTGTCGACGCAGACACAGGAAAAGCGCGTGGGCCTCGTGTGGCGCCTAGCTATGCACGCAGGTCTACAATCTTGCCCGCCATCTTGAAAATCAAGTACCCGAGGCTTTTTCGTAAATGAGAAGTGCTCGGTTGACTATGATTTCCCGCTAATAAGATATGACTATTGCAAACGGTTTTCTAGATCAGAAATTCTGAGCAAACTCTGATAAATGAAGACGTTCCAGGCTAGGTTTAGTAAAAAATCCTGTTTTTCAAAGCCCCATACCTATGTTTTGGGTATGAAGGTAAAACAGGAGAAGAGCGTAATTGGGTAATTTTTAAAGATAAACTCATCAGTGAAAAGATCTTGTTATTGAGAGCTCTCAATCGATATCATGATTGATAGGGATAGGATTCTTCAAATATAACTAAATGACGCTCTTTCCCTCTTTCACTTTCATACCTCTAAAACAGGTATAAGACTACTTAAAATAGGGGTCTTCTTTTTACAGAGTAGATTACGTCCGGTTGGGGATAGTTGAGGTCAGGTAAATAGGGGCTGGTGGTCAGTGTAGGTTCTGGACAGGTCTCTAAGGGGCGTAGAGGAATTTTTCCTCAGGGACATCTTCTCTGGTCTCATACCTAGAGGCAAGGCTTTTTTTTTAATTCATCCCGTATAAAACAAGTGCCAACTACCGGGGCTCTTACTGATCATCTTGATGCTGCTTCCTTCATGGCAGGGGGCTTTTTGCTGTCGAGAAGGAGACTGCATAGGTTTGGTGAAAGTGTAAAGACTCGTGTTGTCAAAGGTCCGATCAAGATAGACGAAAAGTGTTCGCACGGCCATCTGGATTCAACTCGTATCCACATGGCCGTGCGAACACTTACCATCTTTCAACATTCATCTTTCCATCTTTTCATTTCCCTTAACATGAAGATATCAATAGGTACAGCACAAGCAGTAGAAACAGAAACGCGACTACAATAAAGGTTACATTGAATCCTGAATTTGGCCGCAATGGCGTGGCGCGTTAAGGGAGGTCGGGAGAGAAGCGAGGCCGAACACTCGGGAATCGATATTCCACGGGCAAGGGCGCGAGAGAGACACATCAGCTGGCCGCAGCCAGCGGGCCGCGCCGCGCCGCGCCGCTCGGCGCTGGAACCCCCTTAATGGTTATTTTTTTTTCAAGTTCAAAAGGCCACGAACGGCCACGGAACGTCAATATCAACAAGGTCACCCGGGGTTTTCGGAAACCCGGACTTTAGATCACCGCAAAAATTGGATAGATAACAAGCATGCTGCTGTCCTGTATTTTTAGCATTCCATTTCAGCTTCTTCATGGCGAATTTAGTTTTTTGGGTTTTTGGGGGGGGGGGCGAGGAAAACCGCGCCTGCTTTGAGGAAAGTCCCATTTATGATCTCTCCACTTGACGTTATATCGATTTAGAAAAAAGTTTGATCCCGGGTTGAAGTATCCATTGTAATATCTATGCCGAAAAATCCATTCATTAAAAAATACTCGAATGGACAACCATGGTTATTGGAGCATAGACACATGGATATCCATGATTGGATAAAATAATGGATAATGCGGCATGGATATTGCATGGACACTTCAACCCGAGATAATAAGCTGATTGCTTTCAATGCTATTTTTCTTGCCGGGGTTATAACAAAGAAACAACAAGTTTGAGGATAAGTTGAATATTTTAAATGCTATTTTCGGATGCTCTGGGAAATAACCCCGTAGGGTAAATTCTCAAGTTGAACCTTTTAGAAACGTTTATCATTTTCAACGCAATTTTTCAAGCGCTAAAAATTTCAAAATTGCATTTAATTTTAACCAATAAAGGGTTAAAACTTCAGTGCACACATTAATTTTTTTATGTAAATGCATTTGTTTATAAATTTATCGTTTTGAAAAGAAAGTTAAATGAGTTCGAGGCATTTTTTTAAATTATACAATTAAATAGTGATGTAGTTGGAATGCGGCGATACCGGAAGTAAGATAGCCTAACAGGAATTCGTTTTATTTGCAGAGACATCGCTCTATCCGCCAGAGCGGGTCAAATCGTGACCTACATTCCACCACGCACGACGTAACGATTGATATGCAAGTACCAGAAGCTTACGTGCAAGCGCAGACTCATAAATGAAATCGTAACAATAGATGCGAGAGTAAAACGAGAGCAGGTAAACGAAGGGCACCGAGATGCCCTTGCAAAATTTCCAGGAGGTCGAATATTGATCGACCCCCCCCCCCCTCGATTAGCATGCTAATATTCCCGTGACTGAAGACGTTGCAGGTCCGAGTTCAAAAAGAATCCGCTTTATGGCAGATTTCCTTATAATCACGTGAATCATGTCAAGTAGACATGAACAAGACTTTCATGTGAATAACGCGATCAACCCCTGACAAGTGAGACATTCACTCTTTTTTTAATTGTTGTAACAAAACTTAACCTTAATGTCGATCTTGCAACTCGCAAAAAAATGAGAGTAGATCAAGCTAGGTGACATCAGATATGGTGCCAATCAGTGAACTGCTAAAATAAAATCGATGAAAGGTAGTATATTACTACTATGCCGATGTGAAAGATTTATCAGAATGTTTCTTGTGTCGTACGCGGAGCGATATCAAACCGGGAAATTGGAAAGAGGTGTTTGTAGAGCCGCAATACTGGGAATAACGAGAGAGATAGCATCTGCTTATGGAGGTAAACAACAAAGATTTATTCAGATTGTATTATCGGACACATTAACAGAACTCAAAAGTAATCAACACGCGAATTACAGTAGTGACTGCCACCTATTCTTAAAAACAAACTCACTGTGGCCATCCTGTAGTTGATTAAATTGAAGTTAATCAATCCAAAAACGTTGAGGACAAAGCCAAATATAATCGCGGATCAATATTGAGGCTTCTTGTTCTTAAAACTGTCCATTGGGATGGCACTTATGGAACTTCTGGGTAAGAAATTACAACCGGGGAATTATGAGGAACGTTAACCACCCACTTAGAGGATTGTATTTATTCCTCAAAAAAAAAAAAAAAAAAAAAAAAAAAAAAAAAAAAAAAAAAAAAAAAAAAAAAAAA
>Ga0058701_10001257_pt1 | contig 17820 bp, 11 predicted proteins | sample AgamicOrMae_FD_97039 | JGI IMG/M metagenome (GOLD analysis project Ga0058701, IMG submission 97039) | Agave microbial communities from Guanajuato, Mexico - Or.Ma.e | ecosystem: Host-associated > Plants > Phyllosphere > Phylloplane/Leaf | place: Guanajuato, Mexico | collected 2012-06-04
CAAAAAAAAACGTTATATACAATAATACAACTATACAAGAATAAAAAAAAATTACAGCAATTGTAAATTTGTAGAAAAAAAATTGTAGAGCAAAATTGTCGAAAAATAACAGGATTCAGTGGGTGAGAATGAACATAGCCTAAGTCAGTTACTTGCCTCAGGAAGAATTTGCAAAGCCATCCGTTTAAAAAAAAATTAAAAAAAAAAATCGTCAGTTACTACAATGATGTATGTGATCTTGAAATCACTTGAAGATGGATAGCCGTTAATACTGAATACTGACTTATCCAAAAATCGAGTTTCGTCGATTCGATATTAGCTGCCCGAATTATATTACACAAGGTTATACTTAACTGCGTATTTTATTATTGGGTTCTTTCATAAAGTATTTGCTGTATGTATTTTCTTTTTGTGTGTGTGTGTGTTTAGGATTACTCGAGCCGGGAGCTTGGTGACAGCGGGATGTGCACTATGACGACAGAGGGCGCTGATTCGATTGAACACGACAAAGGGAGTTTGAGCGCGAAAAGCAAGCAGGCTGGCTCAGAGCCGTTCACCCTGCTGACCGTTTTGTCTGACAAGCATCGGGGGAGCCGCAGCAGTAACAACAGCAGCGGCGCAAACAAACTTTTCTCGGCACAAAACGTATCGCACCATTCAACCGGAAGTCATGGCAGAAGCGCTCCGAAGACCGACTCAGGGGGGCGCTGCCAAAGGGAGAAACTGGCGAGCAAGGAGGACAGATGCTTAAGGGTCATGGATAAGTTGGAGGAAATGTCACCGGATCGCTTTGACGACGCAGCCTACTGTCCTGTCACTTACTCCCCCATGACGGCACCGGCCAGGACGCGATCCAGGTGAGCAACTGTGCGCCCCCGCCCCGTACAGGAATCCTCATTAAGTCCTGTATTAGTTTTCTAGTATTCGCTTAAAGCGGAACTAAATCGGCAAAGTCCTGAATTTTATTTCATTAACTCTGGATTAACTGCAGGCACAAAATCTAGCTACTGACTATATAAATCTTTTTTGTTGATAGCTCTTAATTATCGTTCGGTGGTCTGTCTCTTCTATTTTAGAACGTATTTGTTCTCTCACTAATATCTAAAACTGATTTGATATTTTCTTAAATAAGGCGTGCTTCAAACTCTGTAATGAGCTTAAGAAAGCGTGGGGAAAAGAGGAAAAAACCTTGATAAGCGTAGTTAAACCGTAATTTTTTTTACGAAAACTTTGAAGAATCAGATGTTTTTTGACACCCTGTTATCAAGTTCTAGTAAATCTTCGATTGTTTTGAGAAGTGTGTACAGTGGTTCACAAAAGTTATGACCCCTGCTTCCATAAGAAATACATTCAAGGAGGAGCCATGACTTTTGTGGCCCACTGTACGCTTTCTGTTGTTAACGATCCTTAAGCTGTATAGATGTTAATAACTGTGTAACAATGACAATAGAAGCTTGTTACCCCGATTTTCTAGCAGCTGGATATATTTTCAGATCGGAAGACAGAGTAGGTGGCCCCAACAGTTACCTCCGCTCCAAGCTGAACCCCAGCGAAGGCCAGGACTACGTGCTGCCCACGCGGCCCACCCGGGAGGTGTCATCGCAGCACGTCCCAACGCACTGCGTCAACGGGAAGGCGACGTGCACGTCGGGGTGCCTCGACCGCGACCGCGATCGCCCCCTCCCTGGTGGGCGGGGCGCCCACCAGGACGACGTGGCGAGGGCGACCAAGAGGGTGGACGTGATCTCGCTGAGCGACTGCACCAGAGCCGCGGAGGGGCGCCAGGGCGGGCGCCAGGCCGGCCAGCCCGCCATGAGGAGGTGCTTCAGCAGCACGGACGCCTCGCGGGGCGCCAACGCCAAGGGCGTCGACAGGGAGGAGCGCTGGCAGCACAGAGGGGGCTCCTGGCAGGAGGAGGTCTCCACCAGGGACGTCTTCGGCGACATTAAGGTCCTTGACCGACGGAAAAGTTTGGATGGGGGCTTTCAGACGGAGTTGAGCGTCACGGACGTGTTACGAGAGCTTGTAAGTAGTAAAGCTTCAGTCTGTTTGGAGATCTGATTGAAACTGAGGGTGACCAAGAGACACTCGAAACCAGAGACTAGCCATTTCGCCTGCACGGGTTGCATCTTAAGTGCTCTGGCATTCCGAAGCTACCCGGAAATTTTCAGAGAATAAGTACGAGGGCAGCGACCCCCTTCCGGGACTGGCCGGAGGCAAGGTGATCATCGAGCCGAGCACGTTCCCGTGCGTTTTTAAGTGACCATGAACATGCATCGGCGCGTTGTAAGCCGAAACCAAGATGGACAGTCTCTGGTCAAAGGTCTTAAGGCTGACTTCTTGGTGGTTTTGGATAACTTTTTTGTTTACCTACGTAACGTAATCTTATAAATCTGGCCTATGATACCTGCAGAAATCCTTTCTTAACCTAACTTCAAAGTACTTATTTTTTTGCTAACAGTTCACGAAGAGTTCATTGGAACCAGCCACCAGCGCTGACGGCCGGAACTTGGAACCTCTGAGCACAGCTCGACTTCTTCCGACCCGCCATCGAACCAAAAACGCCGTCCTCAGCGTAACCGATGCCGGAGAAGTTGTTATCGAATTTTTGCGCAAAAGAGACGATAATGTAACCGATGTGTGTCGGATATCAAGTGATGGATTACGAGTAAGCGACTCGAGATACGCTTCTGCTGCGGAACTCTTGATCACTTGATCGGTACTTTAGAAGACTAAGTCTGTATTCTTCTTTTCCCAGGTTATCCTTTATCAGCCAAACGGCAAGAAAGGTTGTCCAATCAAAGACTCGCCACCGCCAATTCCTGAAAAGGGAGCTGATGAAATTTACAGGTGAGTTGTCCTTCCAATGCTCCTCAATTTCCAATTGAGTGTTCGCGAATCGCGCTCAGGATTGATTCTGTTATAACCTCTTTATTTAGTGACAATAATTGTTTATCACGAATAAAAACATTGTTTATGATTACGATTGCTCTTTTTTTTCAGCTACGAGTTCCTTCCGTCGAAACATCGTAAGAAATACGTTTACGCTGCCCGTTTTGTCAATTTGGTTCGAGCGAAAACCCCGAAAATAACGCATTACAGCGACAAAGCCAAGTCATTTCTTATGGAAAATCAGCCTCTTCCAGACTTCGAGTCCTGTTTCTACGAAGGTAAGCCTAGTAAAGTAATTTTAAGCCAGGTGAACAAGCTATTAGACTCCCCATTGGTTTGGGATTTTGTTGATTATGCGTAAAATTTCAAGCCGAGCTTTACGCTACGAAGGATGTTAAACGTCCGTTTCCTGTGTAGAGAAATTTTTAAAAAAAGATCAAGTGGAAATTAAAAAGAAAGGAAGAAAAGGGGAGTGTCTATTTGCCCCACTGCCCCATTGAAAATGTATTAGGTTGGGTTCCGTGCGTATAAGTCACCTCCCGTTTAAAATGCATTAGGTTGGTTACGTGCGTTTAAGTCTTCCCATATTTATGCATGTCGGGTCAATAGCAACACCCAGGAAAAAAACCCTGATCAGAGCTGTGTTAATGCTAGGTGGAAAAGTCGCTAAAACAAGCGATGGCCTTCGCCTCATCAGCGAGACTGGAACTACTGTCACTATCGACTCGCAAGACGCGCTCAAGAGACTCTCACCTGCAGAGAAACTTCAATGGGACCATTTTGTACAGGTAAAGTCTCCGTTGCGACTTGAGTAATGTAGCCATCGCTAGACTGAGCCAGGTGCTCTCGGTGGGTTGTGTATAAGCCAAGTGTGTGTTCAGTGCTACAAACACTGCGTCCAACTCGACCGCTGCCTGTCTCAAATCCACGCCTTGTCGGAGAAGTGTGGAGGGCTCGCGACGCGGAACGTGTTCCCGATCATCGTCGGCCGCCGGCCCAACGTCGCCCACTCGCCCGGGATCCTCACAGGGAAGGAAAACGTCAACGAGCGCCTGCAGGCCCCCGTCATCTCCCCCACCGCGCCCATGGCAAGTTCCTATCCTGCACCCCTTTTTTGCCCCGGAAACCTTTTCAAAAATCGTGCTTTTGGAAAGAAAGCATGTATTTTGAGCTCTTGAAATTAAGAAATAGCTGTTTTAAAATGATGATTTTTTTTATTATGCCCAAGAGCCAGCCGTTTTTTTTGCGATTGTCTAGAATATTGAGATAAAAATTTATTGAAATTTTTTTTGAGCATTCAACCTATGTACTTACTGAGTTTTTAATTTTATTTATGTACTGTGCTTGAATGGGTTGAGTTCTATTCTGTGTTTATGCGATCTCCCCTCTCTCCCCCAAAGTCTGTTTTTTCGCTCGTTCAGGTTCTCATTGGATGGAGATGCTCCGGATGACAAGTGGTGGACCTGAGCGAGCGGGAAAATAGACTTTAGGGGAGAGAGAGGGGAGATCGTGCAAACACAGAATAAAATGATCAAAGCTTGTTTTCTAAAAGCGTAACTGACCAGACCACGTAGCTGACGTAGCTTAAGGAAGCTACACAGAATCTGGGAGGTGGAATTTTACAGCTTTTGTGTGCCACTGTTCGCCTCGCCACCAAGCCGAGCGTAATCTAACCTAGATTTACCGAAACTAACAGTCTCTTAGCTTGATGCCGCATGTTTCTCGGTGGTATTCCGCCAAAGAGTAACCGGCACCAGGCTTAGCGAAACCAGGAAAGTTGTACATGATAACTTTGTTGGTGCAGATGCGATCTTTTGACTACTCAACCATGAGCTTCACTCCGCCGACCGTCTCAACGAAATCGAGCCAACCTCCGATGCAGGAAACCCCGGTCTCAAGGTTTCCTTCAAACCGATCAAACCGCGACAAGTTCGGCTCCCCGGTTTCAAGTGTTGCTCTCAAGGTAGACATCCCGGGAATTGGAACAGCATCCAAGGTTAGTGTTGCCACTGAGGTTTATCCCTCCCTTTACCACCGAGAGATCAAACTCGATTCGTACGCTTCGTTGCGGTTGTTATCTCGTTGTTTTAAACGGACGTTCTATCAGGAGAGTGTTCTTGAAGAATCAAGATAATAGCATTCCTTCTCTTGTTTTAGTTGACATCCGGCGAAATCCTGGTAAGGTACAAGGATGGATCCCAACTGACGGTGTTAGCCAACAACGACGGATTCAGTTTCGCTGGCCTGGACGGAACAACTTTGATCCGTTGCGGGAAGAACGACCCGATCCCCGACTGGCTGCGCGACCGAGTGGCGCAGCTGCCCCTGGTCGTGGACCACCTGCAGCAAGAGACGCCCCCTGGAAACAGCCTCAGCAGGGGGTATTCAGCTACCCACAAATTCCGCACCCTCAGATAAGAAGCTGGGACTCGACATTCCTCGATCTGAAAAAATACAGCAAACAGGCGTCTGAAATTTACATTCCTCTCCCCGAATCGTGGTTTTATTTTCGTGTCCTAGTTTCGAGGTTAACCGGGCTGGTGGAAAATGTAGTCTACCTAAACTGTTATGGAATCCCTCAGCGGATAGTGCCCAAACATCAGCTAGGTCCGTCATGCCTTTTCGGATAAGCGAGATTTTTTCATATGTAAGTTTTAAACTTCGAAGAATGTAAACTTCAGATGCCTGTTTGATGTAAAATCAGGCCTCTGTATGTACTTTCCTCGTGGCTGGTTCGTTTTACTTGACACTGGCTGGGTTTGTATCATGTAGTTTGTCTTACCGAGCCTAAAGTTTGAAATTCAGCGAAGAGAAAGTCTTTAAGAAGATAAGTGACTCTGAAAGTGATGATTATTGGTGAACGTTAATCGATGTAAGGAGTTCTCTGCTGCTGCTTGTCTGAAGGAGTTCTCTGTGGAAGTTTCAGGGAGACGTATGGAATGAACTCTATCCGAACGATTATCGAAACATCTGAATGTCGTTATGGTATCTGTTCCTTGAGAAAGACCTTTAACCACAGCATCGTAAGCATTTCTCTGTACCTTGCCAATGTATCCTTTTGGCTCGTTCGAATTCTTTAGGAGTTGTTGCGTTTGTTGAATAAAACTGTTTCTGGTCTTCTAAACCTACCGAATCAGCCATAAGGCAAGTACTCTGTTCGTACTGTAAAAAGAATAAAAGGAAAAATTACAAGTTGAGAACAGTGGTTAGTTTTCTTTTGGCTTAATTGGCAATAAATTAGGAGCTTTGAAAGTCAGTCCGTTAAACGGTCCGTCCTTATAATCTGGTAATACCTCTGTGATATTACGATAGTGTTGCCAAATTTATCCGAAAGATAAACCTTTTGTAGATAAGCTATGCGTTTTGAGTCTATTCTGCAACATTTTCTCGTCCTCAGAAGTCCTGTACATTTTTGTGATCTCAATTCTGAAGGCGGAGAGGAAATGTTCCAGAGTAGCACTGGAACGGGTTGGCATCGTTTTAACCAGATAGTGTCCACCTCTGTTTGCGGAGTTGGTTAGAAAGTGTCGAAAATCGCCAAAATCTCGTTTTAACGTTATATTGTTCCGGAACAAAGTTTGAGCTTAGATTTATATTTATCATATAAATATACATTTACATGCTGTTACAGATGTCGAACTGTAAACGAAATAGTTGCTAAGGTGTTGAAGGGTAACTATTTGTCCAGCAGTTCGCAGTCCATTTTACTATTTTAAATAATAAATGATTTTTCTCTCGTGCATTTTACGTTAAATCCTTGAGATTACTTTTAACGCTCGAATATCTCGATCTCAAGTTTATAGGTAGTTGCTAGCTGGTCACCGTGCGATTGTAAATATTTAATAAAACGGAACAGTAACAAGGTGCCAATATCATAGTTCGTTTTTTTAGTAATAGGACAAACTTGTTAATATTTTCGGAATACAAGCCGAGATGTGTTCCGGCTTTTTTAAGAAAATGTAGGTATTTGAGATTTGTATGCCATAAAGTATTGTTTTGGAACTGAAATGTTTATGTATTTTTAATAAATACGGAAATCTAATGAAGGTATTTTCGCTGATTCTTTTCTCGCTCCATACTCTTCCGTTTTCCTCTGGCTCTAGTCCTTTCTAAAATCCTGTACCAACAAAAACAAAGACGGACAGTTTACCAACTTCCGGTACAGAAGCTAAATAGAAAACTGATAAAATAGAACTATGGCCCGGAGGCACCTCACTATGACTACGGGAAAGCCGTTCACCCCGGATTCCCATAAGTCGGTTATACATGTATCTTGTACTTGGTCGCAAGCAGAGAGGCGAACACGGTACAAGTGATACAGTAATAAACATCCTTCTTCTAAAATGGACATGGAGTTTAAATTTTTCTTTCTTTAATTTAGCCTATGCCATTTATCCCATGACTTCTTCCAAACTAACCTTCTCGAAAAGATAGAGGAAACCGTAATCGTTCGCGCATTACAGAAATCTCTTGATTGATAAAAACCGGCGCAGTTGAGATGAAACGTTAAGAAAAATGCCGCTCGTTTTGAAATTCGCGCGTTTCCTCGGACTAAGTAGTACAGATTGATATGAGAAGAAAAAAAAATGTTAGTCCACGGTCCACCGTGAACAACAAAACAAACTCACGACGCTCACGCGGGTTAATCAGGTTACCTTTATCACAGTGTTTCCGATTTAATATCAAAGTGTGTATACTTTTGAATTGCTGAGTTGTGTCAGAAAAATTCATCATCCCATTCATCCGGCACAGATTTCTTCATCCAGTCGAAGAAGACAGCAAAATCGGTGAGTGTAGCGATTCATAACCTTTCCGTTTCCCTGCAGAACGCATCTTGAGCTCAGTAGACTAATAAACGTACAATAGGTACGTTTGTTTGAAATACGTACAAAAGTGGTTCAATCGTTAGACCCGGAAAAGTTGAGAATTTTCCAGTTTCTTGGGTAGTATCTAGGGGATCCCTTCAAACCTCGAGTGTTGACAGGTTCGATCTCGTTCACAACCCCAACGAAAGTCCAACGAATGCTGAAAGTAAACAAATGCGTTGTTCGTTTTATTAACAGTAATAATAAAAATGCTGCTCGTAGATGGAATACCCGTACGCTAAAGATTCTTATTTGACCAATTACGCATATGATGTCAATCATAAGTAAAATGCGGCTAACAGATCTTGGACTCGTCATATGCCGCTGTTGACCATGACGTCCTTGTGTGCCGTGGTCTGTGAGTTTAGTCTTATTTATCATGATAGTTGTTCTCTCAAGCGTTTATTAAGGAGTGTTTAAACGAGGGTTCGTGGTGCTCAACTCCAAGGTTCTTTTAGAATCGGCCATAGTTTGACCACTTCACACTTCTCAGTCCACATATCAGTACCTCTCAAATAATGGCAGACCGCTATGCACCCTTGCGGCGTTCGAGAAAGATTAGTTATTACATTTTCGTCTGAGCAAATGTTCGCAAGCATATGACAGCGTAAAGGCATCAATTGTGCCCCTCATAAATACGCAAAGGGTCTAAAAGATGAGGATAGAGTGTCTGGTGGGACAGCGGGGTCTTAAAGGGTCTCAGGGGGACCCAGAAGGAGTGACCTTTGACCCGGGGACGAACACGTATGGAGCAAACAGCGGTTTGTTTTCATGGAGGTCTTGGCTTCGACGCGGTGCGACGCCGTGCCGGCGCGACTGTGTTTAACAACATTCATTGGGAAAATAGTCTTGTCTGGAATCGAAGTACCGCTCCTCAGCTCTGCACATCACCGCTTCCCGCCGGCCGCGTTAACCATATCCCCTTTAATCCTCCAGTCATTACTGCGATGCGAACACCGGCAACAGTAAAGTCATAATGTGGCGTGGCGTACGGCCACGCGAATTGGCGGCACCGCCGATGCTTTCAGATGTTTCCCGGGAAACAAAGACATTTATTTGACTGTATGGCGGCGATGAAAGGTCGTTTCAAAGCATTGGTGTATTGAAAGGTCGAATCGACCTTTCGTCGCTGAACAGTGGAGCAAGGCGGGAGGCATACGTAACCTAACTTAACTTAACCTAGGTGAACGTAACCTATCGGTCGCCTAGTCTAACGCCACTTTTTTTTTGTTATTGTTGCGATGACTGAAAACCGAGTTGTGAAGGATGAATAGCACTTCTCGAGGAAAAGCACACTTCTTATTTCCTTAATCTGTCTGAATGGATTTTATTAATTCGGTTTTTAATTTCATTATCAATATTTCAATGAAATCAATAATTTCGTCGAAAAAAATCCCTTTTTTGTGTAAGGAAAGCTCTTTTTGAAGCAACTTTTATTCCGTTAAGGGATATAATCTTCTTCAGGTCATTTCCGATGAGGCTCTGAATTTAAGATTATTTATTATTCGTACGGTATTACCGATCTCTTTCTTACTTGTTAGATTAAACAATTTCGGAATGCCTTTACAGAGACCTGTGGTTAACAAATTGAATGGGCAATTTTCTGTACGCATAAAAATAGCTTATTTATGTAACGTATCAGTTCCCGTTAACTTAGCTGGCTCGTTTAAGGCCTCAATGCTAGACATTTTCCACTTATGTCCCGAGAAAAACGCTGAGGTCAGCAACATAACCTTTCTACGTCATAAGCTCGAGCAATTGGCGTCTCGGACAGGCTCGGCTGGGCTCGGCTGGACTCAGCTCTGCTGTGATCCCCGTCATCTGTAGCGATGATCGGTCCGTTGGCCAGATTGGGGTTGATTGCAGCAATCAGCTGACCGACGGAGGTACTTACAGAGGTGCCGACCGATACAATCCCCTCTCGTCACTCGATTCATCATAAAAGTATGATCGCCTTTGTAGAAGCCGCGCCTCTGGTATTGATTGCGCAGCGCACACAGTTTTAGAGGTCGCTTGTTTACCTCTTTCATTTCCTTCCTGGTTTAACCTTTTCTTTTTTATGAAGATAAACGACACGCAGCTGCTTGGTTACTTGGACTAGGTTTTTCTCATGTAGCCGCTTGTTTGATTCTCCCCACAAAGCTCCTCAGATTTAATTTTATTTATTTGGGATTTGCCGCGGTACATGAATTAAATTTTGAGGCTGCTGAGACAGACTATGGAGACTTCAAAGCTAGTCTTTGTCGGAGGACCGTTCGGCATAGCTTATCGCTTGAAAGTAAGACCACTATTCGTGATTGGTTTTTGTGCTCTTTTGTGCTTAAAAAACGGAATTTACCTCCGGATTTTGTTGATCGTCAGTTTAACACTTATCTCACCCCACCCCCGCTTTTTTCTTTTTTCGAGAAAATATTTCGTTATTTTCTGTCGTGTCATTAATGGATTAAAAATAGTGTGCTCTATTTTTTTCGGAAACGCTATATTCAAACAACTGAATGAATCGAAAAATAAGACTTTCTATAATTTGTAAAAATATACTCCTGGCGCCTAAAACTTTTTAACTGGCTCTGTTTGGTGGCAAAATGAATGTTTTTCGCGCTTTAATTTCCTCTTTTTTATTGAACTTCGAAAATCACAGCACGTGATTCTATTAGACGGTGAAAATACCCAAAATTTAGGTTGTTGTAGCAAACCGATCGAACTCCCCTCGATGCCGCAAGCTTACGTACCATAAATATGTATATCATAGTATATTGCATCATATCATATAATAAATATGTATCGCAAGAAAATATTTAAAAAATCAGAAAGTCGCCCCAATAAAGTACGCGCGGCAGCATTTAAAAGGTCCCTTCCACTTAGCAGTGGAATAAAAGGTCCATCAGCTGAGTGAAATGAAGAACAAAACTAAAACAAAAAGCCCTTTTTCGAGATGAGTCATGCAGGCGGTTCGATTCTTCCCTGATTGTTACGTCTGAGGGGAGGGGAGGGGAAAGGAACGGTGGCGAGGGGAAGGAGGGGAGGTAACCGGACTTCTTTATTTGGATTGCGGTAGACATGGACGGGACGGGACGGGACCGAACAGGACAGGATGCAACCCGCTCACCTCGGAACCTGAGACCATCTGCTCGCTGTGCCGGGCAGAGCATGCCATGGCCTTCCTTGTTTTTAGCTACTCACGGACAATGATATATCTTACGCGACTTACAAAGTAACCTTTCTGAATTGTAATTATTGACCTTTTTTCTGCGCCGGCTTGACATTAACTCGCTATGGGACATGGAATTCGGTGATGGATGGGAAGTGACTATTCACACGCGGCCCCCATTTAAAATTTATAGGATGGTTTCCTTGCGTTTAAGTCACCTCCAATTTAAAATGCATTAGGTCGGTTTCCGTGCGTTCAAGTCTCCCTTGTATTAACACGGGCGTTCGAATAGAACTAACCATAGATTATTATGCAGAACTCCTATTCCCGAGTTGCCGTCGATGTGTTGTGATACACCTCTAGTCGCCGATCCGATCCGAGCACAGTCAAGCCACAAGACACCTGAACTTAACTCCGAGCACCTTTCCAAAAACGGATCGCGATCTCGACGCGTCGCGTAAGCCTTCGAAGGCGAGGCAATTCTAAACTCAAGCTTAACTTCGATTAATGTTTAAACTCACTGCCTGTTTTGGTGTTAAAATTACTAGTTCTCGCCTGAAGAGACGATGTGAAGCAGCAAACTCTCGGGTCGTGTAACTGTTTCAGCCTGACGCGGACGGGATAGGCAACACCCATCACTTGGCTGTAGGCCTGGTTGCCTACCTTCGTTTTCAGAAACTCCTTGCTCTGAATATGTACTCCATTTCGCTTCCCTCTTCACTCCACCGTTTTCCCGAATGGATTTCAATAATTTGATTTCGTTGCAGTGACATTTAAGTTGATCGTTCCCGCAAATATCGCCGTAACTAAATGCGTTCCCGAATCAGAAGATTATAACAGACTATGACAGTCTGGTCTCCTGCCCTGTTAATGTTAACCCATAACAGCCCAAAGTATTTGGAGTGAAATTAAGCTTAAGAGGAATTGAAAGGATTGTTTTCATCAAAATACGGAATTTTAAGCTTTTAGAATTGCCTAAATCATTAAATTTCAGGTTTCCAGAGGAGTGATATTTTTCTAATTGTGACAATACTGAACTGAAAAGATCCTCTAAAATATTTTTTTTTCTGTTTCCGAACGGCATCGCTGGGCGGCGGTGGGTTAATTAGAGGTAAAAACACAAGAGGCTACGCAAGCTTTTTTTTTTTTTAGATTACAGGAGAGAGAAATGTGGTTGTGAGCTTGGACAGGCCATTTTTTTTGCGGTGTACCTTCTATTGGCTCGTATCGGTAGCTTAATAAACCGCAGGCTTGTGTATTACGACCGAAAACCCTTATGATAGACACGAGTCCTGTCAAGTGCGTGAGTATCTCGTTTCGTGGGCGCGTCGCCTCAGCTCGGTTCGGACAGGTTCGGAACGCACTCACTGTGCGGTCGGCGATCCGCGAAGCCCTTTAAAGATGTCTGACAAGCAGCCCTGTCGCCGCTGCCCCCCCCCCTCGCTTGGCCCTTCCAGGCCCGACTCTCACGTTTCCCTCTGCGCCGCTCTACCCGTCGTATCCCATCCCATTCACATTCACCGGCCCACTCCACAGCGGCTCATTCAATTCGTCGCCTTTTATTCGCCCGAGCTTGTGTGTGTTTTGTTTGAGGTTAGGTTCGGCCTTCACCGCACCACCATTCCATTCATGAACCACATTCACTCTTCGATATCTTATTTCATTACGCACACATGCAGTACTCGACAAGGCCTTGGCCTTGAAGAATTACTCCATTTATTAAACAGGTATTGATTGTTTTAACCTTTTTTTAACAATTAGAGGCTTAAATTTTTTATAGGGAGTGTCTATTGACCCGACTGCCCCTAACAGCCCAAAGTATTTTGAGTGAAATTTAGCTTAAGAGAAATTGAAAGGATTTTTCCATTGAAATACGCAATTTTAAGCTTTGGAAAATGCCTCAATATTGAAATTTCAGGTTTCCTGAGGGGTGATATTTTTTTTATGACAATACTAAACTGAAAAGATTTTCTAAAATATTTTTTTCTGTTTCCGAACGGCATCGTTGGGCGGTTGGGGGTTAAAATGAAGGTTAAGTTCCGTTCGTCACGTCACCTCCCATTTAAAATGTATTAGCTGGGGTTCCGTGCGTTCAAGTCTCCCTGTATTAATGTATGTCGGGTCTATAGTAACACCTTTTTAAATGTTATCTTCATAGAGCAAAGTGGTTTTCGTTTAAAATTTTGTGAAACGCCTTTTTAAAAGTAATACATACTGTCGAAAAGTGCTTCAGAACTGATGGAGTTAAGGTAAAGTAAAGCAAGGTCAGTTTTTAGCTTTTCAGACCCGAATTAGTCTACGTGGAGATTTTCCGTGAGTAGATATTCACGGAGTGCCGATAACAGGCTGTCGTCTGAATAGGGCCGTAAGAGGGCATTTGTGTAACTGTCATCAGCTCAATTTTATCCCTCGCAACTTTCTTATTCAAGTAAACACTTTCTTTTGCGCTTGTCTTCGAGACAGTTTCGACGGCGAGCATGGTTGCGTTGGCCGGAAGAGCATTTTTCATCGTGTCGGCCCCAACCTTCTTTCGTGTCATGCGGACTTGCACAAACTTAGTTTACCGCCAAAGAATTTTAAATGAGATCCTGAAACGTATTTAAATGTTGCTTTTAGTTGTGTGGTTTACTCTTCGTCACTAAGACGAGCGGGGCAAGCAAACGGCATCCAACGTAACATAATTCAGCCAAGTCTGATGTCGCTTACCTTGATCAGACTGTGAACCTTGTGCCTCGCTTCGGTATCGCTTTGCGATCTCTTCGCTATCTATCTCTCCGCTATCTCTTCGCTATCGCTTTATTCGCTATCATTTCGCTATCGCTTTATTCGTTATCGCTTTATTCGCTATCGCTTTATTCGCTATCATTTCGCTATCTCTTCGCGATCTCTTCGCTATCTCTTCGCCATCGCTTCACTCCCTGTTCCTCCCTCAGCCTTCGAGCGTAGAAACGGATTTTACCGGCTCGATCCGTCACCGATGACTTTAGTCGACTATTATAGTTAAGTCGAGAAAGCGGATCGACTATGAATGTGTAATAGACGTATATTTTTCCATGATTGAAAGCGTCTGAAATACGGAAATGGCTGATGGTGTTTGCTTTTCAAGCACGCAGACAGAAATCCGAGCTCGCCGGGTTTAGACATTAAGTTGGGGTCTATTAATGTCTGGCGGTGAGAGCAAGCTCATCTTACGGATTTCGACGTTGTCAAGAGTTCTTAATTGAGGGGAGGAGAATTCGAGTTAGGGGGTTTTCCTTGAAGAAAGCCTATTTTTCGCCTCAAAGAAGTGGTTCTTAATCAATATTTTACGCTATTTCAAACATCGTATATATAAAATTTAGCAGCTAAAATTAGTTTAAAATCAATTGCGCCTTTCTTCAGCGTATCAATCTTTCAAACTTTTAATCAAATTGGCGGCAGATATGTAGAAATCGCCTTGTAAAAAGGGTTTGGTTATGGGTAGTTCAAGCTAGGTTAATTTTAGAAGGATAGCGAACTTTGGTTCAATGATTGACAGGTGGCACTCGGCCTTTGTGACCGTTTTTCCGCATTTTGCGGCTTGCTGGGCGTCCATACGAATCTTAGTATGACGAATTGCTGTAGATCCCCAAGAAGGAGAAATTTTGGAAGGTTTGACAATACTTCTCCCAGGAAGTGAATCTAATTTCAGGCGCGCCTTTTGGCACGCCTTACGGAACGCCGTGGCAGGCACACCGCAGTTCGTCGCGCCGCGCCGCGCCGGCAAACTACTTCCATGAGTTTTCGACCTTTTCACAAAGAAATAAAACGGAGGTGACCGCACCCTTTGCTTGACCTTACTTTATACTTAGTTGAACAGGAGTGGCATCAAGGTGGCTCTTGGTGGCTCTTCATTCCCACCAAGTCGGAATTTCAACATATTCGTACTTAACTCACTACCGCCCAGCGATGCCGTTCGGAACCAGAAAAAAAATATTTTACAGGATCAACAGTATTACTACCGCCCATCGATGCTGTTCGGAAACGGAAAAAATATTTCAGAGGATCTTTTCAGTATAGTACTGTCAACAATTAAAAAAATATCACCCGTCTGCAAACCTGAAATTTAATAATTTAGGCATTTTCAAGGCTTAAAATTTCGTATTTGAATGGAAAAAATCCATCCAATTTCTCTTAAGCTAAATTTCACTCCAAATACTGTTGGCTGTTATAAGTCACGAAATCATTTCTTTTCACTGCTCAAAAGTTTTTGAGCTGCTATTAATAGCAGTCAGAAAAGGACAGTAACTAAAGCATTGCACCTGAGCGGATCTGAAGCGAAGCGAGGCACAAGTCTTGTGATATAACTTAGTCTAACCTTACCTGGCTTTTTAATGTAACCAACCTTCCTCTCAATTCCAACCTCCGGGAAATTCGCAGTGTTTGAAACGAGTCCTCTGGCATCGTTTAGTATTCTCGGAGCGAGAAACCGTTTAATATCGTAAATTGATGGCAGACGGAAGATGTTTGTCGGGAGTGTTTTGACTTTCGCACTTTGTTTGCAAGCAATGAGTTCGGCGGGGCGCACGGCGGGGCGGCCGATGGCTGGCCGATGGCTGGCCGGTGGCTGGCCGATGGCTGGCCGATGGCTGACCGATGGCTGACCGACGGCCGGCTGGCTTATGAGCAATGCTTCCGGATCGGAGAACTTGTGTCGCTTTCGGAGAAAGCTTTTGTGTTTCCGAGAGCTTTTTTTATGGCCTGGTTACACTTTTACTCAAGTCTACTTGATTCGCATTAGTGGCAATTACCTAGGTGCACTCAGATAAGACCATGCACAAGGCAATTTAAGGATGTTTCGTCGAGTTAAATGGTACCGATAACAGGCTCTTTTTATTAATTATATATGCAGCTAAGATGCATTTTACATACCTGACCATAAAAAAACGTCGTCATCGTCCTAACTTTTGAGTTTCAGGCATTCAAAGATTGCAAGAATTACGTGGCGTTAACCTGTTCTAGAAATAGTGAAGCTTTTTCTTATTTTACGAGAAAATTTGCTCGATAAGTTTAAAAAACGTTTCTCATGATCGAGTTAAGATGAACTCAATGAGGCTTAAAAAAAACGGTCTCTTGCCGTCGTTCAAGAAAAATATTTATAAACCTCTAAAAACAGTTATTTTTTAAAGAGGAAAACGAGTCAAATCATCAATGGCGACAATTTAGAAAAATTGAAATTACCATAAATATTGGTTGCCAACTAATCTGGATTGTTTATTTAGTCGAACGTTGTATATTTAGTCGTTTTTTTTTAGATATTTAATCACAGTTTTGTCATATTTTGTACAACTTGTTAGTGAATTTGACTAGCGAGGTCGACGAAACATCCTTAGCGTATAACTTAAGCTAAGGTTGCTTAGGTTAGGTTGCCCTGTTCTGCGATCAGCTGTCACTCCCGTTCGGCATGGGTATGAAAGGTGGAACACAAGAGGTAGAAATTTCAAGATTTTAAATTTACAGTAGGCATTGAAGCTTGGCCCTTATACTAGTCCCTGATGAGCAGCAGACCGCTTCTGCCGGGAACTAAAACAGGGTACTAAGTAGAACACATAAAAGAAGTAGAAAATAGCAGCCTTTTTTAGAGCGCGTCTACGAGCGCCTTTGCCAGAAGTTAGGAATCGTCGGACCGCAAACAACGAGCAAGTTGCTCGTCTTTTATCTGTATGCACCACAGATTCCGAACTGCTCGTTGGGATGTGAATCGATACGAAGTACTCGCAACTATTTGTTGTGTATATAGTAGCTTGGTTTATTTGCAGCGTTTGGCGGTGTGCCAATAGTCAGCAGCCGCCTTTAATGGACGAAATAAATAATTAGACGCTCTGGAAGAATGCTAGTAGCCTTACGAAATAGCAGTCTTTGCAGAGTGTGTCGCGCAAAGCGTCGCTCGCCAGCGCTTCCAAACGATAAATATAGCTCTGCGAGATAACGGAAAGAGTTCTTCCTTTTTGCGAAGTATTTTTATCCTTGCTTTGCATTGGCTTCTATAATGCGGAATTGAAGGTCTGCATTGCCTTAAAAGTGACTTGATTTAAACCTGTTTTGAATTATCACCAACCTCAAGGTCCGGATTAAACTTATTCCAGTCTTTCCTTGTACAAGCCCTCCAGAAACACCTTTTATCATTTTCTTACTGTATTTCATAGCTAAGTAAGGTTAGACAGGCCCAAATAACTTGGCGAAACGATTATGTATTAAAAATATGGCCTATCCAGAAAAATTACTAAAAAATAATAAAAAAATAGAGGGGATTATTACAGTTGGGAAAAAATGTACTTTTGAGCTCACGTGAAGATGAACTCATTGTTGGAATATTGTTGACTATGAGACGGGACTAAATCCAGGTTTTTGTCTCAAACCTGACCTCACCACTCATTACCTAACGAACGTTTATTTTTACAACGGGTAAATGAACCTAACTCTATACCGGAGCAATACGGAATGGGATGGTTAATTTAGGTTTGATTAATGCTAGGCGTTGAGCTGGACTGAGCTTCCGGTATGGAACCGGAATGTGTTTCAAACCGGAATCCGGCGTGTGTCAGCTGATTGACCGTTACAGAGAGATGGCTGCCGCCCGCCGCGAACCGTGCAATGCCAACCTAAACAATACGCTTTAGATACTCTGACAGTCGTGATCAAACTATTACAGAGCAAAACGCTTCATTTTTTTCAGCTAGAATGGCGGTGGGGTCTTTCTTGTTGTCTTACAGTACCTGATACAGAAGTGAGCTCAAAAAATAGCTAGAAGCTCGACTAAATCGAACATCCTTATTTAAAACTATAGAACTCTTGAGGTTCCCTTAAAGCCCCTTTTCTTTTCCAATGTCTTGCGTGGGCTGTTCTTCTGGAACTCGTAAAAAAAATTTTTTTAAAAAAAATTAAAAAAAATATCAA
>Ga0058701_10001259_pt1 | contig 17814 bp, 20 predicted proteins | sample AgamicOrMae_FD_97039 | JGI IMG/M metagenome (GOLD analysis project Ga0058701, IMG submission 97039) | Agave microbial communities from Guanajuato, Mexico - Or.Ma.e | ecosystem: Host-associated > Plants > Phyllosphere > Phylloplane/Leaf | place: Guanajuato, Mexico | collected 2012-06-04
CGAGCGACTTCCGCCGGTCGCGTGCTCAAATTTCAACCAGAGACAGTCGTTCGCGAGTGCAGAGACAGCGTCTCGGGCGCCGCGTCGTTCTGGGCCTCAGAGCGGCCGCACTTCAGTCTCTGGCACTGCGTCACTGGGGCGGCAGTTTGGAACGCCAGTCTGGCATTCTAGCAGCACCGCAGTCTAGCAGCAAAGCAGAGCGGCAGTCTAGCTGCCGAGCAGGGCGGGCGCGCTCTTCTGCGGGGCCGCTGGGGCGGCGGAAGTTGTTTTTTCGAGAAAATTCGATTAGGCGCGCGTGTGGGCCTGATTGATTTCGCTTGCGGCCTGCAAGCGACAGCGATGATCAAGTGCCGATGGGCCCTGATTAGCGGCCGGCCGGGCGACGCTTTAAATCGGGCGCCCGAGCAGAGTGGAGAGCTGGCGCGCTTCCGGCGCCGCTCAGGTGCCCAGTGCAGTGGCCCTTAGCTCTGGCCGCGCGCCCTTAGCTCTGGACTGGAACCTCTCAGCCAAATTGGGGGCCGGCGGCAAATTTGCGCCCCACTTTGACGAGGCACACGCGCACGCCCATTTCTCGATTAATCATCTTGTTTGCGCCGCCGCGCTCGTCCAGCAATGTTAGAACGAGGGGCCACTTCCACTTCCAGCTCCACTCTCTCTCTCTCTCGCTGACTGCTGACCACTCGGCGCTGACCACTCGGCGCTGACCACTCGGCGCTGGCCAGAGTGCACTAATTCGCACACACTGAGGAGTCGCACTCGCGCGCGATAATCATAATTTCTGCCCTAAGTTCGTCTTGGTGCTGCGCGTGGGGCCGGAAGTGGCGCGCGCGGCTGGCCAGCCGCCAGTTTTGGCGTTGGTTGAAGGTGGTTAAAGTTGGGCGAAGTTGGTTGAAGTTGGCGCAAAGGGCAGAGACTGGCGTGGGGGCGGAACAGTGGCCGTATTTGCATGAGTCGAGTTGGGGTCCAGAAGGGCAGACTAGCCTAGAAGTGAGCCAGGCCAGAAGTGGAGACTAGGACTGGTGGGAGGCGATCGAGCGGCCATTGCGAGCCATGCACAAGGCACACAAACGGCCAGAATGCAATACCAACTGCACACAATGAAGTGCCGGCTCGCTTTATTTTATTTCATTTCATTTCATTCCATTTTTCCCTCCGCTCCCATGCACTCGCGCTCGCAAACTCGCACACACTCGCACAAACTCACTGGATTAGAATATTGCGTAATGATAATAAATGAGCCCCCTCCTTTGGCGCCTCTTTCGCCCCTTTGGCTCCCCTTTGCTTCCGCCTGCGCCCCAGCTCCACTGCGCTGCTGCAATGCAGCTCCTCTGCGCCACTCTGGCCCCGAGTGACTTCCGCCTTCACTTCTGCCTTTCGAGCCACAGACTGTCTCTGGCTGAGGCAGTCTCCAGCCGCCGTTTGGGCTGCTGATCGATGCAAGAGTTCAACTTAATCAGGTGATTTATATGCCAAAACGGGCCCAGAAAGTGGCCACCTTCTTGCATGGGGCCAGCTCGGAAGGGCCGCCGGAAGGGCGTGAACTTGGAGACGAGCGAAAGGGGGTCGAGCTGAGAGAAGGGGGAGAAAAATTGCCAGTTTCCTTGGGAGCTAAAGGACGAAATTTGGCCAAATTTGACAGCTTGAGCTCGCGCACTCATCGCCCCAACTTGAGCTGATCCCACACACACTCTCTGGCTCTGCTCGCCACCACTCGCCCACTTTCCGGCCGCCCGAGCCAGTTGGCTGCCCTTTTGGCTGTCTTCTCAGCGCCCCTTCAAGAGTGTCTGGCGCGCTCGTGTCATTCTAAACTCGTCGACTCTTCCAACTGTCAACATCAGGTTCTCGTCCGGGTTGCTTTGTTTGCCTTTCCAGCCGCGCTCTCAGTGGTGCGTGGCGGCCGCGCGTGCAGCAGCGAGCCCAGAGACAGAGATTTGCTGCTCGGCGAGATTTATTTGGGCCGAATTTATTTTATTTTCCATCTCACTCTTTTGGGCCGCCCTTCGAGCAGTTTCCTGCTCGAAGAGAGCTTCTTCTGCTCAAATAAGGGCCCAAAAAGGAGCCCAAAAGATGGAACTCGAGTTGTAGAACTTTTCCTCCAACTTTCTTCACTTTTTGGCCAACTTTCCTCGCCAAAAACTGGCCACCTCGCGAAGAAACTTGCAGCCCAAATTTCGTCCAAATTTGGTCCAAATTCAGCCCAAATTTGGCTCAAATTCAGTGGGCCTTAGCTCAAGGGGCACCCAAAGTGATTCGGCGCCCTAATTGTCGCCCGGGCCAAATGGGCCGCCGGAAGACGCCCTCAGGAGAGGAGGCAGTCTGCAACAACTTCCGGCTTATCTCGGGCGCGCCTGCGGCCTTAAAATTTTGATCCCGAGCTCGAGATAGGCCCAGAGACAAGGTTCCCTCGTGCTTCCACTTGAGCGAACAATGCGTCCGCTTCCGACGACTGTCTGGCGCCAAGTCGGCGCTCCGAGGGGCGAAAAAGAGTGTCTCCTTTTGGGGCGGCCTTTTGGATAACAGAGGCTAGCTGCGGGCGGGCGAAACTGCGCCAGACACAGTGGCAGAAGCTCCGAGATGTGCACTCTTTGGGCGCGCATTCGTGTGGCCAATTTGGGCCCACCGGCGAGCCCAGTTTGTCGCCCAGTTTGTCGCCCGTTCGAGTTTCAGGGTCCAAAGGGGCGCCAGCAAAGAGGAAAGGCTGCGTGTGGGCGCCTCAAAGCGGAGTCGACGTGACACTTGGCGGGCGAGGAAACAATCGGCCAGTGTTTGGGATTGGGAGCGGCGACACGAGTTGATCAGAGGCTCGCAGGTCGAGCTGCAGTCTGCAGTCTGCAGTCTGTGGGAGCAGTCCTGCGTTCAATCTGGCGTGTTGTGCACAGTCTTACTTCAATTTGCTGGGCCCGAGCGAGAGAAGAACGTGTCACGCACGGCCTGAGCTGCTTCCCAAAAATGGCCCTACACCTTAGGGCCATTTTTGTTTACCCCAAGCCAAGCGAGAGGCCTCTTGCTTGGCTTCCTCGTGTGCTGCTCTTTGGCTGCTCTCTGGCTGGCCTCTGGCTGGCCTCCAATTGGCGGCAAACCGCGTTCAATCAAACGAAATGAAACGGCGATTGAATGGACTCGCGCCCGGCCCTAAGGAGGCGCCTCGGCAGGTGCCCTTCCGCCTTCGCCGCCGCCGTTCTGCGCCCTCGAAGGTTGCCCATTTGGGCCCATTGGCGAGGCGCAATATTTTTCAGACCAGCGCCGGCGGAGCTCAAAGCGCCCGCCCTGCTAAGCTCAAATTATTTGACTAAGACAAACGATCTGGACGCCGCCTCCAAGAGCCCCCAACTGACAGGCGACCATTAATGCGCCTGCAGAGAGAGAGAGAGAGAGAGAGACTCTGGCGAGCTTGCCGTCCGGGTCTTGGCGAGCTGGCGAACTGGCAAGCTAGCGAGCTGGCAACCAAACCTCGTGCGAGCGTGAGTGCACGCCAAAAGCTACAACAATTCAATTAGATTCCCTCTGGCACTGCACACATGCAGCCTCAAACAACGCCAAAGACTACCTGCTGCTTTAGAGTTTCCTGCGGGCCAAAAGGAGCAAAAGTGGGCGCCCACTTTTGCTCTTTCTTTCTGTCTTTGCTGCTCCTACTTTTCTTGCTCCACTTTCTCTCTTTCTTTCCTTCCGCCCTCGCTGGACTCTGGCCGCTTCTGGCGCCCAAATGTGCTGCCCACACAGCGCGTGTGGCCGGCAGCACTCGATGCGCGTCCACCCGAAATTAGTTTTGTCGCCCCAGAGGCAGTCTCTCTCGTCTGTGGGCCCAGCGAGACCGTGTCTTCCGCTGTGTCTTGGCGAGCGTCTTGGCGGCGACTCGCGCGAGTGGCCAGGTGAGCCAAGTGCAGGCACGTGCACTTGGGGCAGAGGAAAAATTGGCCCACTGCCAAATATTTGACTGGCCGCCGGGGCTGAGGAGCCGCGGCTTGCCAGTGGGCAGCCAGCAGATAGCCAGTGGTCGTCCGGCGGAACTGGCGCGGCGGCCAAATTGGCGACTAGCTGCGGAATATGGTTGCTGCTAGACCGAGCCAGACGAGGCTCGCGCGGAATACAAACGACACGCGGCCGGCCCTCCAGCGACGAGGAGGAGGAGGAGGAGGCTCTCTCGAAGACAAGTAGCCGGCCGCCATGAATCATCCGAGTGGGCCGAGTGGGGCGCTTCCGGCGCGGCCAGTCTCTCGCCCGCCGAGCAGCACGAGCAGAGCTGCAAGGGAGCCGCCTTTCCGGGCGCACTTTGGCCGCCTTTGTGCGCAAACTGAGACGCTTGGGGCGCCCGCTCGAGTTTCCTGCCCGCCGCCGCCGCCCCTAAGGAGCGGCCGGAGCGCGCGGGGCCCCCTGGCGCTGCGCGCAAACCGGCGGAAGCGCCGCGAGCATCAATTAAGTCGCAGCTCGAATCTCTGGCCCAGTCAATCAGGACTGAGTTGGAGCTCGCTTGGAGCTCCTGTTCTTGCCTGTTATAAGCTGGCCTCCAATCTGCAGCCAGCGCCTCCCGCCGCCGATCGGAGCTTGGGTGTGGCTCGCCCACAGGCTGGCCAGCTTCGGGGGCTAAGGTTGGGCAGAGGCTGAGCTAAGGATGGGCAGAAGCTGGGCAGAGGTCGGCCAGCGAGCGGCCAGCGCGAACCAATCGAGTGGAACACGATTGAGATGTCGGCCTTTTGGGGCGACTTTTGGGCGCTCGAACTTGAGCTTGAGCTTCAGCTTCAGCTTCAGCTTCAGCCTGGCCGCCCATTGATCGTCCGAGTGATCCCACGCCGAATTTCGGCCAATTGCAAAAGATCACTTTTTCCAATTCCTGCCGGGCCGCTCGTTCATTCATGAATTATTCATCCATCTGGGCTAATAGAAATCTGGCCCACAGGATGGCTAAGGGTGGCTAAGGGTGGCCGCTAGACTGTCTGAGGAAGTCTCGCTGGCTGGGGGCGCCCATTTGCCTCTCAATGGAGTGGTCTCGGCCAATGGAGTCGGCCAAAGGGGCGCCCATTTTACACTCGAACTACAAGGGCGCCAGAGACAAAGCAGCGCCCAGTTTGTCGGCTGGAGCTCGGCTGCTCTTCGAGGCACTGCCTCTCGAGCTTCTGGAGGCCCCGCCCTTTCGTTTGCCGCCGGCCGATTGTTCGCCGAGACACTGGCCAGGCAGGAAGTGGCGCCGGGCGGCTCAGAGCTTCTGGATGACTGTCTGCGGAGGCCCACCAGCGGCGGCCGGCTCCGTGTGGGGTCCGCTTGGTCTGGTGAGCTGGGCTCAATTAGCAGAAATGGGCGCATTTGGGCGCTCTTTTTAGCCGCTTTCGGGCTGCTTTCGAGCTGCTTTTGGGCTCTCTTTTGGGCGCCTGCAGCTCGCTAGAGAATAAAAAAGCGAGAGAGAAAGAAACACAATTGCCACTCCACTTCTGCAAGACTCACTTCTGGAAAAGGAGGACTCTCCTCCGCCTTTTCTCTCGTGGAACTGGGCCAGTTTTGAGCTGGAACTCTTGCACAAAGTTGAGAGAGTTTCGACTTTTCTCGCCGCGCCAAAAGAGTTCCTCCGGTTGAAGCTAAGGAGTTGAATTGAGAGGCCCAAAAGAATGGGAACTGGAACTGCCGATGAGCCCCGAAAGGAGGTTGAGGCGAGGCGAGCTTGACGCCGCTGGCAAGCTCGAGAAGGGCGGCAAGCCTGTGGCCAAATGGGCAGCCAAAGGCAATGAAAAATTTTCAATTTCATTACTGGGCCAATGGGGCCGCAATGGAGTGGCTGCCTGCTCGTGCGGCTCGGCCAGAGGAGGCCAGTGGGGAGGAATGGGACGAGTGGGGGGCGCTTTAGTGGTGTTTAGATCTAAGTATTGGTTGGCCATAAGTGTGGGCCGAGTTGGGCCGCGCCAGCGAGATCATTAAAGCCGCAAGGGTGGCGCCCAATCGATGGGGCAACTGTGGCCCCATGTCGTGGATCCAGCAGCTTGACGCTGGTGGGCCGCCGAGGGAGCTGAGCTGCGGGCTGAAACTAGCTCGGGCTTGGCTCTGGTTTGGTTCAACTGATTCCGACTCGACTGGACTCGAAGCGCGCCAGCCCAGCCGGACGACTGTGTGTAGGCGAGCCAGAACAAGATAAGCGACTCGCCAGTTGGAAGCGGCTCCACTGCTGCGGCCGATCAGCTCGGACGAGCAGCAAGAAAAGATGCAATAAAACTGGAAAGAGAATCGATCTCGCCGGCCAGAGAGGAAGTTGGCTCGCTGGAAATGCTGGAAATGCTGCCCCCAAATGGTGGAAATGGCGCCACTTTGGCCCAACTGCTGCGGGTGGCCAGCTGGAGCCAGCGGCAAGTGGCCAGCGCCGGTTGCGCCACTGGCCAGAGACAATGGTCCGCGCGGATCGCTCTCTTGTTGGCGGCGTTTGTGTCCAGCTTTGTGTCCAGCTCGTGTCCAGTTTCATGCTGGCCTACTTCATGGGGACAATGTGCGCAAATTAGCACTGACTCGAAGGGGGAAAAAGTGGGCCGCTCTCTGCGCAATTAACTTTTCATGCTCAAAGATTAGCCCAAACAAATGGAGCCCAAACAGTGGCCACTGTTTGGGTCCCCTGGCGCCAGTGCTAGTCTCTGGCTGAGTCGTTGCGACAGACCAGCTTTGGACTGCGTTCCGGGCGGCGCACGCTGGCCCCTCTGGAACCAGTGCCAGTTGTCGCGTGCGTCTCTGTCGTGTTGCCGTTCGGGAGGGCTGCAAGTCTTGCAGTGTGCAGGCCGGCGCTCTATTCAAGCCGGAAAAGATGGATTGACAAGGCGAGGGGGCGGAAAGAGGAGGAGAAGGGAGGGAGAGTTGGCAAAATTCAGCAGCAAATTGATGGAGCCAATGCACTGGGAGGAGTCTGTCTCTGTTGGGGCGCTCTCTTCGGCATTCTGATTCGGAGCGCGCGCACTTGCTTGATCAAGTGTGACGCTGCAGTGGCCCAAAAACATGGACACTCTCGAGCGACGGCCGCCCAGAAGCGCCCACAGGCAGCCCACGACAAGGCCTCTCTCCTAAGCTGCCGGCTTGCCACTGAGCAACCCTCCCAAGGCTGAGCAACGCCGCCCAGACACACGCCGAGTCTCGGTGACAATTTGGCCCCCAGCAGCACAGACAGACGAACAGACGAACAGGCAGACGGACAGACATGCAGAAAATGGCAACATTTGCGCGTCTCTAATGTCGCCCCACAGGCTGGGCGCCCTCGCCAACCGGAAGTGCGAGCAGTTGGCCATAAATCACGGGCCAACTGTTGGTGCTACTAGCAAGCCCGGCGCAGCAAGCCCGCTCGGAGGCGTGCTGGTGGGCGCCGAGAGGGCGCTCGAGACTGTCTTCGGCCGGAATTCTGCGGGCACCCATTTGCCCATTTCCAGGTGAGCTCTGTTTCTGCTTCGCCTCAGAGGGAGCCAAAAGAGTTGAGCGTCGAGCTGGTCTCTTGGTGGCGCCGGAAGGGGCGCCCAAAGTGGCAGCGGCAAGGACAAACAAGGGGGACAAGTGGCGGCGATCATTATGTAAATTTTGCGCCCGATTTTAAGCGAACCCTTAGGACCAGCCTTCTGGGGGCTCTCTGGGCGCCCAAGTGATGCTGTTTTGAGCTCCTTTTCGCAGACACAACTCGCGCCAAATCGTCCACGAACAAAGGACCATTTTTCCCCCCTCCAAATGCTGCTCTGGTCTCGCTTCAAGCTTGGAAATCGAGCCCAAAGTGGTCTTTTTGAGAGCCAATCTCAGAGAGTCTAGAACAAAAAAGAGGCTCAGGTTTACTTACAGATTTCCTGCCGATTCGGCGTCGATTTTTCTTATTGTTTTGCTCTTCCGCTTTGGGCAACAATGAGAACTTGCTCTTGCAGTCAGCGAGCTCGAAAGTCAATCTTGACTATCTTGTTTCGCCTTTCTGTCTGTGGTTTGCTTCTCCTTCTTCCTTGTCATTGGCGCCAATCGAACGCTCATCTTCGCACCTCGCTCGCCGCAGCACTAAGAGCAACTAGCTGACTTCCGCGCCGCAACTCTCCCCAAGACTCTCTGTTTGTCTCAACTTCATTCAGCAACTGCTGAGTGTCTTCCAATTGTTTGGCTGTGTCGCTTGGTAAATCCGCGGCTGCATCAAGCTTGCCGCTCGTCTGCCTGCCGAAGAGGCGCCTTCCTTCTGGCTAGAAGTTTCATCAATTTATAATAAGTTTCCAAGCCGAGAGCTCCTCGAACTCTCTCTGGCCAGAGACAGTGTCTTGTGGGCGCCAAGTGGCAACACTTTATTGCGCTTCGTCTTGGAAGTCTTGCTTGCAGGAGCTTGCGCCGATGAGCTTGCCGCGTGGGACGCCCAGAAGCATCTTGGCGGCCGGATGATGGAAAATGATAATAATAATAATAATAATAATGAGAAATTTGCAGTCATGTGCGTGGCTGCCTAGTGTCTCGTGGACGCTCTCTGGAGGCTGAAAAGGCGGCAGAGGCGGTTGCTTGTCGTGCGGAGAGCACCAGGCGAGGTGTTGGGTTTCAAGGAATTGGCTGCGGATTAAGTGGACCTATGCGCATGTCACGTAGAGGCGCGCGCTGCTTGTTGCCACCAGCCGACCCGCCATCTTTTATTCAATAAACGCGACTCCAGCCCCAAGCTCTGCACCCATTTCCGGCCCAGAGATGGCGCCCCCTCGAGCTCCCTGGGGGCCCGCGCGAAAGCTAAGGGGCGGCCGCTCGGGGGCGCCGAGTGGCCCGAATCGTGGGGGCCGATCCAGTGGGCTGGGCGTCCAGTGCGGCCAGTTCGTGCAATCTCGCGGCGCAATCTAGCCAGCGTGCGGGACGAATATATAGAACCGGAGTTGGAGGGCGGCGCCAAACGAGCGGCACCGAGCGAGCAGTGGCAAGCTAGCTCCACCAAGCGAGCGGCGCACAAAGAGTTCGGCCTGGCGGAAGTTCGGCCGGCTCGCGCCCAGCCGGAAGGAGAGGCGGCCAGAGTGCGGCCGCTCTGCTGAGCGGCTTGACAGAGAGAGAGATAAAAACAAAGCCAGAATGGAATCTCCCACGGCGCAGCTTCGGGCCGCCCTTCGCGCCAGATCATTAGCGGCGGACAATAAGTGGCGGCGAGATATTGCCAGTCTCGCGCTGCTCAGTGTTGGGCGGCCCACTGGCGTCTGGCTGTTGGCGAGCGCGCTGCTCTGGCCGCTTTGGAGGCAGTCGAATGTGGGCGCAAATCTGCACATTTCCGCGCGGGCCGCCAAGCCCAAGCTCGAACCAGAGCTCCAGCTCAAGGCCTCGAGGGCGAGATTTGGCCAGGTCTCTGGCTGGGGCGGCGGAAGTGGCGCTCGGAAAGCGGCCAGAGACAAGGTAAGGAGGGGAGATTTGTTGGCGGTAACAGCTTGCGCGAATAGGAGGCGAGAAGAGAGGAGGAGGAGGAGCTTGCCAGCACTTGGGGCTGCTTGGTGCCAATTGGCGCGTGTGGGCGCCGCTTATTGCGGCCCCAAATGCGCCAGTAACATTTGTCCCGCCGCTTCTTGTCGCCGGCGGCCGAGCGGCGCAATAAAGGGGCGCCTCGAAACAAGGCAACCAATTGATCGTTTGTTAATTTGTTTTCCCCTCCTTTATCATTTAGTCTTCGTCCAATGCAAATGGTGGCCCGCTTGGAGGCGCCTCTACTCGCCTCTAGTTGCTTCTAGTTGCTTCTAGTCGAGCTCAGACAAGCTCAGATGAGCCCAGACGAGGATAAAAAGCCGCCGCTGCTCAGCGGGCGATCTCCAGCCAGAGTGCTGCAAGCAGCGAGCGGCCCGGGGGACTGTCTGCGGCGCTCTCCACTGAAATCACTACTGAGCAGCCTATACGACAAGCAGTGAGTGCAAAGGCGGCCACACTCGTGCGGCGCTTGGCAGGTTTCTGGCCGGCCGAGAGTTGTCGTGTTGTGGCCGTTTGTGGGCGCCGCGTTTGGCCAAGCTGGCGGCTGAATGGGCGAGCCAGAGACAGTTGTCCGGTGGACCAGGCTGGCCGGAAGCGGCGAGAGCGCCGCCTGGGCCGAGGCAATAAAAGCAGTGCTAGAGAAATCCAATTAAGCGGCCTGTCGGGCTGCTTGTTGGCCGGGCGCTGTTGTTGTTTATCGATCGAAAATGAGCTCCGACAGATTGGCATCGGGCGGGCTTGGGCTTGAGAGCAGGCACAGCCACACACAGACTGAGGCAGAGCGGCGAGAGCTACGAGCTGCCAGCGGCGAGCTGGGGGAGCCTTCAGAGCCTCTGGGGCCGCAGGAAACCGGCGCGGATCCGGCGGGCACACTTGAGAGCATTCTTTGGAATTTTCTCGCAAGACTCGGCCCATGCGAGAGGCTCGCCGGCGCCAGAAGAGAGTCCCCGGAAGAGAGTCAAAGAAGGCGCTTGCCTCCCAAAGACTAGGGTTGCCAAAGACTAGGGTTGCCAGAGACTGGGGTTGCCAAAGACTAGGGTTGGCGCCCCTTGCAGTTGGGCGCCCATCTTGCGGCTGTCTGGCGCGCCTCCAGAGCTCGCGAGACAAATGAGGCAGATTGTCCGGAAGGGCGGCGAGCTTAGTGCGCGGGGGGCACGCTCGCACTTGACTTTTGGCAAAACAGGGCCCGAGAAGACGCGCCGGAGACTGGCTGGCGCTGGTGGGCGACGCGCGCCAGCAAGACGCGAGAGAGTCTTGCTGGTGCCTAAGCGGCGGAGTCTAAGCAGCGGCGTCTTCTCATAAACTTGTCACTTGTCTTCTGTTATTGGACATGGTTAAATATGCACACAGTCTGGCGCGCGGGCGGCCCAACAGCGCGTGGCTGGTCCGTTTTGGGGCTCGCTCGGTGGCGGCGAGAAGGAAAAGACGGAGAGGCCACGAAGAAGGCCAAAGAAGAGGAGAAGACGCGCCGGAAGGAGACGAGCGGCCACGAATGAGGAAGTGGCGCCACGAAGGCGGAAGAGTGTCTGCACGACGAGGAGGAGCAAGACGAGGGGGAAATGAGACGAGCACGATCCGGCACTTGGTCAGCGGGGCGCTCTTGGGCGCCAATTGCGGACGCACGCAGCCCGTGCAGCTAGTCTCTGGCCAGTGGGGCCAAACGGGCGGCGGCACCTTGTTTGCACGTGCCCGCGCGGAGGAGGAGCCACAGTGAAAGGGAAGCTAAGGAGGAAGAGCTGAGCAGAAAGAGCTGGGCAGGAAGAGCTGAGCAGAAAGAGCTGGGCGGAAAAAGCTAGGCAGGAGGAGCTAGGGAGGAAGAGCTGGGCAGGAGGAGCCTTCCGGAGGGTCCCGTTTGGGGACGTGTGGCTGGTGCGCGCCGGCGAGCCACTTGGCAAGATGTAAGCGAGCGTAATGATGAGTAATCTTGTCGCACACGCGCCGCCTTGACGCGCGCACAGACCGCCCAGCCCCAGGCAGTGGCGGTGAGCTTGTGCCTGGGCCGTCGTCTCGCCGCCGGGGGACAGACTGAGGCAGGTGAAGCGAGGGGGAAATATTGGCCGGAAGAGTGGGGGAGACGGCGGGCTGGGGCGAGCTTGGCGGCGGGCGACGGGCCGAGCGCGGCCATGTTTTCGGCCCGCTGTTTCGGGCGTCGAGTTGCAGGTGCGGGCGTGTGGGCGCCGCGCGAGCTTGAGCGGCGCCGGAAACAGCTCGCCGGTTTGGGCGTGGGGCGAGCTTGGCTGAGTGGCTCAGGGAAAAGGGAAAGGGAGAAAGGGAGAAAGCGGGGCGGAGGAGCGAGAGTTGAGGGCAGAGCTTAATTCCGGCGAGTTGTTGTTGTTGTTGTTGTTTTTGGGGGTTTGTTTTGCTTTTGTTTCTGTTTCTGTTTTCGGTTTTCGGTTTGTTTTCCTTTTTCTCTCCCGCTCGAGCTCCTCCCAAGCGGCCGCCTCTCGAGGCTGCAGCAGGCCGGAAGGGCGGCCAAAGTTGCCGGATCGGAATACAAATTTCGCCCCCCAAGCCAGACACTCGTACTCCCCCACACCTGCGCCCACACACTGGGGCGTGTGCGGGCAACTGGGCCAGAGACGTGAGCTCGAACGAGACCTGCACTTCCACCGCCGAGGGGCGCTCCTTCCGGGCTGGTCTGGGGCGAATGTGACACTGCTACTCGCGGACTGCGGCCCCTTAGGCGCGGGTAGCCAAGCGAGGGGGCTCGGCGAGCGCGGAGTTATGCGCTCGAGCATAACTGGCGCCCGCTGATGAGCTGAGGCACGGAGACTACTTGGCCGAATGGGCTCGCCGGCGAGCAGGTGGGCGGCCCAACTGGCCGGCCGGCGAGCTAGAGTTAAGGTGCGGCCGGCGAGCCAAAGCTAAGGTGCGGCCGGCCGGCTAGAGCCAAGGTAAAGTGGGCCGCTTGCGTTTTTGTCGTCATTAGCGGCAAGTGCAGGCTGCCCGCTGGCCAGCTGGCCGCTCGGCCACTCAGCCCACCAGTGTCGCCAGTTCGCCGAGCTCGTTTCGGCCCACGAGCTAGGCAATCCGCTTTTCCGGCCGGCCACTTTTGTTTGTTTGGCCGCGAGCTTGCCAAGCGGGCGAGCTTGCCAGGCGAGCTTGCCAGGCGGGCGGCCGAGAAACAGTTGCCCACGAGCCGGCCGAAAAACAGTGCCAAAAAGTCCAAAAGAGTGTTTTCACTCGCCAGGTTCGCGAGCCGAGCGAGCAACTGGCTCGCTCTGGCCGGCCGGCAAAGTTCGAGGAACCGGAAATGAGGGTTGGCCGAGGGGGCGAAAAAAGCGTTGGGTGGGCAAGTGGTGTGCGTCATTGGGCGTGCTCGGCTCGCTCGAGCCAATCGGGCGGCTGCAGAGCTGCGGTCGGCGGCTGGACGGGCGGCCGCAGGCTGCCACTGCCACGGGGGGACTGTTGACGGCGCCCTAATGGAATGGGGCGCGCTGGAGGGACGAGGGCGCGTGGGGGGCGCACTGGAAAGGCAGAAGGGGGGCGCAGGGGGAGCTCTGCTCGTTTGTGTGCGACTTTTTTGGCCGCAGAAAAAAGGGGGCGCCTTTTTCGGCCGCTCGGCCAGAGTGGCGAGGCACGCGCGCCACCGGCCAGCTGATGGATGGGCTGCCCGTGGAGCTCATGGGCCGCTGGAGCTCGCAGCTCCTAGCTCGCCGACCACACTCTCCACCTGGCTCGAGCTTGGCGAGTGGCGAGCTCGCGGCACCTAAGTGGCGGGGGAAGAAAAGGGGGGAAAAGGAGAGAGACCGATGGCGGCGACATCGATGGGAGAACTTGACGCCGGCCCGCAAAGCTAAGGTATGCGTCTGGGCGCAGTGCTGAGGTCTGGGCGCGGCCGCGAGCACTGCGCGGCACTGGAGGCCTTGGAGGCGCCGCAGACTAGGCTCCGCCAGGTGAGCCTGTTCCACGCGCGCGAGAGGCGCACAATTTGAGGCGGCGCTCGAGCTGGTCTCGAGAGAGCCACGAAGACGGAGGACGAGGAGCGGCCGGAACTGGAAACTGAGTGGCGAGGGAACAGGAAGAGGAGCTGGCGAGCTGAGGAAGTTGGGGAAGTTGGGCCCCTCGAGGCGGGCGGATCCAGTGGGCGGGGGTCTCGCTGGCCGAGGAGGAGGGGAGACAGTCTTCGGTGCGGCCGGAGGTTCAGATATGGAAGTGGGCGCCTCTCTCGTGGTTGCCTATTGGGCCCCTTCCGTGCGGGCGGCGCGCAAAGATCAGCGGCGGCCAACCAATTAGTTGGGCGCCCCAAAGCAATTGTAGCGGAATCCATTTCGGTTAAATCATAACAACGAGCGGACGCCCAAATGGCCCAATGCGGGCCGCCGCTCGGTTAGACCTAAGGGGCGGCCGAACCCAGCGAGTGGCCGGGCCCAATTGGGGCGCCAGCCACTTGGGGGAGCCGCCGGAAAGCGGCCCAAGTGCGCCGCCCAGACGCAAGCCACCAGTCTCCAGCCTCCAGTCTCTAGCCTCGACAAGTGTCCGGCGCCCAGGGGAGTGGGCCGGGCGGCAGCTGGAATCAATTGTAACTGGGCCGGCGCGCCCAATTGGGCCTGGCGGGGGGCGTTCGGAAGACTAGGAGCCGAGTGGGCCAATTGGGCGCCGCCGCAGCTCGCCACTCGGCCCGCTCGACTCAATTGATTTGCCGGCCAGACAGGCGGCGGGGCCCATCAATTGGGCGCCGGCCAGTGCAGTTTGCCAGTGTTCATTGTTGGCCGGACGTGGCGGGCGGCAGATTGGCGTTGGGCGGCGGGCGCTGCTCGTTTGCGGCCGCCCGATTATTTGGCAGCATGGGGGCGCTCGCTTGCCGGCCAGCTCGCCTGCATGCTGCACACTAGCTACACACAAGCTACACACAAGCTACACACTGGCTACACACTGGCTACACACTGGCTACACACTAGCTCCACTCGAGCCCCACTCTTCAGGCCGCCGAATCATCATTTGGCCGCCAGACGCGCGCCAGAGATTGGCCCAAACAGATTGGGCCAAATTTCATTTCGCCGCCCACCACGAGCGGCAAGCGCGCGTCCCACACACTAGCCACTGGCCAGTGTCGAGTGTCGACCAGCCTCCACGGCAGGCTCGTAAACTGGCAGGCTCGCGAACTGGCAAGCTCGTGAACTGCCGGGCTGGCCGCCAAGCTGGCAAGCTCGGTCGTGCTGGCGGGCTGCGTGTGAGCTTCTGGCGAGCTTCTGGCGAGCTGCTGGCGAGCTAGAAGGAGCCAGTGAGCTTCGGTGGTCGCCGCAAACGTGCCGGCCGGCTCGAGTTCCCGCGGAGAGTCTCTCGCCTGGACGGGGCGCCCTCCTTGCCCTCGTCGTCTGTCGAGCGGGCGCGAGAAACTCGGCCAACTTTGACGAGACGTTGCCGCCGGCCGGCCCTTAGCCTCAGCCTCAGCCTCAGCCTTTGCCTCAGCCTCACCTCGTCCCCGCCGGAAGCGGCGGGCGAGCAAACAGGAGGCGCCCTGTTTGCGCCCAACAGCCCAGAGCCAACAAGGAACTGCCAACAACGAGCTGCCGACTGCCAGCGGCCACGCGCGCCAAGAAGTGGGCCAAGAGGGAGGGGGCGGAAGTTGGAAGTGGGGCGGGGGCTCAATTTGAATGGAGCGACAAATTGGATTTGGCCTGCTGGCTGCCAGCCTCCAAATTGGCCGCCAGCTCAGCTCAAAAGTGGCCGCCCGCTCCATTTGGGCCCCTTTCTGCGCTTTCCTAGGCCCTCCAAGCGCCCCCACAAGCCCCCAGGAGCCCCCAGAAGGCCCAGCTCTTAGGGTCGGCCGGGCCAAGCGCTAAGAGCTACCAGCTGACAACAAACAATGGGCCGCCGCTAATGCTCGCTGGCTCCATTTGGGCGCCCCACTGGCCCACGCACAGCACAATCAAGGACCACCTGCCGCTCGAGGCAACTCTCCACTCGGCTGCCTTGCCAGTCGCCACTCTTTCGGCCCATTTCTCACTCGCAGTCTGTCTGTCTGTCTGGTTGCCGTCTCGCCGCGGATTCCCCACCAGAAAAGAGTCTCCAATTCAGCGCTGGAGACTAACCTAAAAAGGCGACCTCCCACGAACTGGCGGCGCCAAAGTTCGCACTGCTGCAAACTTTGGCCAGCGTGCTTCTGCCACTTCCGCCGCCGCCGCAGCACTGGCTGAAAAGTGGCCCAACTCTGCGCTTGGTGGCGACTTTTTTCCACTGCTTAGACCAGCTCGGGCCAGTTGTCCGACTGCGGACGAGCTGGGCCGAGTGGGGCCCGATGGAAAACGCTTAGCAGACAAAATCTCACTGGAGTGAGATTTTTTTCCCCAAATGGCTGCAACTGCAAAGAGCTGCTGCTGGCTAGCCCGCGAACGGAACAAGCAATTGCGACCACCACTAAGCACACCAAACGAGTGCCCGAAAGAGACATAAATCAAAGCATCCCTGCCAATTGCAGAACAACTAAACCAAGAACCCAAATGGAGCTCGAAGGGGCGCCCACCGGAGGGGCCTGGCTGTTTGTGCGTGCTGCTTGTGGTGCGCACCGCATTGCAGCCAGTCTGTGGCGCTCGCGCTGCAGCTAGTCTGCCGCGCGCACTGCAGCGCAGTGCATTGCAACGCGAAGGACTGGCTGCAATGCAAGCCGCACACTTGCCACTGCAGTGCGGCGCATTGTGTGCGCTGCGGACGTGCACCGCTGCTGCGCCCGCGGCCCACTGGCGCCTCTGCGTCTCCGGTGCTCAGCGCCGCCCAGAGCTCGGCGCCATCCACTCTAAGGCTCCCAACTTGCCAGCCTGACCGTGAAAGAATCGGGCCAAGAAGTGGGCGCGCTCGCCGGCCGCCCATTTGAGACTTTTTTTCACCACCAGCGCCGGCGCCACTCCAACTAACTGGCGCTCTCTGGGCGCCCCTCGTGTGCGCCCAGAGAGCGCCAAGCTCGGTATCAGGCGCTTAGTCCGAATTTGGCGCTTGACTGCGCTAACTGGCTGGCCCTAATGGAGCCCCTCGGCCAAGTGGACGTTGAGACGGGCCAGAGGGTGGGTCTAGCTTGGAGTTTGGAGTTTGGAGTTTGGAGCTTGAAGGGGCCGAGCAGCGAGTGCAGCTGGCACACGCTGGCAGCTCGGCCGGGCTGGCGTCTGAAAAGTCTGAAACGAGACGACTTTATGTGCCCGAAGGGGCCGCGAGCGAGGCCTTGGAGATTATTCGGGCCGGCCGGGCCACTTCAAGTGCAATGGCAGGAACATTTTCATGGCTCATCGAGTTATTTGTGGCTTCTTCGGGCCGAGCAGCATCAGGCCGTGCTGCTGCTGGGCCGTCGGGCGCGCATCCCAGAGACTGGGGCTCGCACTGGCGCTCGCAGACTAGTGCTCGCAGAGACTAGGGCTCGCACTCAGGCTCGCAGCGGCACTGCACTCACGCTCGCACTGCACTCAGACGCGCGCCAGACTCGCCGCCAATCGCGCGTCCCTTCGACAAAGTGGCGCCCCTTTGGCCCTTCCGGCGGGCTCGCTGCCAAAGTGGGCGGGCGGGCTGAGCGTGGGGCCCATTTGGCGACAGCGGCCACTTGCTTGCAGCCAGCGAGCCGCATCATCGAGAGGCGAGCGAGCAGGCTGGCCTCTCGGAGCTGCTCGTTTGCCGCCCTCAGTCTGCCCTCAGTCCGCCTCTGGCAGCTCCTAGTCCGCCGCTCCTAGTCCCCCGCTAGCCAGTGGCCAGCGGCAGCCAGCGAGAAGTTGCCCAAGCGCAAAGAATGAGCGCCCGCCGGGGGACAAGTTGCGCCCCGGGAGGCAAGCTGCGCCCGCTCGCAGCCAGAAATTGGCCCCCTTCTCGCTCTCGACACACTCTGGCCGCCTGCAAACACTTGTCAGCGCCAGTTCCAAGGGCTGGCGCCTCGCCAGGAGTCTGCTCTTCGCCAGACTGCCCTCCGTCTTCCAGTGGGGCGGCGGCGGAAGGGCCAAGCGAGGCGCCCGGCCGGCAGCTCGCGGGGCGGCCCGAAGCGGCGGCCAGAATTGGGCGCAATTTGTGTGCGCCAGGCGAGTTCCTTGGCAAGCTGAGGCTCGCCCCAGCTCGCTCGGCGCCCCCTCGGCGAGCTGGCCATGATAAATCCATTAATCTGGCCCCGCTGGCCGTCATCGGGCGGCCGCCCAGCCTCCCCCGAGCGGCGCCGAGGCAGCCCCTCCGGCGGGGGAAAGCACGCCGCTTCCCCCAGGCTCGCCTGCAGTTCGTCTGGCGTGCTGTGCGCGCGGGGGGGAAAGCAGAAGGGGAAAAGCAGTGGGGGAAAAAGCAGTGAAGGGGGAAAAGCAGTGGGGGAAAAGCACGCCAGGTGATCCCAGTGCTCCGTGGCGAGTCCTGAGGGGCGCAAGTGGGTACAGTGGAGGCGATTTGCTTGGCTCCGTGTTGGCCATTGTGCTTGGGGCCCATTTCCTGGGGCGACTGGTGGGCGTTGTGGCGCCCACC
>Ga0058701_10001260_pt1 | contig 17811 bp, 9 predicted proteins | sample AgamicOrMae_FD_97039 | JGI IMG/M metagenome (GOLD analysis project Ga0058701, IMG submission 97039) | Agave microbial communities from Guanajuato, Mexico - Or.Ma.e | ecosystem: Host-associated > Plants > Phyllosphere > Phylloplane/Leaf | place: Guanajuato, Mexico | collected 2012-06-04
AGATATTACCATTCGGTCCAACATATCATACAAGCAAAAAAGCAGCTCTTGCCTACATGGATAGGCTCATGCATACGGAGCGTTCTGTCTTTGAAATTGTGATAATCGTCATTGAAGAGAGAAAACTTTTGACCATAGATGAAGAATAGCATAGTAGTAAGGGGGCCTCTACAACACAGGAGCGTCCGGACTCCCTTTACGGCCCAGCCTCCGGGCATTAGCTGGTGGTGCACAGCCGTAAACCGGCCCCTCGTAGAGAGCCCCCTCTCAGAGCCCCCCCCCCCTTTGGGGGGTTCCCTCTCGAAGCCCCCAGCCCCACTCGGTTCTCATTTGCATCCCTAGCCTTCGCTATGTCCGTCGTTGTCCCCGAGACGCACGCTTTACGGGCACAGCTCCGAAGTGCTGTAGCGGCGCCGAATGTGTGTTCGCCCGGTAAAGGTGACTAGAGCTTCAGCCCACGTCAGAGGAACATGCCATAGCTTCATCTCCCGTGACTTAAGGTGACTTAAGTGTAACCAATCATTACCTCAAGTAGCGTAGCCGAATACCTATTACAATTTCTTCAAGTTTTGGCTTGTGTAGTTTTCGTGCAAGTGAAAAATTTCAGCTGAGAGCATTGTCGGTCAAAACATTCGTCTAAAAATGACGTTCATAACACCAAGAAGTAATTTATCCCTGAGTATAATTTCAGGAGTGCCCTATTTTTGAACTAAAAGTGAACCTTTTCCTTTCAACATCCTTCACTCAACATCGGTGTGTCTTAACCCACTACCGCCCAGCGATGCCGTTTAGAAACAGAAAAAAAATATTTTGGAGGATCTTTTTAGTTCAGTATTGTCACAATTCAAAAAATATCCCCCCTCCGCAAACCTTAAATTAAATTATTTAGGCATTTTCTAAAGCTTCAAATAGCGTAATTTAATTAAAAAAATTCTTCGATTTTTTTAAAGCTAAATTTTACTCCTAAAACTTTGGACTTTTATGGGTTAGGTAAAATTAACGTCAAAGTGAACATGAACTGACATTAACCCAATCTCAACATGCTGTTCGTATTTTTTTTTTTTCAGTAAAGGCAAGTTCAGTTAGCGCCTTTTGTTTTCTATTATCCAACGCAAGATTTAGATTTTACCATCTATTTGTCTACACGGCCAGCACAAGTTGCCTAAATTAATTTTCCGGGGAAGAGTTCAACAGACCGATGGGAGTTTTAGCCGTTTATTTTTTGCGAAAGCGGCAGTTTCCCTATTGCAAGACAAGTTCTTTCGCACCCCTGAAATGTTGCGCAAAACTCGAGAAAACAAAGAGGACTCAGTCCCCCACACTTGAGTAATCACAGTTGCTCTCTTTACTTCCAGAACTGCACCTCTTTTCACCTGGACTGCACTTGTGGCCAAAAACTCAATTCCCTTCCAAGTCTAACCTGCATATTCACGTCGTAAAATCATCACGTTAAAATAGGTTAGGTTGAAACATTTTAAGATAGTTCTCCACCCGCGACATCTCGAAGCACTTACCAACCGCTTTGAACGCATGACCCTGATAAACACCTCGTTTGGACGAACGCCCATCTTGCCCGACGTCCATATGCCCTAAGGTGCAGTTCTTTATTGGACTCAGACTGCCAATAACTGTTACCGTTTAAGACTTTGTTCCGCATTTGATCTTCACGTCTTCGTCGTAATTATTTTGAGTCGCCGCATCGGCTTTGATACGCCCACGCATTGCGACTGCGTATTTTTTAGAGGGCTTCTTTGGAGAGTGAAGTTTTAACGGAGTGAGGGCAGTGGGTGCAAGTGGCAAGGCATCGCTCGGAAAACAACAAGTGGCACTTACAACCAGCAGTTCCACCCATTCTAAATCATTCTGACAAATGTCCGACCTCCAAGTACGCCACGCTTCATATGTCGTTGTCCAAGACAGTTTTTGCTCGAACACAAAAACTGGACGAACCGAAATTAAGAGAACCTTTAACGCTGGCCAAATGCTACTAAAGATAAGGAGAGCCTAATTGATATCGATTCTATCGATGAAATTGACGATGACGTGGATGTTCTTGTGACATCGATGAATTTCGCGTAGCTCCTAGGAGGTAAAATTCATTCCTACTACTCCGAGAGTGGTACTCCTCACTTCTATTACTACGCAGTACTTCACAATACCGAGAGGAAATTCATGGATTCTTTTATCTACTGAACCGCCTTGAGTACTACATTTGTGCTGTCTTGACTACACAACGATGTAGTCTTCGTTCGGAATATCACCTTCCTCACTACGGTTATTGTTTAGTATTCCCTAAGTTTTGTCACTGTACATTCGATTGTAGAATAGCTGACAGCCAGCAGTTTATTTTTTTGGTGTTCGTAGCAATGGCTTAAAACTAAAAGAAAGGGCATGGTGGAATTGATTTTACTTTCCTCGTAGTTATCGGCATCATCATTGTAGACATCATCCATTGCCACCGTTAAAAATCGCGAAAAAAATTAAGATTCCCGCTTTTAACAATTTATACCCTGTCAAGCGCTGGTCGGAACTTATTCTAGCATTTAAAGTAGAGAGTATCTACAGCATCTACATTCTATTTTCAAGAGTTTGGAATAGCTTTAAACCAGCTCAGTAGCTAAAAAAGTCTATCTTGGAGGCTTAGGATTTTCGTAACCACGGACAAGGAGATGCAGGAGGATAGTTTAGAAGTGCGGCGATAAGAGGGAAGTTGCTGTGTTATCCATCATTATTCCCGCGAGAAGTGGTAGACTATATTCCTAGGCTGAAAAACGTGGCTTTGGGCATTATTGCTAAAAAGGCAGTGAGCTCAGCCCCCCATCCCGTATGTCTCCAAGGAAGCGCGTCTTCCAAGAGCGACCATCATCGTATACTCTTATATGGTTCGTTCTCTCAAAGGATTATGTGCATCACGCGTTTGCTAAAATCAAAAATGAAACTTTTTCTTGACTGGGCTTTGACACTAATGTTCCAGATCATTAATTAGATCACTCCATGACCGATGCTCAAAACAGTTCGAGTACCTTGTCGTGGTGTTCTTCATCTCATGTAAGACCATAAGGAGGATACGATCAAATTTTTCGTCCTTGCCAAGTATACACGCGTTCTCACAAAATACACAGAAGTACTTGCCACGAAAAGAGGAGAATCGCTTTCGTCGTTTTTATCCCTATCAACCATGAAATGAAAAAAAAAGGAGGAACAAGTGGGAAACTTAAGGCTTGCAGTTCCGCTTTGTCATGAGGGGATGATTCTTGGTCAAGGTGCGTCTACCTCACCCCCAGCATCCAGAGTGGTCCTGATATGGGTCATGGCGGATTCCATAAGCGAAAGGCAGACTGGTGGTAGTGACTGGCCAAGTAATTTCATGGCACTCCACCGAATTTCTCGGTCCGATGCCTATAGTAGTCCCTTCTCTACGCCTTCGCGCTGATGAGAAAAAAAAATGCCCAAAGGCCTATGAAGAAAACTTTGCGTGTTACACGTTTTTCAACAGTAAATGCTGGCATAGCTTTTTTTAAAACATAGCCGTTGAAGGAGTTCTGCGTTGTTGTATTTGAAGCGATGGAACACAAGGAAGATTTTGATATAAATTAACTGTTGGACGGCAAGGACTAGTAAATAAATTACAATATCACTGAACAGCATTTGCTAATGGCGCACATGAACTTTTTAGATGTTTTTTTTTTTCAGTGAGAGAATTTCCAAAGAGCATACTGATTGAAGTGTAGAACAAAAGTCGGCCGCAAGAGGCGGCTGGCCTTGTTGAGAATCGCCATTTTTCCATCGAGCGGTTTGTACAAGATACTCAGAAGATAATTAGTCTCATCTCTTTTTAAAGACGTAATCAAGTGAGAATTGAAATTGAATAATGCAGGACAATTTATAAGAGAGCATACCAGCTTCCTATTTAACTTTTCTCCTTCGGTTAAGAGACTCAAAAAGCTTCTTTCTAATTACCGCTAGCGTATCTGAGCCTTTTTCATGTTTGTCTCTTCTAGTCTAACTTTGTGAACGACCCAATGTAAATCATGCCTTTTATGTAAAACTCTGTATTAATCTTAGTCGGTTGATGATTCGAAAAGCGGTCCTTTACAACCTTGGCATCGATATCCTCGACGACTTTTGTTTTCCATCGATCAAAAGACATGTCTTTAAAGAGGTAAGAGGTACTTGGTAAAGTATTTGTGAGTGATGCCGGGTACGCGGCAGCTAACCTAAACCATCCTGAATCCCAATTTATCCTCTCAGAGAAATGAAACGTTGAAAGGATAGGAAGATAGGTAATCCAACACTCTAAAACTGCGAGTAAAGAAATACGGCACGTCGAAAACACTACGCTCTCTACTTTTATCTATGTTTGATGTTGGTTCACAGACCATGTAGTGCAGAGTTCGATTGCATGAAAGCCCTTTCAAAAAGTTTGGCTCAGTGCGGATTGTAGAAGTAAACATGACACTCCAGCCGGATTGGAAAGGGTATCTCTTTTAAGCGGCCGGAGTTCGTCAAAGGACTTCAGTGTGCTAATGAGCAGGTGACATCCGCTACAGAAAAAGGACTTATCTGATTTATTCCTTGAAAATTTCATCGTCAAATCCTTTCAGCTAGTAAAAGCGACTAGGAAGAGTGAATAGAAATCATTAATTTGATTTCCAGCTACGCGTTTTTCATACCACAAGATTAAAAATCAAGCGATTCACTGTATTATAGTCCGGGAGTCCGAAACAGTGTATCGGGTTACGGAATATTATCATTAATAACATTACCAACGAAGCGTACGGACGAACGTCGCTTGGACAAACGTAAGACAAAAGTGATATCGCCCCGCAGGTTGTGTGATCCCGACACGGTGGGGATATCAATGGTGAGAAGAAGGACCCCCTGAGTGTCTGGCTAGCTTGATTCATAGAGGAAGTACCTCTTCGGACAAACCTCTTCAACAAAGGATTTCCTTGGAGAGGTTGATGTCCAGGCGCCACCTGCACCAGATTTCCTGCCTATAGTGTGTTTGCTTCGCTCAGCTAGTCTCTATTAAATCTGGCGAATGGCCTGGGGCGCGTCCATAAATGACGCGATAAAGGAGAGGGGCGTGATAATGGCCGGAGCCAGCCGTCGTGGAAAGGGCCTCGTTTGCTGTGTGCTCCGTAAGAATGGCTGTGTCTGTCTGCGATGCTCACCCCGCGCGGAGACATTTCTGATCTACTTTTTACTATCACGAGGTTGTATGGATTGATGGGACTTCGAACCACGTCAGCAAGACCCGAAATTTGGATATCGAACGCAATTATTCCAACTGGAAACAGGCCCTTGAACGACCATCGTCAGCGCGGGGAATATCGTCCTTGACCAACCCGGCGGAATGATAAAAAATCATGGCCAAGGAATACCATTCATACTCGTAACGCGACATGGAACAACCAGTAAATCTGGTGCTTTTCGAATTTCAGGAACTAACCTTAACCCACTACCGCCCAGCGATGCCGTTCGGAAACAGAAAAAAATATTTTAGAGGATCTTTTCAGTTCAGTATTGTCACAATTCAAAAAATATCAACCCCCCGAAAACCTGAAATTTAATTATTTAGGCATTTCACAAAGCTTAAAATTGCGTACTTCGTTAAAAAAACTCAATTTCTCGTAAGCTGATTTTCACTCCAAATACGTTGGGCTATTTTGGCTTAACACGGATCGTTGTCCATATGTGTATAGTTCATAATTCAAAGGTGCTTTCAAATCGTGGGAGTGTAGGCAAGTAATCGTCCCTCTAGCCTTCGCTGGAGTTCACTTCTGCTCTTGGGTTTTTTGCCACAATAATTAGAGGCCCTGTCACATTTTTGCATGCGGAAATTTCGGCATCGTGGAATGAAGATACTGCAAAAGTCGTTAAGGATATACGGGGCAAATAAGGTGTATGCTGACGCTAGAGTTGTGCTGCGGTCCCGGGATAAGCAGAGGTACCTAATGAGATCCCGTGGGATGGGCTTTCCTTGGGGATTTCGTATCACCAACAAAAACTCGGGATCGCACGCAAGATGCTCCGAATGGGCGTGACTAGGATGCTGAAGGAACGAAAGCCCAGCGATATTCCTATCTTTGAAATCCCTATACTAAGCACTGATACGTCTCTGTATAGAGACACAAGCAATATTTAGATTTCAGTTGATGTTTCTACAACTTTTTTCATGTACTTATCGCTACAATTTCAGAGGGTCCACTTCTATCAATCTATCGGTACAAAGGCTTTGTGAATTATCGCAAAAGAGGGTGATTGAAATGATTCTTCTCTCATGGCTACCTTCTCTTTTTGAAAAGACCTCTTCCTTTGAACGATCTTCAACGATCTGGACCCTGAAAAATAGTGTCTTTTATTATTTATACATTATAGAAACTATTCATTTTTTCATTCATTTTACAGTTAATAAGCACGGAATAAAGGTGGTCTTGAGCAATAAATAAATCTCCAACTATATTTTTTATTCAATGGCCGACATTGAAGATACAAGAACGACTTTTGTTGATCGTTCCATGGAACTCTGGTAAGCGTATCCCCTTCTACACTTCCATTAAATTAACAAGCGCAAAATAATACTAATGCTAACAAAACTTGGCAATTAGTTCACAATTAAAAAGTTTTCATTGAGCACGGTTGACATTGGCGGCAGCATAGCGTTCCGCTGGAGCATCTTAACTTGGGTAATGTTCTTATAACACCTCCTGCTGCCTCGCCGCCTGCTGTTGCCTCTTTAATTTTTCACCTTTTATTTTCGGGAGCTCTTCCTTTGCAGTCATGAATAATCTTGTACCTCTCTACGGGAGATTTATCGAAGAATAAAAACAAAGAAAAGGAAGAAAAAAAAGACAAAAAGAAGTCTTGATATACCTTACTCTAGTTGTCAAACTGCTGAACTCTCTATCCCTGGTTGTGTGTGTTAGAGGTTGATGTGCTGAAATGTAAATTTGCATAGGACGGCGTACTCGAAACGATGAGGTACTTTGAAATACTTGAGTTACTCGATTACCAGTAAAATAATATGATGAGGTATGTGACGTAAATTAACTCATAACAGCCCAAAGTACTTGGAACTAAAGAAGACCTTTTTTTTTTGTTTCCGAACGGCATCGCTGGGCGGTAGAGTTAAGATAACGTTTCGGCATTATCATGATTTTTGCGGAGCTTCCTTGGTGGTTCTGATACAATGCGAACTAGTATAGGATAGGCAACGTCTTTCACGCGTGCTTACCATATTGCCTACCACAGCTTCTGCAACTCTGTCGGCGCGACAACTTGAAACTACTAGCAGCCTATCTGAACCCATAGCAGCCCAAGATATTTGGAGTGAAATTTTAGCTTAAGAGGAATTCGAAGGATTTTCCCATTCAATCACGCATTTTTTTGCTTTGGAAAATGCCTAAATTATAAAATCTCATGTTTCCAGAAAAGTTATATTTTTTAAATGTTGACAATACTGAACTAAAAACACCCTCTAAAATAAACTTTTCTCTTTCCGAACGGCATTGCTGGGTGGTAGTGGGTTAAGACTGACCTACAGCGAGAAACAAAACATGGATCATAGAAATTCGTCGTTCAAACCAAATTCTGGAATAACAAAACATTAACTTGACCTATCCTAAATACACCATTTTAATATAAATGAACCTAAATTTATCACAGCGTGAAACAGTCAGGAAAAAATAGCAAAGAGATTTGTCTTTATCGCTAAAATCAGTAATAAATCGAGGTCTGAGGAGCTGAAGCCAAGAAGTAAGCGAAGTTAAAATTCGTATTCTGAGTAAACGACTTTTGGCCATGAAAAAGGCCTAGTTGAGTGATGCGACGGTTGGAAAAGCTCATCTACGCAAACGAATCGATCCTTAAGCACCTTCTTAGGTTCTACTTTGTCAGCTGGCTTAAGCTTTCATCCAACTTCGGTTCGGCAAAAGACTTAAGGTGATCTAATGCCACTTGATGGGAAAAGGTGACGCAAGGCGGGGCTGAAAACGCGCTCTGCCTCACGATGCGCTCCAACCCACAATCCATATTCGGAATTTATTTTTAATGTTTTCGTAAGAAGAATGTCACTGCTCTTACCGCCTTTCAGTAAAAAATTGAGGACGACGTACCTATGAAAAGGAATAAACTGACGGAAAAGATGGCGGCCCAACAAACGTTTAACCAAGCCTTAGCGGTTTATAATTTTTTTATTAAAGAATATTTAAGAGCGTGGGATGTTTTGGCGGCAGATCTCGTTAATCCGAATTTAGTGACTAAAGTTGCGGTAAAACTGCTCTCACAGCAGATAGATCTATGACAGAGCTGGGCTACCACTTAACCTAAGGTAGCATAGGGTTTATTTTGCAACCTAACCTAGCCTAGTTTTTTTTTAAACCTAACCTAAGGTAGCCTCGTTTTTTTAAACCTAACCTAACCGAAGGTAGCCTAGGTTAGGTTTAAAAAAACTAGGCTACCTTAGGTTAGGTGGTGGCCCAGCTCTGTCATAGACCTATCTACTGCTCACATTAAAGGTGATAGGAATGTACATTTGGTCTTGATCTGATGTCACTTGATTCATTTATGCTTATAGCTGTGAGCAGAGCGAGGGAAATTTACCCGTAACAACCCGAAGTATTTGGAATGAAATTTAGCTTAAGAGAATTTGTAAGGATTTCTTCCATCGAAATACGCAATCTTTAGCCTTGAAAAATGCCTAAATGATTAAATTTCAGGTTTCCAGGGGGGTGACAGTTTTTGAATTGTGACATGACTAAACTGAAAAGATCTTCTAAAATATTTTTTTCCGAACGGCATCGCTGAGCGGTATTGGGCTATCTTAGGTTATCTATTGGGTTATCTAGGAGGATACTGTAATTATCATCTAATATCAACTAAATTTGAATCAGTGAGAGTCTGTGATTCATTGAAAATTCACTGAATGTCAGAGACTCTCACTAATTCAAACTTAAAGCGAATAGCCTTTCTAAAAACGCATAATGCCTAGCCTAAGCATCGCCTTATTAAATTATCCTGTTTTTTTTTTCTTTCTTTTCCGATATTGTTTATACGGACAGAGGTAAAATCGTTAATTCTCCTTTTTGGGTAAAGCAAAGGAGGTACGCTCAAAATTTCGCAATGTAGTTTTTTGAAATACACGTCTACTCAACCTGGCCACATTATAAATGTTAACGGATAGTTCGCCCCTGTTGTCTTGTCTTAGTTTACCATCGACCAGAAAACTTACCAAGAAGCGCTTTAGGCAAATAAGATATGCAAAACATTTTATCAAGGAATGTTATGACATTTCTTAAAGATCGGTGTTCCCACACGGTATCAAAGGTTTTGGTATACGAACAAAATCATATGTTGAAATAGGGATAAAAATATTTTGTTACAACATAATGCTTAGTTCTATCAACAAAACATTTGGTTGCTGCAGCAAAATTTTTGGTTGCAGCAACAAAAAATTTATTTGTTGTCCCGAATTTTGATGCCGTAACAAAATCATTTTTTTTATTCGTGCAGTAAACGCTAACTTTACAGACACACGAGAATGGCAGCTTTAATAAGACACAACCTCGGAGAGAGAGTTGTGGTTGTTGATTCAGTGGAGTTGTGGCGAATTTTATGGTTTTCGCCGTATTTGCTATTCGAATACGGCTTTATTACGGCGGCAGTCATTAAAAACATTCCGTGCCTCTGTAGGACTTCCAGAGGGTTTTGTCACTTCATTACGCAATCTGGCAATTATTTCATTGGAATGAAAACTCAAGACCTTCCCCGCTCAAGACCTTGGCCTATATACGAAATTGGGTCAGTTTCGTTGGATAGCCCTTCGAGCGTTGAGCAGAGTCCAAGCAAACCTCGAAAACGTTCATACTCTGCGGAAATTATAAATATTGAGTTTTATAAGAGTTCACTCTTTTGTCCAGAAGCCGAGTGAATCGACAGCAAGTCGATTTTATTGCTGCATGTTGTTGGCTCATGCAAATATTTTCTCCTCGAACAAAATCTTTTTGAAATCGCATTTTAAGCAAGGATTTTACTCCAGGTTACGATTTCACGTCATCATTAAGCTAGGTTCATGCGTTTAAAATAGACGGCAAATTGATATTTACACGCTATCTAACAAGCGAGAGACAGTAGCGAGACAACCTTCTCTCTAAAGTTGCATAAGTGTTAGTGTCTGAATTTCAGTAAATTTTCACAGATTCTCAGAGACTCTCACTGGTTCAAATTTAGAGCGTAGTAAAATGAACTTTCCTCGAACTTAGCAGGAGCGCAGTTATGTCCTTCGTTTGTCATAACCAGTCAGCTTGCTTTTTTTTTCACCTTGGTTTGTTAGCTTTACAACTGGACACCTCTCTCAATTGCTCGGGGGCATCTTATGAGCACGCTGACATGTGTCTTCAACTCCAAACCTATTAACACCCACGGATCGTTTCTTTAACGCCCAAAAACTAACAGTTCCACTTACAATCAACAAGTTATACTTGAGAGAATAGTCATCACGACAATCTCTTAGAAACCAGAACCGTTAAGAGATTGTCAATAACTTCCTCGGCGATTTCAACTTCCCTAAAAATCAATATAGTCTCAGGCAGTATCAATAAATGACTTATTTGCTGTCGGTGATTTGTAGAACGCAAGCAAGAGGCTGAAATGCCCCAGTAACTAAAAAAAACAACAGAAATATTAGTAATGCTTGTACTTACTTTCTTACAACCTAGAGGTGAATCTAGTCCAGAATCTACCGTATCCAAGCATTAGGATGCATGTCATTTTCCTTTCAATTATCTACAGAGTAACATGGGTAGATTTTATTGTCGGAGCCTGCGCAATATAATTAGATGATTCAAAGGCACATGCCTTTGGTTGTTAACTAACAGGATGTCGAAAACTGAAGTACCTGAACCTGTTCAAAGTGCCAGTAACTTTGGACGAACTTGGTAGTGATTGGAGTTCGCATCGCGGTCGCGTTGGCAGACGTCATAAATCTGGTAAAGAGTCTAGAGTTTCGATTCAATGCAATTAACCTGAACAACAGGTGCAAGATCAACATCGTTTCTTCCACAAAAGTGCTGAGTTTCAGCAGTATTTTCGCACAGTCCGAGACCCTTTGTAGAATTTATCCGTGAGCGAAACAGCAGGAATCAACTAATGAAATGTTCTCCTCATCTGAGTTTACATCAAACGACCCGGTCCTGGTATCATTGGAATCCAAACGAGTACCAATAGGGAAATTCTTGTTAGAACATGCTACAAAACATTGTGCTTTTTTTTATAGGAAACTTTATTGTGATTCCCGATAGTGTATGCTCCTCAGTATCACTTGAGACAGAGTAGACTAATTTTCTTGTGCTCATAAAATATTCATACATCAAATTTTGTGACAAGGTATTTTTTATAGTGTAGTTTGGTGGATTATTTGATAGTACGTATAATTTTGCTTTCCATCCCAAAAACAATCTATTTTACCTTTTGAATTGCAGCCTGGTTATACTTGTGTTATACCGTGGGCATTGAGGATACACAACCTGGTAGATCAGGTTTATCTATGGTGTGTTCAGTTAAGCCATGCTTCTACCTTGCACCGCGTCTCCTTATTGTTTTATACGTAGTTTTACAAAGATGAGGAAACATAATTTCACGAGGAAGTGCATCTTATAGAATTGAATGTTGCTGTCAGAAAATAAACGGGCGAGTGCAATGAAGCATCAGGAACGGGCAGGCTTACGTTGGAGTTGCAACAGGTGGCATCAGGCTTTGCAATTGTCTTCGATCATTGACCTAAAAAAGCCTAATAATGTTTTGATTTTTTTTCACGCTTGAAAAAATGTTTTTCGAAGCACAGCTATTTGTTCTACATTAACTTAACGAATGTCCTCCCAACGAATTTTATCATAAAGTGGAAAATATTCTTAGACAATTCCATATTGTTCTACCATCCGCAAAAAAAGGCCGTCTTGAGAGGTGTGTTCTAATTATTTCTCATTGAAACTTTTGTTCTCAGAATTTTTAAAAAAAGATAAAAAAGCCACTTGGTTTTATATTTTAAGTTCTGCGGCTTCGTTGGTTGCAAACAAAAAAAGGTGATCCTGTTTTCTCATTTGGGAAAAAACTCTAGAGTGATTTGGAAAGGCGGAATTCTTATTTTAAGCGTTATCAAACTAATGAGGTGAGACTGGGCTGCTTTTAAAAGGTTGGTCACCTGCCAAAGGGAATTAAAGCATTTTTCAGAACGGAGGAATCCACAATCACACGGGTTAAGTAAAAACATATTAACCGCAAATCAGGCCAAAGTGTTTTATGCTAATCATACGGCAAATTGGTGGCGATCTGCAGACCAAACTAAGACAACTGTAGACTGTGGAGGGGGTTTGAATTTTAAAGAATAATACTTTTCCGCCAAAGCTGTGACCGGAGAAGGGCTGATGTTATCGATCTAGCATTGGAGTTCTCTTTACAGTGAAACTTACTATGAAATAATTTTGTTTCAAATATGGATGCCCAGGAGTATCAAGAACATACTTAGGCCTAATACTCTAACAGTCACAGCAGATTCGGTAGGTTTCAATCATACCACAAAGAAATGTGTTTAACCGATATGAAACACTAATTTGCAGAATCGTGAGATTCTATAATGCATCATAATTTCAGAGGTAGAATCCAATCAAATGCACTTTAATTAATAACCCATTCATTCCCTGCAATCATGATTGTCTTTGCCCATCTCCTTGTCTAACAAAGACATATCTGGGAGGATTTCAGCGATCTCTGATAATTGCTGACTACCATGCGAATGGACTAACGCATGTGGGGCTTGCTTATCACTCACGAGCTACAAGTAGCCATCAGAATGCTAATTTTCAATTATCACTTATCCTGTCGTTGCATCGTCTTCTTTAGTGCCACTGGAAATGTGCCTGTTTATGCGTCACCTTTCAACGTTTTTAGGTATTATTCGCGATGAAATTTGTAGCTAGGCATAACTCAAGTATGCCATAGAAACTGCTCACAAAATTAAAGTGAATATCTACTCATCCTCACTATAAACGAAGTGTCCATGGCTCCCATCAAGAAGCGGTACAGCTGAGGTTTAGAATGATATAGATATGATCTGTTTATAATGATATGATTTCCAACGGCGTGTTTATGCAGATATATCGTTCTGAACCATATCGCGGTGACTATAGCACTATGGAGCTACCAACTCCCTAACGGGAGACATCCCAATACAGTGCGCGAGGGAGGCGAGTTTGCTGAGTCTAAGGATCAAACTTAATGACCCACACGTCAGCGGATCGCGTGCTTTGGTGAAGCGCACTCATCAAAGTCTCAGTATTCTTACATAGTTGTCGTTGTGGGGCAGTAAAAGTGCTTATTGTTGAACCTTGGTCCAACGTAACCAGAAAAACACAGGGCTTGACGGAGGACAGTACTTTTATGTTGGGTGGGGTGCAGACAGCCAGGGGTTACGAAAAAAAAACCGCCCAACTAAAAAACCTCCCTTTCCAAAAAAAATATATTTGTTTGATCATCTCGATGGTTTTCCGAGATATTAAAAATGGTATCATAAGCAGATTCGCTGGGCCATCTTCCTTTTTTTCCATTACATTTGTGCGACATTTGTGTCAATAGCACCAATCCTTGTATACAAATTTATGTTTTGTTGTATGAAAAGTAGATGCCCCGCTATCGCATTACTTACAATTAGCCTCGGAAGGCAAATGGCAAGAGGAAGAGAGAGCAATCTTGAAACACAAGAGTAAATGCATTATGAGTCTTCTAAACAACATCCGCTGATAGAATAATACTCTTATAAGAATGAAAGAAATCAATCTAAGTTGTATGAATGTTCGCGCACATGCGAGATCAACGAGCGTAAAATTATAACTTAAATTTGCGTTGTAGCCGCACTGCTTGCAATCCAGTGAGTCCCCTCAAGGCAGAGGTGCAGTGGCAGGAACTCGCTCGGCTGATTCTTGGCTGGTTCCTTGGCTCACCACGGCTGCAACTGCCAAGCCTATCGCAACAATGTCACAATGATAACCCCATCTGTTTTCATTGCCTATTAGCCGCGAGGCAATGCTCACTTCATCGTAACTGATATCCGTTGCCAGTTTACCTTGCAATTTTTATTTGGGCAGTCGTGCCAGCTTCGGGAACCCAACAAATAATCGCTGGAATCACGTCTGCCAACTGTGCGATGTTTACACACTCTCGCATTTGATATGGTACAGACATGAATGGTCGCTTCAAATGTTACGGGGATGAGTGCAAACTTCGGACTTAACCTATAACAGCCCAGAGTATTTGGAGTGAAATTTAGCTTAAAAGAAATTCCAAGGATTTTTCCCTTCAAAATGCGCAATTTTAACCTTTGAAAATGCCTAAATTATTAAATTTCAGGTTTCCATGGGGGTGATATTTTTTAAATTGTGACAATACTGAACTGAAAAGATCCTCTAAAATAAATTATTCTGATATCGAACGGTATCGCAGGGCGGTTGAGGGTTACAGCTTAAGCCAAAATACAGAGATATCTTTCGTTAAATTGCTGAAGGCAATTTGCCGCAAATTAAAGGCACACTCTTAAAAACTGACGGCATACATACGAGCCATCGGTTGGTCAAATGGATTCTACTAACATGTGTCAGTTCACGAATCGTAATTTTTGTGTTGTTTCAGGTCATTCGCAGTGGCCATGAAAGCTTACCAACGCTGTCAAACTTAGTGTCATCCTCTTCACATCAAGTTGAGGTACAGTTCCGAATCAGTTGATTTCAGGTTGTCACTTCCATTTGCCTGACAGACGTATGTGTATTCCTAACGTAACTGAATATATTACGTCGCAAAAACTACTTCAGGTTCAACAAGTGTCATCAACTTGTGACGAATTTCATGTTATATTTTTATCCTTTCAAGTTCAACGAATATGTCTTGATTTTGAGGAATATTCCTCTGATGAAGTAGGAATAGCTGTGTCAGGATTGCCTCTTTTAGATAAAGAAGTTTTCTTTTTAGATTTTTTTGTTTGCCAAAGAAAACCCTTTCCTTTAATTTTCGAACAATCAATTCTTTCTGGGCAAATGCTAACAAAGAGATACAATTTTTATCAAAATCAAAACTTTCAATCCTTTGTGAGATGATTGTTAAATATACAGGGTGTTGTAAGTTCAACGAAAAGGCTAGGAACTAACGACACTGGGAGTTAGTATTATTATGGTAAAAATTTGACATGAAGAGAAAAAGTTTCAAAGGTACCCAGCGGTAAGCTAGAAGTGATTCATACACAAAGAAAACGATAGAAACCATTAATATCCTATAAAAAATATGTATTAAACAAGATCATCATAAGTGAAAAAATAGTTCATGAGGTCGATTGAATAACTGCCAACTATTATCCCTGGAGTTAGTCGGGGAGGGAGTCGTTATTCCGTGCTTCGGTGCCTGGAGACGGTAAAGGGTTAGATATGCCCTTTGGCTATCATGGCTGTATGACAGCGCTCGGGCGCTGCAGCTGCATGTGGGCGCTCTTCACATGGAGTAAAAGATGTTTTACTCCTTGCTCTTCATATTTGTCAGTTGTCATTAAATTGACGATTCGCGGAGACTGCGGCAAACATTAAAGTAACCAGTCTGATGGGCAACATTTTTTTATTGCGATACGACTTTTGTAGGGCCTCCGAAAGCCATAGTGGCGCCTCCCTTAAGCTGGCCCTTTCCTCATCGCGAGCTAAATTGAGGCGGAAAATGTCGGATGGGCCTCGGGATGATCGGTCCCTAGAAGGGTGAAGGGCACACAGCGGGGTCCGAGGGACAGCGCCAACTGGCGGCCGACCGGGGAACAACAAACGATATGAATACGGTCTCCGATGGGGTAACAACGAGCTCTTATAGGGATAAAATGATGCTACCCAGATAATGACCTCGATTAGACGCCAAATTTAAGTTGATTGACGTTGCTTGATCAGGCCCTCATCCCACGGACATCTGCGCCAATTGCTGACGCACTTTATTCAGCTAAGACGTATTTGCGGAGATGAGAGACGCTAAGGCTAGAAAGGGTTGCGAAAACAAATTGAAGGTTTGCACATTTTCGGTGTTTAGGCGCTTTTTCTTCTTTTTTGGCTAATTGAACTAATAAAACTGAAGTTGATCGAGTGGAAATATTTGTTAGAAATGCTGAATTTCAGGCAAAAATGCTTATGACGATAAATTACGTTGTGACTAAAAAAAAAGAAGAGAAAATCACACTACACGCAATAAGGGCAGTATAATGGGCCACAAAAGTCATGAACCCTGCTTCCATGTATTTCTTAAGGAAGCCGAGATCATGAATTTTGTGGGTGTACATAGTTCAGCATAGAAAAGGAAAATAGTATGGCACACTTTAACCGAAATTTGTATTGGTTGAAATGCCTTTTTATGACATTATTTAGCTTTCCTTCTCATGTATGAATGCTTCAAGGCCCAATTATAAATTCAATGTTAATCTTCCATAATTCTGTACACGTGCCGATCTTTCCCATAAACCATCTGTGAAGGCTAATTAGCGATATCATATGTAAAACAAATGAGTAACAAAATGAAAGATCAGTATAGGAATGAAAGATATGTCAACAGAGCGATGTATTTACAGAATTACCTGCATGTGTTTGGTAATTATAAGCCGTTGTTCGCAATGACCGGAAAATCAAGAACTTGTTGAGGCTCTTCAAATCGGTTTTTTAAACACCTCAACTATCGACTTATTTGCATTAAACTGCGACATCTTAAGGGGTTACGGTGGCAACTATCGTAATTGGCAAGAATTTGTTCGCGTGAGTTGAAATAAATCAGGAAAATACAAACTTTAGCGGCTTGTTGATGTCGCATCTTGAAAACTGAATTGCAGTAGTTCAAATAACTGTTTCGTCTACTCCCGCGGGCAAAACAGCTGTCTAAATTTGTCAACAAGACTATTTAAAAATGGTAATTACATCTCACGTGCTGTAGATTCCTGTGTGGTCTTACAGTTACAAGCTTCCGTCTTCATCTTCCACATTAGTTTTTCAAATGACTCTTAGTTAACCCTTTTTTGTTCTTCTCCTTGTTTGTAACATATTTTTTTGCCCATAGAATAAAAAAGTACACCCAGGCAAAGAATCTTTTGCATTTTTTGCGCTTTTTATTGGGAGCAATATATTTGATCAGCCAAACTTGCCTTAGGCTGTAATGTTTTCCTTCAAGTATTGCCTACAACTTGACAAATACATTTTGAGCATGTCTAGTGGACAGTAAGCCTGTTCGCTATATATAGTGACCTATATCATTGCCCACGCCAACGCCCCTTAATTTCGCTTCCGTTTAGCAGCTCATCAGCACCAGTTGATGGCTCTTCCTGTAACAGCTCCATAAAAATTATCCCACAAATACGAACATTTAAAAAAACAACAACAAAAAAACAATACTAAATTTTAAAGTAGTAATGTCCATCTGATTTTCAAATTCCAACTCTTCATGCATCATACACCAATATTGAGCAATTACAAGAGTACATTTTACAAAGAAAACGAAGATCTCATCTCGTGCGCTGAACGTTGGAGAATAGCTTTCGTATAATTGGTAACGGGTGAATTTTTTAATACAAAAATGTATTATATTAGTCTTTGTATAAGTATGTTTATATTACGTGTATAGTATCTATTTAATTTTGTATTAGTAATTGTATATTATTTGTATTTATGTTGATTATTTTATACAAAATTTACCGAGTTAATGAGGTTGGGCGAGTGAGGCACGGTACAGAAAATGCGTATTTGTAAAACGGATGCA
>Ga0058701_10001261_pt1 | contig 17811 bp, 10 predicted proteins | sample AgamicOrMae_FD_97039 | JGI IMG/M metagenome (GOLD analysis project Ga0058701, IMG submission 97039) | Agave microbial communities from Guanajuato, Mexico - Or.Ma.e | ecosystem: Host-associated > Plants > Phyllosphere > Phylloplane/Leaf | place: Guanajuato, Mexico | collected 2012-06-04
TCTCCGCTCGGCTTGACGACGGAGGGTAGCACCAACTTTAAACCAAAAGGTTGAAAATGCTACCTTAAAAAATTACAGTGAACCATAACAGCCCAAAGTATAGCTTAAGAGAAATTTAAAGGATTTTTTCCTTTGAAATACGCAATTTTAAGCTTTGGAAAATGCCTAAATTACTAAATTTCATGTTTTCAAAGGGGTGATGATTTTTAAATTGTGACAATACGGAACTGAGAAGATCCTCTAAAATAGATTTTTCTGTTCCAACGGCATCGCTGGGCGGCAGTAGGTTAACTTTGTAGTTTACACCTCTTGTGCTGCACTAATCGTCGCCGAGATGAGCGGAGCGAGGCACGGGTACCTAAATTGTCACCAAACCCGTTGCTACCACTCCTCGGCTGCATTGACTGCAGCTGAAGAAAACAGCGATATCAGGCTTGGCGACAACCACGCGGCACCACGAGTTGACCAACAACATACGCGGTTGCATGTCTCTAAACCTTATAATACGATAAAATATTGAACGAAAGTAGAACGCACAAGAGGTAGAAAATATTAGGGGTGAACAACCGGCATATTCTCTGCCATCTTGCAAAATCGCATACATTCTTCCATGAATCGTCGGAAGCGTTAAATCGGAAAAGCAATACTGCTGCAAAGAATAGAGCTTGCTATGGCAACCCAAGTGATAACGGACAGAACATAACATCTTAACCGAGTACTTTCTGGACATGTAACTGGCTGAAAACCAACAAATACTTAAACTTGCACACATGGGAGAGCGTTGTCATATCTGTATGGTGAACACCAAATCATAAAGTATCTTGTACATACATAAGTAGGTCTTACCCTAAAACCAACGCTAGCTTGCAAATAAAAGTGAAGAAGTTTCCTTAGGCGACGGTACTAGTAACCAAACGGGCGGAAGCATGAGTCTAAAACTATAGCAAATAGTTTTCATTCCAAAACGTTTTAATTAACGTGCCCCTGATAAGTGCCGACAAAGCAGTGCTGACTGTACGGATATTTAAGCATTATTAATCCCAGAAATGCGTAGCACTACATGTAACGCGCTTTCTCAAGTTCTTGATCAAATTACTACAATTAAACGTACGTTATTGTCGATGTAGCGCTTGTTTACTAAAACTCGAAGTAGCAAAATTCTTTATGAGCATACGTGGCGCTATCGGAATTTACTTATTCCAAACTTCAAGTATCAAATACCCAGATGCGTTTTCTGTTTATCTTTCAAAGGAAGAAGAAAGCCCCCCGAATTTGCAGACTCAATGTCACGGCATTTATGATTTTTGAAGTAGAGCAAGAGCTACGCCAGACATCTTTCAGACACCAATGAGAGCAAGCGGGTTGTTTCTAGCTTCCCTGACACTTTGTCGCACATACTCCAACAAAACACGCATTATCTCCCGTTCCCCGAACTGGCTCACAGGTTCAATATGATCTGGAAAACAATGCGCTCAGCGGGAGGCGCACAGTGTTGCCAGCTAAGTTATTCTCGCTCTGACAACCAAAAACCGCAAGTTCCCGATCGGCCCAACAATTGAATTTACTGGAACAGAACGGCTTACACTGGCAAGTGTTCAGCGACGATCACTAAGAAAGTTCAGCTAAACAGAACATATTGCCGAGAAATAACTGTAGTTTGAATGTATCACCGAATATTTTAAATATGGATTCAAAGCTTGGAACGACAAGAACTTCGAATCAATAACCGGTTGTGCCCAAAAATGTTACTAACTAAGAATTCGATCAAAACTATAGCCAATTGTTAATACGATAGTCTTGATTCAATATACACGCCGTAAATGAAATATTCCGGATGCGGAGTTCCTTCATTAGTGTGTACAGCCGGTGACACGGGGGATATTTTTCAAATGCGGACTGCGCCCTTAATACTTTTTTTTCTGAGAATGCTGACCAAAGCTTATGATAATGTCTGAATTTTCGTCATTTGATAAAGTTTGAGTTCCGCAAAGAGACTCACAATGCATATTATTTCACAGCCATTATAATCGCAAACCACAGATTTCCGCGTACGGTATATTACGTATTTCGAGAAGATGCTCGACTATTCGTAAATTTAGCGTACGGTGCTTTCAAGTTTTTTTAGACAGCATTGACGGTTTAGGAAATGTTCTTATACCACCTATGAACTATCCTCACGATCATTGTCAAAACCTATAAGCACGATACTTTAATCGTAGGAAAAAGCTTTATATCAAGTCAAAGCATTCTCGTACGCGAAATCAAAATTTACTAGCGCCGATAAAGCCTGATGTTTTTAAGGAACTAATTTTTCCGAAAAACACACACCATTCTCCAATAATAAGAAATCAAAATTCAACGTCTCTTTTATACTTTCTCCAAAGCGTATCAACGCAATATCCCCTTCAAATAACCCGCAACCTCGAAGGATTTTGGTATCAATAAAATACTACGCCGGTTTAATTTCAACACGCGCATTCATAGTTTCAAGTGACATAGCCAAGAAAAAATGCCCTAACCCTTAAGAATCAGTGTGATTCTCTGACATAAAGTTAATTTTCACTGAATCTCAGAAACACTCACTGATTCAAATTTATTGTTGTTTTGCGAATATTTTCAACATAGTTTCCTTTAAACGATACATCTGGATTATCACTTGTGAAGTTACATGCACAATACACTTATTTCCATACAAGACGGCTGCGAAAAAAATAAGTAAAGGCACACTCTCATTTGGATGAGTTCAAATATTGCCTAAAATTACCAGTTTCATTATTCCGCGTGGACCCTTGGTTCCAATATTCGGCGAAATAAAGGGAAGGAGTGCCTATAAGTACTATGATCAATATTTACTCTGTGGAATTGCTATGCGGTTCTTACCACCAGTCACGATCCGACGCAAGTCAAGTACCTTTTCTGTTATCCAAACGGGTATCGCTTACCCCACGAGTACCTTTTACAATCAAAGCGTTCTCAATGATTTAATCCTCAACAGAAGCATTGCTGTTCCATTGGCTTGGCGCCGCGGTCAACTGTAACACAGCGTTAGAATAACCTTGTTTTCTAATTTAGACTTAAAAAGACTCAGTTTAATCAATTGATCTGCCGAAAGCAAAATCCGCTTCAAAGTAACTGAAAGTAGACGTTAAATATCTCTGTCGCAAATGATACATACGCCTATAAATATAAGAAACCGAACATCTTCGAACTCGTTTTCCCCATAACTTAAATTAATTTTGCTCAGCTCTTAGGATAGCTTAACCTTAAAATCTCACAAATTTCATGAAAAATAAAAAATGCATACAGAATGGCTGTTAATAATTATAGAGTTTATCGTTGCATGTGTACATGTGTGTTACTTGAAGTATATGAGGTTCTGCAATAATCAACGCAAAAATGTCATTCATTCAACGACGAAAGATAGGCAAATAACTATTCAATGAAATACAGGATTTTACTCATGCATCCACGAAACAATATCGAAAAATGCGATGAAAAGGATGAAGATAAAAAGAAATTACAAACGGTGCATTATGGCTTGGGAACCTAATTATTTTGGTATTAACAGAAGCTGTGTTAAAAGTTCACCACAACAATAATGACAAGATACATCTATCTATCTTAGACCAACACTCTAATGATTAATGAAGAGTTATCTTACTATAATCACCGCAAATAATTTTGTGATTGCCATCAAAATTACTTCCACCAATCAAAAATTTGGGTTGTCAGTGACGTAACGACCATCGCGTTTGTTTATGTTTATTTACAGTTAGTTTGAGGTTAAGCCTACGCCGCAAGTTTCGTTCCTTCCGAAGAAGTTATAAATAGTCATGTCTGCTACTTCAACCTTGAATTACCCACAAGTAAATCAATGGAAACATGACAGCATATCATGAGTACAAAAATATTCATAAAGTTTCTTGATAATCAAAAGAACCACATTTTTTTTGTAATAATGACTTCAATGCAACTTAATGATACACTTATTAAAAAAAATAAATTGCTCCAATTCGTTCAATTAGGGAAGCAGCTAATGATCATCTACTGAAAGATACTTGAAATGAATAAAAACCGTCTCGTGTTATTTTACTTTAAAAAATACGCATTCAGATTATAGTTCCTTACCCGCGCGAAATTTTTTAATACAAAAAATAAGTTGTCTTCATCAAATATTTAACGATGTTTCCTCTTACAAAACGGTGTAATTCTATAGTTTTCTGTTCAGTTTATTAAATTTGCGTGGGAAAAATGCAAAATTTTAATTTAAGTTCACGGTTCTTACGATGAGATAACGAAAAAGGCTTGTTTGGCAACGTAATTCAGATGTTCGCTTAACATTATTATACGACTGTACCAAATTTTTGGATCGGAAGGTACCCACAGAGACCAACCAAACGAAAAATACCCGCTTATTTATCGCATGTCATAATCCGGTTTTCAGCGTGCTTATATATTTTGGTAAATAAGTACCGTGAAACACAAGACCAATTATGTGAGTACAACCAAAAGCACTCTACCGCCAACATTTCGGAAACCCAATAACTTTGTAAAGCATCCTTGCGACATTGTCATACTTATGTGTTTAGTGGGAAATACTTTGAACTAGGCACTTTTATTCTTAACGATGCTTCATCCCATTTTTTTATTTCATGAGAGTTTTTCAATTTTATTGCCCTTTTAAAAAGAACTTACTGCCAAAACTTCACTTTTCGATTTGCTTTTGGTCTAAAATGTCCATTACGATTAACACCAAACAAAACAATCATGATGAAACCATTTTTCAAAAACATCTTTAAGGATGAAACCATTTTCTAAATTTCCTGTTGTAATAAAACTTTTCTTTGTTTCAAAGGTTGTTATCGGGTTGCACAACGACGTTAAGTTCTTAAGTCTAAAACGTCAATTTAAACTATCCATAAAAAAAGGAAAAAAAAGTTTATTTGATATGGTTTTCAATAGTATAAATTAGTTTTTAGAAGCCACTGAAGGACACCAGCCAAAGTTTCGCTTTAATTTCTTAAGGCAAATAAATTATTACTTTTAGTACAATTTGGCAAGATTTTTGAAAATTTTAGTGAATACAACAAGGCTGATATTATATTTTATCAAATGGATTTGCTTAGGCTTAACTCTCCAAATAACAGCAAAAATAATAAAAATAAAACGAGGTCACGAAATAATGTAAAGTCTTTGCCAAATTTTAGTGATAGTAAGTGAAGTCTAGGTCCTCATGAAAATGCGCGATATATCAAAACCCACAGGGTAATTGGCCGCTAGCGAAAATATAATACCTTGCAGTCGTCTGATATTCCATAAAAATATCGACAGTTTTGATGGCTGTCTGTGCATCTAATCACCAAATTCGTTTCTTCATTACACCCAACATCATAAGTAAACAACTCAGAGCTAATATCTTAACTATAGACTATCATGAAATATAAAAATCATAACAAAACAATCATTCAAGTCTACCTAGAATAAAGAGTTCAATATGCAACGAATATTCCACCTGTTCCTCTACTTTGTTGATTACCTCCTTGAACATAAAATACGCCCTGCAAGGATGTCATACAAGTTTGCATTACTGAATTTTAAATAACGGGATATCATATCTCTTAATGATATAAAATAACGAGAAGGTACGCTTCTAAAAATATTGCGTAAGGTAGGTGGATAGACTTGTAAGTATTATCGGAAAATGCCCTCGTTTTTTATAACATTCACTATAAACGTTACATGTTACTGATTCAATTGGTATGAATAACGAGAACAGAGCTAGCAATTACCATACAAACACACACCTGAATAAAAATCTCACTTTTTGATCATCTCTAGAAATATTTTACACCTTCCGCTTCGGAAAGAAAACGAGCGCACATCTTTCATAATTCAAGGAGGAAAAAATCGCGCCAAAGAGCATAAATTATGCAATCCTATCCCCAGGGACTAGCTAAAAAATGCGTTTTGGATAGAAATAATTGCAATTTTTGCGATGAGCACTGAGTATGGAAGGTAACCCTTACCACGCGGCGAGAACAAAAATCGTTCCACATTAAACCGTATAATTTGGAGAATTATCATAAATTAAAACATTGTGTTGTAAGTTAGTACGCTTTCTGCATACGGATTAACTGCAACTCCTCAACAGAAACTTAACCGCATTTTTTTTATCACACGCAGCCGCATTTATTAGCGTTGGTTAACCATATTGAGACAATCATCGCATTTATTTTGGTCTTAAGCTCTATTGGACTGTCCATCTTTGAAAATTTAAAGAGACTTTTCAAGATGAGAATTTCACAATTTTCCGAGCAGTTCATGAACCATTTCCCGAAAATCTTACCTGTATCAGATGAATATTAAGAGATCTACTTCAAGACGACTTTTACTTTGAAAGTTTACGGACAATATTAAAATCTATTTAAAATTAAGGAGGCGATTAATTTTGACGGTAATGGGCAGTTAATAATACCGAACAGGTTGGTTTATAAGGTTATTAAAATCGAAGAAGGAAAAATGTGTTCAAGAGAGGCCTTGAGGAAGAATTTTATTCACAAAGAATACTTTTAAGTCTACTGCTTTTGTGACTAGAATAGCTTTCTTGTGTCAAGTCGGTCCTTGCTGTGTACTATTGATTTTGCTTCTCACGCGTAGTCCTCAGCTCTTCGCGTGTGTATAGACTCTTTTCCAATTCCTCTGTTTTTTTTTTGTTTTTTCAAACTCCTATTTTTGTTGCAGACGCCTTTCTTTTATTTGATAGTCAATGATCACATGAGGTACTTCAGCCAAACTTTCGACCGATCTAAAAAAAAACACTTCGTTTTTTAGAGGGTTTTTTTTAATAGTGGAAAATTGAGACCTTCTTGCTCTTTCCAAATTCCACGAAGCTCCTCATCTAAATCGAATGTACCCAGCGCATCTAAAAGTTTAATTTATAATATTATACAGGAGATTTCAGTCTAAAATTTAGAGTTTAAATGTTAAAATACCTTATCGTTTTCTACTCACAGTCAGAGTGTTATGGCTCAAATACATTAGAATAGCAAGCAGCATTGTAGTACTTTTCTCTAGTGTTTGAGGAAATAAATGTCAGAAACATAGAAAGGATCAATTCCAACACTTAACAAATAAGAATTTCCTTAGACCTAGATTTTACAGTTTTCAGATAGATTAACAAAAGCCAAATAAGTTGTGTACACTAAAATCGGATTTAAACTATTCCAAGAACACAACAGTGTGGCCATCACCAAAGACATTTAGAAACTTGTGCAACAGTTTTTTCATACGGAAAAAAGTACATAAAAGTCTAAACCCATTAGTTCTCGACTTTCCGCGAAAATCCCCAACTTGATTTTTGTATAATAGTTAAGTTCAGTTTACGTATTTGCTTAAAAAAGAATCAGATTTAAAATACCATTCATTAAAAAAAAAGAAAAAAGCTATACGGCAAATGTACTCTTGCCATTTTTCAACGCACAATCAAACAAGCAAAGAATTTTCTTGGCACACTTAAAAGCTGTTTTAAGCCCGAACTGAGCAGGCCTTTCGTCTAGAATATATTATAGACAGTTAACACAGCTTGTCTAGAGAAATGTCAATTCTAGAGTTCAGCTTGGTAAGTGGACAAATTTACGATGCTAAAGCTTAGAGTGTGAACAGGTTATTTTAACAATGTAGTCTGTTATGCCATACTGAAATTTCGTTAAGGGTACAGTCAGTTTCGAAAGTAATAAATAACGTGGCGAAAATAGGTCCACGTTATCGTGAACCTGGATCAAGAATCGAAGGCGGGACTCAAAGGTCAGCCACTGAGGTGTCTTAACCCCCTCCTGCCGCGCTGAGCTGCGCTGTGCTGCGCCGCTGTCAAGTTGGCTATCCTGCATTTTCCGCGCGTACTGATCACACTTATTTCGTAACGAAAGGCTAACTCAAACTAGGTTTCTCTAGCTCATCATTAGAACCTCTCGGACACTCTGTCTGGAACCTTGCTTGCTTCAGTTGAATTCTCTTACATGCTTGTACTTGAGAGGACCTTTCGATTTTTTTTACGTCTTTCACTATAAATTTTTCATTCTTCGTGTTATTTCCTGTATTAACCTTTTCATCTTTGAGGATTAAGCCATAACAGCCCAAAATATTTGGAGTGAAATTTGGCTTAAGAGAAATTCGAAGGATATTTCCCATTAAATTACGCAATTTTCAACTTTGGAAAATGCCTACATTTTTAAATTTCAGGTTTCTGCAGGGGTGATATTTTTTAAATTGTGACAATACTGAACAAAAAAAATCCCCTAAAATAATTTTTTTCTGTTTACGAACGGCATCGCTGGGCAGTAGGGGGTTAATGACACACAATAACGCAGGTTAGGCTCACTGAAATTAGGTTTGGAACTAAGTTCCCTGACGTCGTCATGACGTCAATACGACCTTACTCGTCGGTGGTAGCAGCCTACTTTCGAAAAGTGCGTGGCATGGGGTTTGGCGACCGTTAGATAAGGTTAGATGTCATATTCTTCGCTCCGGTCGGCTTGTGGACAAAAAACGCTATGCAAAAATTGCAAACTTAAAATTTTAGAGTGTTTTTTTTTTCAAAATTTTGATGTTGCTTAAATATTTTACGGAAAAGTTTTGGCATGAAGCTTAAGAGAAGTGTGCGGTGAAACACTGATGATTTATGATACAAAAATTGGGTGTTTAAAGTTGGTAATGAACTGAAGGATGACAGCTTACGTTGGCATGGCAACCAACCGCAGGTCGGCGTGACTAGGCGTAGTTGGGCCACCTCACGCTCACCTCACGCTCGCGCTCTGATCACGCTCGCACGCAAATGCGAAAGAAGCCGCTTCACAGTGGTGCCAACCTCATGCAAGCGGCACGCTCTGTTTTACAATAACAAAAAAACTAATCTTTTTTTCCTTGGAGGCGATCGTGGTTTCCTAGTGGGGTTGGCAGTAGTGCGGGAGGGACGATCGAAGTGCTGTGAGAGATTCGAGAGCAACTTAAACGGGACAATAGTCTCTTGAAAGATGAGCATGAACCTTACATATATATCGTGTTTGTGGATCACAAAATAACACTTAAAACGGGAAAGCTGTGTTTTAGGACCTATACTGACAAAAATACTCTGCATCAAAATTAGGCAAGTAGGGAATAGTAGTAAAAATAGCACCTTAAACGGGATAAAAAACATTTAAAAAATAACATTAAAAATAAAGAAAAAAAACGCAGCTTAAAATGGGACAGTTTGTTTTATAAACACTGCAGGAAAACGCATTCAAACAGGACCGCCAAGCATTTAAACGTACCAAAAAAGATATATGTCTAACATGGGACATTTTTGTTCACAAACGTATTGAAAAAGATAAGAAAAACCAAACTGGGACAGATGATATTTAGAATCAAGTTCACTTCATAATAGTATCTTAAAATTTCCGGCGTAAGCTACCCTTGCACAGAACCATTAAAAATCTAAGAAACTTTTCAACGGGTCACTATTTTTCATGTACAAACATTTTTTAAGGCAGATTTCAAAAGGAACCTCTGCTTACGAACTTTAATAATTTTAAAACAAGTATATCTTTTAAGAAGCTTTGACTACACTTTAGAGACGTTTGGTTAACGCTGTATATTTATAGCTGAGTCTCCTGCCATCACGAAAAAAGTGCTTTTTGTTTATGGTCCTCTGACAAAAACGATAAAAAACGTAATTAGCGTATTTTGTCGGAAGAGTAACATTTGTTTTAATCACACTTCGCTGCATTCGGTGTCATTAAGCCCACACACTGCCAGCGTTCTTTTCAAACCTGAAAAGCGCTCATATAACTCATTGCAATTAAATATTACAGTTTTCACTTTTGTTTGGAGTGTCAAGCTTACCCCAACTCGTATTGTAATTTCCTGCCACAAAGTAAGGCGAGAGTACTAACGTTTAGACATAAAGATTACTAACTAGTTAATTTTCGTCTAGTTAGTTATTTTGAGCTCTCTGCTATCAAACTCCCCTTGATAGACAATTATTCTTTTTTATTTTCTTTTTCAATTTTGATAAGCTCAGAAAGACATGCAAAATTCAAAGCAAGAGTTTCGTAAGATTTTTAAAATTAGAAGGAAAAAAATAGCATTGATTAAGCTGGTTTTTTTTCGTACAAAAAGAGAGGCATTACTTTTTATTAGGAAAATAAGCTGAAAACAATCTTTATTGAAATAAAGAATTTCGCGAAAATTTATGGAAAGAATTTCGAATTAAAAAAAATCAAAACTAATTAACCCCGCTAAAAAGAGAAAACAAACTGATTTTAAGAAGTTTTTAAATGACAACCTCCGAAACACACTGTTCATTTAACATAAAAAAATTATTTAAAAAAATCTTTATAGTCTCTTTAAAAAAAAATCGGGAAAAAGCTATCACTAGATTTTGGAAATATGTGTAAGAGCCAAAAATGATCATGTTTAAAAATTTATTCCTTTGAATATTTCGACTAAAATCTGTAATTAATAAAAGATAAGTCGGAAATATGCATAATCGACACTAACTGCAGAAGCTTAATAAGCCCTAGAGGCAGAACCAATGGCCTGCGCGCTTACAGGATAATTATTGCAAAGATGAAGGCAGGCAAGGAAAAGAATAATCAACAAACGCTAGTATGAGTGACAGGCAAAACCTATGCAAGTGTGACAGTCCAAACAATGGCAGGAAACGGAAATGCGCACGCAGATGTGCTGCCAATTATAGATGGCGCTGATAGCAGGCGAACAAACTGTCCCCAACCATGCTGGAGGTCCCGAGTTAGTTGGCAGCCCTGCAATGCTTGCCTATTGCTCCCGCATGGACAATAGTCTTAAGTTCCCACACTTACAGGGATGGAATTATCTTCAGATTAAGGCTGATAGGACAAGCTAGGGAAAAAAGAGAAGAATCTTTTCCACCCAGTCTAACTATAGTCAATTTTACCTAAGCTTTAGTCAAGATAACTTGATGATTGAACCAAACTTAAACTTCCTTACGTTTACCGTACTAACCTCAATTCAAACTCAAAAAAAAAGATTTTGCCGTTTGCTAGGAAGTTCCATAAATCTGATATCTTTAGGCGAGGATTATGGCAAAAGTTCGTGGAAATATCTTCATATTTTGGCTTCTGGTCGGGAGTTTTGATGTTGTTGATATCCAATAGACAAGCGGCGGAATTCTGGTCAAGGCAAAACTGACAACGTATAAGTGTTTATTTTTTTGTGACGGTGAGCAAAAACAGAGCGTCCTCATAGGAATTTTTATATACCGCGGCATCGTCTGTCAAAATTAATTACTGACGTTTATGTTTGTTTCGTGTAGATACTAGGGCTGCTGTTGAGGAAAGCTTCCTCACAGTTTTTGCTGGAGCTACGTTTTTGAAGCGATAAAGCTCTAAGGAACAGTAGCTTTATCTTCGCAATGCAGTCATTCTAAAGCTGTTTTGCAGAGCGGACATGCGCTTTCAAAGCTTCGAGGAATTTGATTCTTAACCATAAGACGCGGCTCTTTAACAATATTCCTATAAAGCCGAAAGCAATGATCAAACTTTTTGAGAAGATAATTAGAGAATATAATGAAATGTCTTGCATTCCTGTTAAAAAATAAAATAGATAAAAAAACAGCTTTGAGATGGAACAGATATTTTTTTTTGTCCTCTTAACCCTTTTCATCCCAGTGGGTGGTTCGCCGCCCCATGCAAATATTTTCATGACGACAAAAATCACTGCGTAATTTATGCATTTCAAGCAAAAACAATACCTTAAGTTTGCCGCAATCAGTCAATCAACTTCAAAACGACACTGCGGAATTTTAGGCGAAAAATTTTTGATTGGTCATTTTCAATCAAAAAATTCTTACGCATCTCCTGGACACCAATCAAAACTTTACAACTGACAATGTCACTTTTAGTAACGTCCAACAATCCAGTTTTCTCATTTTTCTCATTGTTCCCATATATTTGTTTTCCCCGCGAAAGAATTCGGTAAGTGTTAGAAGTCCGCAAAAGAAAGTATTCTGATAGTTCCCCGACAAGAGACGGCATATCACTAGTTTTATTGCTGCCAAACTGCCAATTAAGCTGCTCCTTTGTCGGCATCTCTTTCGGCACTATAAATTTGTCCAGCTGTATCAATTGATTTAATAGTTTGTGGCTGCTCTCACGTCGGGATCGTCCGACGAATAAATAACAGGACCTTTGTTGGGTGACATCTTAAGAGATGTACTTTGCTTGGCAGTTGTCAACAGCAACACCTGTCGCGCTCTTTGCCAATTTCAATGGATCATTTTTAATGTGTCGTCAAAGTGTCGACATGTTTGGACTTACGAAAATTTTACAGGATCGTAGCATCATAGCTGCTAGTTTTTCGCAATTTCGAAACCGCCACCTCTTTATATTCACAAAATGTTACGAAGAATACATGCTTTAATAGTATTCATCTGTGCTGAATAAGTATTTTAACCCTCTACCGCGCAGCGATGCCGTTCGGAAACAGAAAAAAATAACTTAGATGATCTTTTTAGCTCAATATTGTTACATTAAAAAAATATCACCCCTCTGGAAACCTGAAATTTAATTATTTAGGCATTTTCCAAGGCTTAAAATTGCGTGATTTAATGGGAAAAATCCTTCGAATTTCTCTTAAGCTAAATTTCTCTCCAAATACTTTGGGCTGTTATGGGTTAAACAAGGTTGGGTTAGTTTTCAACGCAGGTTTTATATTAATCAGTATGTCAGCTACATGTTTTGCGTTCTTAAAAGCAAGACTGAAGTATCTGAAAGGTTTAGCCTTGTCAAACAATCAAGTCAAGTATGACAAATCGCCTGAATAAAAATCCCGCTCGGCGGGACGGTTTTATAGTAAGGGTAGTTCGCTGGTCCTCCACAGGGAGCGCCACTGTCGGGTCACCGCCTTCATCAATCATCCCGAGTCAGTGCCACCGCCGAGCCACCGCCTTCGAGATCCCCGTTTCGTCAATTAACAAAGGATAAAGAGCGGACAGCCGCTACCCTAATGATTTTGATTGCATGCCTCTTAGATCCTGTTTTCATTTGTTACAATTAGCAAAGCGGTGACTATGTGTTGACACCATTGGCTGCTCATCGGTTATTGCACGAAGGCGCCACTTGCAGTCACGAGATAATGAGTTCAGCTCCTAGTTAAAACTTGGTCTATGGAAAGAATCGTTAAAATCTAATTGGAACGGATTTCACTGATTTTACTATCGCGATAAAGTTTGCAAATATTAGACGGACACTGCGAAAAATTGTATTTGTGAGATATTTAAGGAAGGTTAGACGAGAAGTAAAAGTACAAAAACGAGAAAAAAAAGAAAACGAAAAAAGAAAAAAACAAAAAAAAAACGATTTCTAAGGTCACAAGGTTGATACACACCTTTTTTTTACACATTTCAAAACTCGATATAAAATAATATAAAAAATATACGACAAAAAAAAGCCCTGTCCTTCTCTTGCAACTTTCTAATAAAGCAAATGAAGGATCCTTTTTTTATTTTTTTTGCAACATAGGAGGAAAATTTTTGAATTAACCTATCCTTAGCAATGATCTGACTGAAATTTAGTTACTAAATAGGCCGGAGTAATATTCGTGATATGCTTTGATTCCTTTTGATATGACTGATTCTTGGCACAGAATCAAAGTAAATTATCTCAAGGCTTCCGACCCAAAGAATACCACAAAATATAAATAAACTATTGAAAGACACTTTCTGAACGGTACGCACGGATCTAACATCAACTTATTGAAAAGGGTACCATTATTCTCAGTGAATCATTTTTATTTCTAAAAATAAAAAATCCTCCATTTTGGAAATACCTTTTTTCGGGTATTGGGATATATAACGATACAGGATGGTTAAAAAAACATGAGGGTAAGCAGCTGACAAGCCCCGATGAAACTTGGGTAACGACGTGTAATACAATGTGGGAGGGAGAGAGCGTATGTATAATATTCCGCGGGAGTTTTGAAATGAAAGAGACAGTGTCAGTTTATCTACGCTAGGCGTTAATACGAGACGAGCCGGGAAATGTATGCATTTTTACGATGGATTAAACTTCTATCTCAATTTGTAAGGAAGCGGCAGAAAAGTGAGGATGGGCCGACAGACGGCTTTTAATTAAAAATATTCATGAAATCGTTTCATTATGATGCACCTGGAGAAGCTCGAAAGATCTCCGGCGCGGTGATCCGAAGCGAGCCCAGCCTTCGGTTTGTCTTCCTTTTTGGGGGGCGGTGCTTTCAGGCCCTTCCCCTACAATCATTTTTGGTGGCAAGTAATGAGTCCTTGACTGGCTACCTCCTTATTAAAGGGTGTCCAGTCCGCGATTGGTCGCTTTCTTAAAAACAAAACAAGTTTTTTTTTCTTTTTTCGTTGCGTTGTTTGAATTTTTGGGCTCCAGTTTTAATTGCACAAATGATGAGCTTTTTGATTCGTCAATCTTCACGTGAATCAAAGTCTAACTTTTGCATAATTCGCAGGGCTTTGCCCTACTTGTTGCACACTTATGGCCCTTTAAGGGGAAGGGACTTCGTCGCCCCTTTCAAGCCGTTCCGCACGCATACGCAAGCCCAATGATGCTTATTTCTTGGTGGCAGTAGCTGCTGCCGAGATGTAAGCGACGACAGGATTAGTGATTCATCACGTTAACCTTGATAGGTTACGGGCCTTGTTCTTCGCTCGGCTTGGAGATGTAAGCATGATGGGCGCCCTACTCTCCTTTGCAGTTTAGAGTGATAGCTGAATATCGTTTTCACACAAATAGCAGGTGGAGAACTAAAATCCTCAAATCACCCAATTTTAAAATTCGGACAGTTCCGTTTAGGATAACTCTCATCACGGAAACTTAACCGCACAAAAACCAAGAAACAAAAACCCTCACAAACATAACAGTTTTGAAAAAATACTTAATTATAATAAACTTGTTAAATACAATATACGGAATCGCGGTAAAACATTTTATCTGATGTAAACTAACTTCCGCCGCTAAAACATTTTAGGACAGGAATATCGGACTGCAGAAGGCTTTACCGGCGAAATTCCAAGACCGTCCACGAATGGTAAACTGTTCTTTAATCAGTGCTCCCAATCTCAAATCAAGCTGGAGGAAAAGGGGGGGGGGGGCAGAGGTCACCCCCCCCTTCCCAGCGTCATGGCTGAACAAACACATTTGGAACGCAGGTGAAAAAGTATTAAGATAATATGGCCGACGTAAGTGGTATAACCCTTAAGACTCGGTAGGGTGCAATTATCCTGCCTCTTAATAATAGCTCTTACGTCGGAAGGGTGGCAACATTGTATAAGAAGCAATCTGACTAATTTACTGAAATGAGAGCAGCCAATGAAACGCCTCTCTTTCAGGTGTTCTTTTTTTGTTTCGTTTTTGTTTTAGTTTTTCAAATTATTTCATAATTTAGCTTGATACAGTTTTTGCTCCTCGACAGAACTAAAAATGGCACACTGAACGGAAACACTCGGTTAAAATGAGCATAAGCAATATTATGAGTTTGAGACCAATATTTAAAACTTCTATTCATCTCCTAAATATTTTTTCAAGATAGGTATTCCGATTCTTATCTTGAGAATTTGACACAGTTTTCCACAATTGTTATCAAAGATTAACGCATGGTTTGTTGCACGATATCAAGGTTAAAAAACTACTAAAACTTGTTAAAAGGGGACTAATTCCCAGTTCTTATTTTAAAGAAAGTGTCTATTGACCCGACTGCCCCATTTAAAATGTATTATGTTGGGTTACGTGCGTTCAAGTCTCTCTATATTAATGCATGTAGGGTGAATATCAACACCCTATTTTTAAATTTTGACCGCATATAGATGCAGTTTAAAAACCGTACAGTCCTCATGAAAGAATTTTATAAGCAGTATCAGGATTAAAAAATAAAAACTTCCAAAATGGTTAATTGTAATATTTCGTCTTTTTTTTCAAATTTAAGATTAGCTAATTGCGATGCAATAAAAACATCACAGAACTGCCCAAAGGTAAATCTTCAGACACTCGAAATAACTCCTATCTATAGAGCGTAAGAAGATGAAGATCCACTGAGAAAAAATACCAAAAAGGGGCGGTAGATCAATCCAAAAAAAACGCGCCTTTGGGAATGAAGTATGAGAAATTCAGACGTCTCGGAATGGTTTTTAACCCCACCCATGCCGGCAAATACTTCATGTATTCGGGTGACAGCCTCTGAACCGAAGCTCGATGCCCGGAGGGCGGTTGTACACCTCCGTGCACCTCGTCCGGCCAAGCCCCGCGGGGCTGGCTCGACGGCGGCGGCGGCGGCACGCCGTTGCGGCGGCGGCGCGACGCTCCGAGTCGCTTTATGGCAAGAAGCGGCGCAGCGACCGACCGCAGAGTAAAAACAAAAGATGGCGGGAATCCAAGATGGCGGCCGCCGGCCGATTCCCACGTGAGTGACGCTGGCGTTCTAAGGCGGCTTTTTGTGTGTTGCAGGGCGCGCGCACGGGCCCGGATCCTTATTGGCCAGCACAATGCTAATCTCGTGCGCGGCATGTGATAAACCCATTTTGGATAAGTTCCTGCTGAACGTGTTGGATCGGACCTGGCATGCGGACTGCGTCCGCTGCTTCGACTGCTCCGCGCAACTGGCTGACAAATGCTTCTCCAGGGATGGCAAACTCTTTTGTAGGAACGATTTCTTCAGGTAAGTCACCACGTTCTCAGCTCCGCACCTAACCTCACTTAACCTGGCCTTACAGCACCTAAACTTAACCCATAATAGTCCAAAGTATTTGCAGTGAAATTTAGCTTAAAAGAAATTGGAAGGATCGTTTCCATCAAATTACGAGGTTTTATGCTTTGGGAAATGCCTACATTATTGAATTTTGGGTTTCCAGAGGGGTGATATTTTTGAAATTGTGATAATAGTAAACTGAAAAGACCCTCTAAACTAATTTTTTTCTGTTCCCGAACGGCATCGCTGGGTGGTAGTGGGTTAACCTAGCATAAAAACACCTAGCCTAACTTAAACTACCATCACATCTAACCTCAAAATGTCTTTCCTATAACTCCAAATTTGAATCAGTAAGAGTCTCTGAGATTCAGTGAATTTTCACTGAATCTCAGATATTCTCATTGATCCAAATTTAGAGACTAAGCCTCCCAAAACCTAACCCCATTTACACTCTAAATTTGAATCGGTGAGAGTCTGAGATTCAGTGAAAATTCACTGAATTTCAGAGACTCTTACTGATTCAAATGTAGAGTGTAAAAAACACCGACCGTAACCTGACCTGCACTACCGAACTTGACCTAAACTCTTAACACCTAACCTAATTTGAAGTAGCCCTCCAACACCTAATTACTTGTTAGCCTGACGTCAAAAATCTAAACTTAGCATGTCCTCTGCGCCACTTTATCTGATCTCCCCTAATTTACTTTTCCATAAGCAAGTGAACCTACTTTTTGTCAAACAGTTCCCCTGCCGAAAACGGTCCACTCCCCAGCAAAAAATGAAAAACTGACAAAAATTCATTTCGCGGTTTAAACAGTTCGAAGGATTTGCAGACTGGATTCAGGACTTCAATCAGAAAAACCTGCTCTCTTACTTCTCCGAGTAAAATTCACTCATTTAAAGCAAAAACTCACCCATTCTAAGTTTTAGGCCTTCACGGAAGAAAACGTTTTGTTATACCAACAAAATCATTTGTTAAAATAGGGATAACAAAAATATTTTGTTACAACAACAAAATGTTTGGTTCTATCAACAAAACGTTTGGTTGCTGCGGCAAAATTTTTGGTTGCA
>Ga0058701_10001262_pt1 | contig 17809 bp, 10 predicted proteins | sample AgamicOrMae_FD_97039 | JGI IMG/M metagenome (GOLD analysis project Ga0058701, IMG submission 97039) | Agave microbial communities from Guanajuato, Mexico - Or.Ma.e | ecosystem: Host-associated > Plants > Phyllosphere > Phylloplane/Leaf | place: Guanajuato, Mexico | collected 2012-06-04
AACGTCTCGCGTGGCGCGAGATGCAGAATAGCCTTGCAAAAGTTGGGACAACGAGAGAGACGTTAAAAACATCTCGCAGAGAGACGTATTCTAATATCAGTGTAACTCCTGACAGTTCCATCCGGTAAAATATGCACCTCGTGCAAAACTAACCGGTAACGCGTTCTTGAATTGTTTTTAAAATTACACACCACACAGGTGGACAGAAGGCACATTACTTATGACATCCGCGAAACTTAATATTAATCGTAGGTGCATTCAAAGCTGTGGGTATTTCTGGATAAACAACATCTTCAATTACCTTTAACAGCGGGTTTAAACGCTTTTTGCTGCAGTATGAATTGGAATTTAAAGTTAATTAAAAGCAAGATCGTCAGGCGCATCCATTTATTTGAGAAGGAGCGAGACAGACGAGCAAATGACAATAAGAACAAGTGAAAAAGACACAGGTGTCCCTTCAACGCGCATTTTTAATTAGAGTCCAGCGAGTCTCCGAGTGCTACTTGTTAAGAAAACTCTAAAATGTATTGCGTTTTGGAACTTCAGAAACCTTCTGGGATCAAAACTGCGTGGAAGAGTGAAGGAGATTAAATTTGTGCTTTAGGCACAGTTGCCATTTTTTAGCACAAAAAAAATGTCTCATGTATATTGCAGAATGTGGATAACATTTCGAGCTGATAAAAGAAAGGCAATATCTGACTTGAAAATGCTGAAGAAAAACATATAAAAATACACAAAAATAACCTGTGCCTAACAAAGGCTTACGTCGTCGTAGAAATAAACAAAAAAGAACGATTAGCCGAATCGAAGAAGAACCTCAAGTTACAAGAAAGAAAGCATTACACCTGGAAGTTATTAATATAAACTTTAAAAAACGTCTTACAGGTACAAAAAAGGCAAAAAGGTATCTTTAAACTAAAAATGAACTCAGCAGGTAATAATAATTAAAAACGCGATTCTCATTAAGATGAGACATCAATCATGAGCCAATCGGCAATTAGAAATTTGAATGACGTATTTAATCCATCATTCCTTCGATAAGGAGAGAACTTTTTCGTGAGGGGTAAAATATTAGAAAAGCGCAAAGCGACGTCTGACAAGGAGAGCCTGCGCCGCGCAAATCTCACATCACACAAAGAGAGGGGTTACTAATTAAAGATACTTGCGAGACATTCCTTCAGGATTGGAAACAATCATCAAAAGACTTTTATTTTTCCCCTTCGGACTCTTCTCCTCTCCGCGCGCTCCTCTTTCAAAGGATCGGATAAACGCAATCTTAACAACGGAATCACTTTTGCTACAGATGACCTTTTTGCGCGCCAAATATTAATTGCGTTAATTCCGAGGAATTTCCCCTAATGTAGCACTAAATTTTCTAAATGTTTAAGGTAGAGTTGTCTGACCCTAGTGCTCCACCTTGCACTGCCAGGTCGAACGGAGTGAGGACCTAACCGAGGTGGTTTAAATTGTAATGCAACTAGGAATTTCTTCGCCAAGACCACACAATTTTTCAAGTTGTTCAGTATTCGTAAAAAAAAAAACTAATTGATTAAGAATAAAAAAATTACGGAATGCTAGGCCTATATTCTTTAAAGCAAGATTAAATTCATCGTAAGATTCTATTTTTTTTTTAATCCACAAACAACGATTTCATAAAAAAGCGTACGCTTTGTTGATATTTGACCGAGTGAAAGACTGCACATTGAAGAGCAAAATTCACCCATAAGAAAGCCGACGCGAAGATATAGTTGAAAGAGAAAGACTAATAAAAAGGAAGTATTGCCGGTTGAGCAAGTTGACTAACATTTTGGCTGCACGCCGTCATTTGCCAACAAATGCCTCTGCAGTCAACCGTTCTCCTCTTCTCTCTCCATCCATCTTTTCTCTCTCTTATTTATTTGCCAATCTTGCGTTATGGTTCTCTATTACCTCGTGTTTCTTTCCGATATTGCCACGCTCGTACCATTTGATCCCCGCCGAATTCGCGAAAACTCTATAAACTTCAGTACCATTTAACCATTTCTCGCGAAAATACGCACAAAAAACACCAGAGCCGCCGTTTTAACAAGGCTTGACGAGGGGAGCTACTGGGCCTTGCCGAAGCTATATCTCCTAAAATCCCGCGTAAGTTTTCGAGGTCATTTCGAGCAAAACTCCCCTTTTAGAGCCGACTATTGTGCTTAACCAATATACGAAGTACTATTATAAATCGTACAAAATTCAATGTAAGCATGAAGAGACGAGACAAGTCGTGGTTTATAATGCATATTTAGCAATTTTAAGAGTGAACAATTTCGCTTCTCAATATTAGACGTTTTTTTTATCATGTGTCTGATAATAACAAATATGTCATTTTACAGTAGACGTAGCAAAATTGTGCTATTTTAATCTGATATGACAAAAAAATATACTGAAGGCTGAAACTGCTACTTGCTACCTTTAAAATGTAGAGTACGTAGCTCATAGAGAGCTGAAAGCGAAACACTTCCTAGAATTAAACTCCTGGCTAAGATTTTCATGTTTGTGGTAAACATGAAGTTAAGAAGTAGATGTAATAGTTGGGTCGGCAGCTTCGATGGAAGCGCGCGTGCACTTGAAACTAAAAGTCAGAGTTTACGATCAGGTCGAACGAAGCGCAGAACAAAGCGCAAAAAACGAAACGAAATGAGTTTGTCGGACAAGGCGGTGCGGCGACGCCGTACATATATAAGGAGCAAACTGTGTATATAGTCTAGACGCTCTGGAGATCCTGTCTCCAAATTCCAATATATTCTTGACCTGACTAGCCGATAACACCAAGAACGTCATGGAGCACGGGACTGCAGTTTCCATCAAATCCAATGGCCAAAGTCCGTCTCTACTCTGATTTCCATTTTTCCCGACTCCCCACGGAAAGTATTTCATTCGTAAACAACCGTCTGTAAGGAGCTATCTGAACCTTTGCAAACCAAACATAACCTCTCTTTTTCTAACCAAACCCATCATTGGCAAACCAGACAATTTTAACACACGAGACCAAATCTTGGTTCTCCAGACAATACCATGGGGAACCATGGGCCTACTTCGCCACAAAAATAAATAAATAAATAAATAAATAAAAAATAAATGTAAACTGGCTTTAATCAATCTATCCTAACCTTGTTAAACCTAGCCTTTCCAAACCGTACAAACTCGGTAGTTTGCAACCATAAAATAAACGGTAACAAGCATGTATTTCAGCGGTCCTACTTCAACCCCTGTCAGGACACAAAAAGTATTAGCATCAGTAATTATAAGCTAAAGAATCATAAACTTCAACAAGGCTGTTATTACTCTCCGCCTACTCCTCAAAACTTAATCACCTATTGTTATAATTGTTGTATCCAGTCAATGGAAAAAGCGGGATTCTAATGAGGTGGATATTCAACCTTTATTTTACGAGTAATGGAAAACAATGAGATTTTAAAAAGAAATCGAAGTGTGAATCTTCAGGGAGAGGGGGGTCAAGGCTAGGATGGGGGACCCCTTCAGAAGGGCATTGCAAGCAGTTGCAGTGGCGTTGCGTGTGTTAAGATGGAAGATAATACTGTAGAAGATTTAGCTGCATCGGTCCGGTTGCCCATAACTTTCCTTTTGTAGTGATCGCCCGGAGTTCACTCGTGGGCGTAAGCTTATACTAACTTTTGGTAATGGTCTTTCCACGTCTTGCGTCTTTGCCTGCCTTTCACTTTCCGCCGAAGATTTAAACCATTTAACGAAAAACAACGCAATCAATCACAGAAAACTAAGATCCGGAATCAGAATCGTGCAAGTTTAGACGTAAAAAAATACAAAATAAAAGAAAAATAAAATTAAAAAATGCTAAAAACTGTCTTGGCATAAATGTACAATTTCGTCATTTTTTTAAAAGTCAGAATATGAACTATTGTAATTTTTGTATTCATAAAAATCTTCCTTTTTCATAACTAAGAATAATGCACCTTTTGTAGGTGAGAATGAGCAATTTTTACGATTTTGAAGCAAGCCTACGTGTTTTTCTCTATACCAAAATCACAAACTTTTTTTTGTACAAGTGGGGTGGGGACTTATTTAACGATACTGCCAAAATAGGTGTTTCCGTTAAAAGCTGCAAAATGAAGTTTCATTTTTGGGTTGGGGAGAGGGGGTAAGATTGCGCTGGTATTAAGTTTTCAACAAACTATTAGATAGGTACCAGAAACTAGTAGATACCATAACAATTAGATTCAAGAAACTATTAGATAATTACCTCATGAGAAAAAATGTTCCATTTTGAGAAGTTTGAGAGGCTGCGCCCCAAAAATTCAGATTAAATAACGTAACTTAATACCATACTTGTTAAGCTCTTAAGTATCGTATTCGGCGACAAATCTCTTGTTTTAGAAGTTGATGAATAAAAGGCGTCATTTTCACAGCAATACAAAATTGTTGCGCAAAGAACGAACACTACATAGCTATGAGGTCTGTCTCATTCTAAGACGCATTCCATCCCATGACCGCTTCCGCAACCTGCCAATGTAAGCTGATCGCCCAATCAGGAGAAACTTACCCCTATTGCTTCTGGTTACACAGTGCTGGATTCGATCCTTGGCTAAATAATCAACTAGTAATAAGTTAAATCTGATAAAGAATGGATGCACGAGCTAAGCGTGTGTTGGGCTTGACATGAACATGGCTTTCCTAGTGCGTACCTCTCGAGGCCTGTCATGCGTTTAGTCCGGCGTAGCGACGGAGACAGCGACACGGAGTGCGGAACTAGACACCTCACCGATCGAATAACATCTTTCAATTCAAATACACCGTATTTTACTACTGAGACAAAATGATATTACCGCTTTCGAACCGTTAAGACTTCTCAGCATCACTGGAATCTCACCTACCGAGGTCTTCAAACATCTCTGGTATCTTTGACTAATTAACAAAGAGGGCTAAACGTATTATACCGATGAGAAAACCTTTCAACAAACAGTGATATGAAAGCTATGAGATTTTGGTTACGGCGCTTAGATTATCGTAAAAAAGACGTTTGCAAAGGGCGAGATTTTGTATGGTCAAAAACATTCGTCGTTTGTGTTTTTTTTAAATATTTTTGAATACTTATTTGGAAGGGGAGAACACACACGCAAATGTGAGCAATGAGGATGTACGAGTGTCATATTTACCGCTTCTTTCGAATAGCCTAAACAGCGCACCGGCCACTTGCGTATCTGCCTCAGCCCAGTTCACAATCATAACATTTATTTAAGCTGACTTTATGACATTCAGACTTAGGTCGTACCCTTCAGACTAATACTTTAACAGAGAATGCGTTTCGGAATTCGATACTGTAATACTCGGACCCAAAACTGTAATGAGGAAAAAAAAGTTTGGCGATACACAAAGAAAGCGTTCAAAAGTTGATAAGGCAAAATTCCATGTTATAGGCGAATTACCTAAAGGGCTCATGTAAACATCGGAGACGATGACGTGTGTGCGATTCACTTCGAAAGAAACACTTGCAGCGGGATTTGTTGTTTAAAATGAAAAGAAAGGTATTCCTGGCGAAAGGTGGCAGCTGATTCCCGCGGGGTGAGAGGTTAAGTGCGAGACGCGCGAAAAATGCGACACAATCATCCCTCTTGTCACTCAGTCGGCTGATTCAGATAAATGTCACTTTTAATCTGACATCAAAATGACATAAAGGCGTGCACTGGCACCGAGGGTGTGGGAACAAAGAGAGACATCTCAAGACAAGACACAAAATAAGCTTCCAGATTAATAGAATATGAATAAGATAAACCTGCAGCTTTTCACTTAGACGAACAATCACAAAGTCTGATTACGACCAACTTTTCGAGATGCGGGGCAATTTTTAAAGCTGTCAGAGTACTCACTGAAATGAGCTCCTTGAGTCGCCAACTTACCTGGAACAGAAAGATAAATTATGATGAGTTTCTTTTCAACAAATAGAATTGATTTCTAGCCAGAAGGCTCAGAGTTTGATTCACTTCAAAGTGCACATTAACTAGATAGGGGAGAAGTGCTATGAAATCAACATATATACTTCTAGAATTTCTTCTGAGTGAACATGCACGTGAAAAAGAGTTGACAACCAGTACTACAAATGTTTTTAAAAATGTACGTGCTGAAAAACTCCAAAAAAATGACAGCAGTTTGTCCAACTCTTTCTTGTCTGCGTACCTGCAGTAAAGGAATACCAGGGCATCGTCCCATCGCAAACCTCCCCCACAAAGTCGAGGATGGGAATTCTCACACTCGATTGATATCGAGCCTTTTAGAATCCTGTCGTGCTTTCCTTTTTTGGCGGATGAGCAACTATCAATATGAGCGTCGAAGTTTTCCTCTAGAATGAAGAAAATTCTGCGAGACGGTGTGTTCAAGATTTTTCTTTTGTTATTTGCCGCAAAGATAGGATTAATTCGTGGAAATGGCACGCAAGAAGAAAGTGTCATTAGAACAGTGAATAAAGATAAGATGCACACTCCGCTCGGCTCGTCGCTGCGCAGAATGCTCAAGGCAGCACCACAGGCGAGGCGGAGGCGGCTGGATAAGACGCCAGTGCTTCTGCTCTTGACGCCATCACCGGCCAAACTGCCCTGCTTTGTGCTCAAACTCCTTCCTTCCGAGGGATAAGCTTACTTGTGCCACACATTACCAACTCCTCTCACAAAGTCATTTTAAGAGAAAATGACGGACTCGTATAGTTAATTACGATTCAGAGGTACCGATGAAATACGACTCAAACTAGAGGTCTTCAAAACAAACACCCTGAAAGTTACCCATTGACGAATTTCGTTAACGATTGTCCTTGTAGGATGTTAGGACAGTCGAGCTGGTCACGCTGGAAAAGAGATAATGCAAATTTACAGGACAAACCTGAGTTCACAGTAAAAACAAAACACCCGTTTTAGGGAATGCTAAATCCGTTTCGGGTGTGAAACTAAAAAGGGGTGATACGTATTTTGGCTATTTTTCAAGATAGACCTGTGTTCAGTCACATCATTTAACAAGTCTCGGCGAGAGCTTTCCATAGATGTAGCTGAGCATACGTCTATCTTGAATACGTACTGCCACCGTTTTAGTTTCACACCCAAAACAGGTACAGAGCTCCCTGAAAAGGGTGTTGTGTTTGTACTGTGATTCTTCCACAATTAGGCCTGTACTTTATCGACTGACATGACATATTCTGCACAGCTTGGAAAAAAACGCCTTAATACGTTTGATGCCACCTGTGTTTAGCATCCTCTAAGCCCACAGGTGAGAAAAAATCTTGAGCCTGTCTTAAAAAGTACGCTGGTGCTTAGTATTCGGAACAGGACGTTTTGTATGGTACTACCGTTTCGATTTTGAAGAGATCCAAAGCACTCTCCTTAGCAAGTCATTTCGAGAGAATCGTCAGGAGTTGATGGATTTAATTCTGAGGCATAATTTTGGCGTGGCGCTGCTGGTTCACCTCTGAGGTCGCTCTTCCCATCCGTCTTTATTTGTCCCAGCCTGTCCTTCATTTGTGTCCCCACCAAACTGTCGTCACAGACACGGCCGACCGGCACCGGCCCTTCGCTCTGCTCTCCCCTTCACTGAACGTCATCTTCCGCTGACCCTTTTCCTAATTCGTATTCTGATTCGCTCGGAACCCGACGCCAACGCTGCTGACGCGTCTAAGACATAATTAGATCGTATGCCAGCCAGAAAGATACAGCTTTTTGCCGGTTCCTCGATGGGTGCTAGTGCGAGAACGTCAGAATAACACTTCCTCATATTAAGTGCTGAAGTTTCCCCGATCAGTTTTTTTTTTTTTGCTGGTACCTTGAGGTGCCAGTGCGGAAAAGTCTCTATCGAGTGCTGAGCTTCCTCTATTACTTTTCCTCCACGAAGCTTTTTGATGGTACCTCTATGACCACTCGTGTGTAAAACATTTCATTTACACATGCTGATTTTGAGATATCTTCCTCATCCGCATCACATTCTTCCTTCAAGTACATAGACACACCTGATGGGACCTGGATACTTCTTATTTGAACAGTGATACTATTTCTCTATAAGGAGCTCATGAGCTCAAAGCTACTTTAGCCACATGGCGAGTTGAATTGAGTTCAATTTTAGGAGGGTTTCACCTGCTGACGGAACTGGGTAGATCACATATAAGTTTTCGCTGGTACCCGAAGGCTTTGGATGTGCGTAAAGAGCTCGTCTGGCGCTTTTTGTGTATGAAGTAAGGCGCATTTGATGAAGCGCAATGCTGTGTCAGGCAGATGATAGATTCAAGTTGTCTAGTAACCATTGTAGGAAGGCCACAAGAAAACATCGCACAAAGGGGGTTGTCCGCGCGGACAGCGGCCGGCCTACATCGCGACGCAGTATCCCTCTCACCGCAAGCTCTGACTGACATCTTTTGTTTCAGTGCCGACGCGACGCCGCGCTGCTGTGGCTGAGGGATCCGGGCGGTACGATTGATGGCGAAGGGAGGAGAGCTACCCTTTCGGCCGAGCTACTTGCTTTGGGGCCAATTGATGAATGCGCAAAGGTCCGAGTTAATTCTTCCAGACGGCGCGGCGGTGGCGTGCTTTATTTTTGGATGATATGCCGGCCCGAAGGTCGCTCACCCAGCGGCACGACGACCGGCGCACAGTTCCGATACCATATCGATGATGCTTCGCAAACCACATTAACGTCAGTAATTATGACCAGTCGGTACACATTATGCCCCAGCATTTCGATCGAGGTCGTTTAGATCATCTTAATCGCATTCTTCAGAAAACAATCTTTGTTGCAAAACTGCCTGCCCCGAACGAAAAATACCGTTACGATCTGGACTTCACCGACTTCGCACGGCCACATTTTAGTGCAAATGGTTTGAAATATTGATAATACCTGCAAAACTCTCCCATAGTCCAATGAAACGTAAAAATATCCCAGTGGCACTTCCTACTCCGCACTGGGCACAATAAGAAGGTGTGGAAAAATAGTGTCCACTACGATTGAAAAATCTACTAGAGAAGCAAGTTGAGGATAGGTTTCTGCGTTTCTGGTCTGTCATCCCGAGTAAATTTGTTATTGTAATCCAGGTTCTTTGTGTGGCGCCCCTCGGCCGGGTAAGGTATTTTGTAGTACGAGGGGTTGGTGCGCCATTCCCGAGGGATGTGCTCGTCATATAATTACTGTGAGCTGAGATAACACGCGGAGTCCACAACAATTGGCGACGAGGCGGCTCTATTGCCACGTCTCGCGGCACTGCACGACGCGTCCGCTAACAATCATGTCCTCTTTATTGCGCCTGATATGACTTCCTCCGCTGTTGGCGCCATTGGCGTCAAGACACTCCGCAAAAGCCATTTTCTTGGCCATGAGTGTCATACGAACCCCACATTTTATAACAATAACTATAAGCACGACGTTCCGGAGCCACGCATTGACGAGGACAGAAACTATGAACACATGACTCTTCGACGAATGGGAGTATCTTCCAGCTGAAAGTTTTTCTGCTCATGCAGTATTCCTAGTGCACATGACATCTAACCCATGGTCTCCTGGACAGAATCACGGATGAATAGGATAAGCTCATCACCTGAACATTCCACAAAAATGTATACTTCCATAAGTTGTGGTACATGTCGAAGTGAAGTGGACATCACAAGGATCATCTTCAATCAGCGACAGAGACCTCTTGAGGAAAGTATCGAAGAATGAGAATGTATACTACATCTTACATGATCCTTAAAGTATCCTTTGTATCGATAAACCTCTCATAACAGAGACTCCCAGAGAAAGAATACCTTATCCCCTACACCTTGGGCAAATCAGGTTCCTTGGAGCAAGCGCTAATGATCTCAAGAACCTCCCAGAATACCAATGCTGCAATACTTGAAGAGGAATTGATAAGCGTGTTCTGGCCACAGAAAGTTATGCCAAAAAAAACACGCGGAGAAAAGCATTGATGAATCGTGGAAAGAGAGAAGGTCTAGCTAAACCCCTGGCATCGAGCAAATCCGCAGCCTCCCTTGCAAATGCCTCCCCCAACGCTCTCAAGCCATTTCTTCCAATTTGTTCTCGATCATAAACTGCGTGAGTTACACACCTAGGCGAGTTCGTCTGCTTCGGGGAGGACGAAGCCTGCCTGTTTTGCTCCGATCTTACAAGTCGGCCATTTGTCTAGAGACCTCGCCTGCACCCTTCAAACAACATCTTTTCGATTCCATCTCATCTCAGCGTTTTACACAATGCTCGCGCACGGATCATTTCATTTCCATTTCCACAAATTACTTGTTTTGTCCAGAAACCAATTACAGTTTTCAGGTGTCCCTTAATTGACTCTCACTTCTTCTCTTCTAAATTAACCTAACCTGGCATGACTGATGATGTAGTGACAATCATTTTCCGAGATAATCGCGCTCGTAGATGAGATCAAAAGCTTTTCGTCGCTACGATGGATGCTTACAATATGTAAACAGGTATAAGTTGTAGGTACTTTAAAGAATCGAGCATATTTAGGACATGAAAGCTATTGGTAAAATAGCGCGTTTCAAGGTTCCCTGAACCAAATTTGTAAATTTAAAAAATAAATGCATCGCTCAATATGCTTGAATCGGTTCAAGTGTACTATTTAACAAAATTTCAAGCCAAAAGGTTAAGAAGCTCACAGTGAACAAAATTTCTCAAGCATTCTATGGCCACTGAACGGTCAAATGAGAGTATATCCAACCAATTTGGACAGAGACGAAGAAGGTGACAGAATCTGTCAAAGCATCAAAGAAAAAACGTGCGAGGACACAGGTGTTTAGTTAATGGATGACTGTTGGTCGTTATTAGAATCTTTCCGGCAACAATCTGCAGAAGAATGGGTTACTCGACGCCCAGAATAAAAAGAGTTAATCCATTCTCTCTTGTGTGAAATTCTTCCCCCAGTTAAAAAAACGAAAATGCTTTCATCTTGTTTGTCTTTTGTCGTTCTCAGGCCCAACACCTACTGTACCTCGCTGTCCGCTGAAAAAAATAAGACGACCAGATAAATTACGACTTTGCAATAAACTTAGTAGGCGCGCCATTGTTTTATTGATACACATACAAATAAATAAAGAAGAGACGGGGAAAGGTAAGGAGTTTCCAGAAATGCTTGGAAAGATGGAGGAGTTGCTCGGGCCGTGACAGCTCCGGTACGCCGAAGCAGCGTGCATGCGATACAGAATCGGACAAAACAAAGAATGCGTACCGTCTCGTCGCCTCACCACACCGCACCACACCACACTGCACACTCGCTCCAGGTGATAACATAATTCTCTTGCATCGCAGACTCCCAGCGTACCTTCGTTTAGCCCAACTAAACTGCCATGACCCACAAGCCGTAATCGTTGCCCTATTTTGACATGATTCTATCATTACGTTACCGAAATAAAACATCATTTTTTTAAGCATATGTATATAAAAAAATAATTTAAAAATCAATTATGACTTCATTTTTAGATACTTTTCAAGTGTTTTTGGATTTGAATCATGCGACATTGACTTTTAAAAGTTAGTGATTTTGGTTTGTTTTCAACAATGAAAAAAAGACAACAACTTTGAAATCGGTGTAAAATACACTTCTGTGCGATCGCAGCATAAGTGACAATGTCTGCAAAATGAGAGGAATCTCTTTTTACAACGTTAATTTAAATTAATGAAGCTGAAAAGCAATTCTGAAACTGAAAGACGTAACCAAAAGAATTTGACTCGGCGTTCTGGTTTTGAGCGGTAATTTCATATATAAACACAAAATTTTAAATGTATTCCCGACTTCATATGATCCTTCTTTGTTATTATGAATAATAACGGCATTCAATCTCACTAGATTGGTTAGATTATGCCTAGGGATTCCTCGTAGATTACCTGGCTTGGTTGTAGCTCGTTTCTACACCGCTGAAAAGTATAAGCAGCAATAGCTGCGATAAGTGAGGTCAGGTTAGCCTTTCTGCACTGTGGCTCTGCTCGGCTCAACTCCGAACGGTAGATCTTAAAAGGTAGAAAACGTGACCTTTAAAATTTAGTTTAGGTAAGAGGGGCGGACCTTGCGAATGTCTTAGTGGAAGACGCCGGCCACGCGACTTTGATGAAGACGAATAGCGACAGCATCGCCGCAGCATCGCTACAGCAGCCCGTCTGGCGATGCTAATGATTCCAGGAAGGCGACAGCATTGCGCCGCGCTGGCAACGCCGAAATCGCATTAGCATACAGCGCAAGTAAAGTGCGCTCTCGATTTGAGTGAATTCCCAAAGATTTGTAAATACGGTCTGTTAAACGACATGACAGTTTAATCGGGAAATATACCAGTAATGGGGCTCGCACGGATCAATGTAAGTGCATATGCCCCATGACATCCGCGTTTCGCTATTCATTACACTTTGTTTTAAATTCAGCCGACTATGGCGTCATTTATGACAACCCCAATCGCCGACCAATCCAATCTACATGTCGAAAAATACGCATTCCAAAACGTGATTTTCAATGGTCAAATCTTGTTAACAAGGGTTGTCGGGAACTAGGTCAACTTACGAGGGTTCCGTCGAACATTACTACTAATCGTTTAAACTGATTTGAAGTAGTTGGATTTTTCACCTCGAATTTAATTTTTCGTCTCTTAAGCGAAGCGACGCGTTAGGCACCTTGCCGTACCTACCTTAAGTTAACCTTGCAGTCAATGCCACAAACAGCTTAGGGGAGAAACTGGTACCGCGAAAAGGGATGAGGCTTGCTGGTGCTTCGCTCCAGTTTCACGGAAGGTGAGGCAAGAGAAAATAACCTTTCAAATTTACAGAGTTCGCGATTCCATTGAAGTTCATCTGCGTTCGCATTCCACCAATACTGATGACTTGAAACAAAAAGTAATTGGATAGGCAAAACACCTTTGAGACATAAATTCATCGCCGTTTAGCAAACCGTCAGCGATGACCGTGCAGTCGTCGGATGCAGCGGCGCATGGGGCGCGGGCCCAACGGGTCGATCCGTTAGGTGGTCGACGCCCGTCGTTAAAGTGCATGCACAAAAAAGGTGTCGAGACATTCGGTGGCGCCTACTCAGTAGCTACGCCGCGTCGCTTTTACGATCGTTTTACGACACAAACGCCGAACCAATTAAATTAAACCGATATGCAACACCCTAAGGCTTCTTATCAATGAGTACTAAGCCCCAACAGACATTGCTCTGTGGCTTAAGATATTGATTTGTAAGAAACTAATGGTGTCTCAATAATTGCGCAACAATGGAAATTTTTCATGAATTCATAGAAAATCAAGGGAAGAATTTCATGACTTGAAATTTGAGGTGATTGGTCTTCTAAGACGAGTCGTGTTATTGTGAGATGCCTAAGACTCCAAACAGCTTTTTTATTTATTTTAAAAATTAGGCTTAATTTTAAAAATAAATAAAAAATAATAATTTTAAAAAATGTCTTACTGAGACTGTGAATTAATAGCTATGATTTTATTTTTACGGGCAATGAATTGATTTGATACTAACAGGTTTGACTTTTGAACTGAACGATGTCCGGCCCAGATGAGCAGGTTCCGTGGACTTTCACATGATACGCGAACGGTAGGCAGTACTGTATCCGAATACTCCCGACCAGGCTCGAATCAGCAAGTTCCGTAAGACTTCGGCTAAGTTCGCCGAATTGAACGTTACCCGAGCGCCCAAGTCGGAAGTTGGTAAGAATTAGCCTTGCCCGATTGCAAACCCAAAATTGCCACTCGGTGCGGACGGCAGCCTTCATTAGATGATAAACGTGACTGATAAATCCGAAGCGTGTAATTTTTTATGACAGGTTGGGAGTTATCTTCACCCTTTTGATTTTAAAGGCATTATTTGTTTGCTGTGAGGATTTCCGGTAACATCAAAAGGTTTGATTGACAATGGCGAAATTAGCCGCGGTAGATGTGTATGACAGGTCGCAGTTGAAATAGAAGCGGCGGATACAAATGCACTTATATTCCGCGGCGTAGTGCGTCTCCAACAGCTTCGTTACCTCCAGGCGAACTTAGTCTGCCTAGTACCGTACAAGGATGCAAGCAAGCATTTCATTAAAAGCCAATTTCATGAAATCGGCGAACGACTCGCTGCTTTGTCCCGAGAATATCGGATATCTGTCTCCAAGTCATAATTACGGCCTGTCGGTTCTACTCGCCCTAGAGTGATGTGCTATTGATTTTATCTTCCTTATTTTTTCCTTTGTAAGAAGTCTGCGGTTTCCCTAAGGGGAACTCATTGTAAACGTGCAACCTCAAAAATAGATAGCACTCGAGCAAACTTTCGATTCGGCCCCGCCGGCACAAACAATCTCTCTAAGATTTATTCTGTAATTACAAAATACTGAGCAAGACTCAGTCTTCAAAGAAAAGAGGACCGCTTCGTCTCTACAGTAACAAGTATCTTATATGTGATCATTCCCTATATATCAATGAAAACTAAAGGTAAGAACTAATTTTTTTATTATGAAGTGATATGGAAGCTCTTCATTAAGAAACTGCCTCTACGTGAAAGTTTTTCAGTACAACCACATACCACTTTTCCCAACATGGGAGTTTCCTGAAATGGAAGTTTTCCGACAGAGTTCTTCTATATGAACTAACTTCGTTGTGGACGTTTTCCTCGACGTTTTCCGACATACAGGATGTTCTTTGCTATAGAAGTTTCCCTGTATGGAAGTACTCCGCGATATACTTGAAACCCAACCTGACAATGTTAGTCTATCTGAACTAACCTGTCGTAACTCCAAATGAAACTATCAACTTCGCCGTTCTCGAAAAAAGTCCATAAGGCATAGAAATACTTAAATCTTCGAGAGAGGTCTCGCTCCGGTTCAGAGAAGTTTTAACCAATGATTACGTTCACCCGAATTGCAATCAGTAACCACTTACTAAGGATTATATTTCCTTACTTGGTTTATCCGTTTGAATAGAAACCGAGATCAAATCGACTAACAAAGTAAGTCCATAAAAATTAGACTTATTCGACGAAAGAGGCTGTCAGTTGGTCGACTGCGAAGTTGTAGGAGCTAATCAAAACCAAAGTAGTGATGGAAGATTGAGCAGCAAATCGAGTAATAAACGAAAATGTCGTAATGAGGAGATGGCCATCAGGATTGTAACGGTGACAGGGCTGGAGATGAAGTCAAATCTTGCAGGAACGGAAAGAAAAGTCTAATATTGGTGATGCCTGCGCTGTTCGCAACCAAATTGGAAGGGGATTCCAACAGCCGCAAATCAGGACAGTTTTGACACCTTGCTTGATCTATCTCCACTCAATCGCAACTGAGGCTTCGCTTTTCTAATCTTTCTTCGGTGCTCCCAATGAAGGCTGGGCCCCTCACCCTCTCCCTCTATCACTCCCGCCTTCTTTCCTCAGATGATTACATGATGACGCATATTTTCGCAATTACAATAACTTTTTTCAACTTTGCCCCTTTTTCGCGATGTCCAAACGAAATTGGTTCCGAAACGCGGACCTCAAAGACGACTTCAGCTGAGAGATACCTTAACGCTCGAATTACCTCCCATGCATCCTATGAGATTTGACTTGCTGTTGCTCTCGAATAGGTCAAAATTTGGTGGTACACCCGTCGAAAAAAGCAGCTCTGGAATCGGACAACTTTCAGGTAGGGAGTAGGAAAATTCTGATGGGACACCTCCTCTAGAAAGGTCTCTTCTGAAAAAGGTTCATGGTGTAGCATGGTAAACGCTAAAAAAATAGAAGTAAAAATTCCTTTAAGAGAGAAAATTCTTTCCTAAATAGTGAAAAGTGATCAACTGTTAGCAAATTAATTACTCACTTTTCACTATTTACGAGTGAAATTTCATTTATTTTCAATACTAATTTTTTTAGCGTGTAAGATCCTGTTCAAATTCATGTTTGCATACAGTGCCCATTTTGCTACTCATGATACATCATTCAGTGAAGTTTCAAGAAACCAAAAAACTAGAACTTCTAGGAGCGAAATTTCCTGAAAAGTTTCAAATGAGTAGGTTTCAATGAACGGGGCTTGCGTTTGTGTAAAGATGACTGCTTACTGTGACAATCAATAAAAGAATAATCCAAGGAAGAAGTAAAAGCTCCGGGTGGATTCTAACGACGTGGAAAGGCGTATGACGCGTTTTGGCGGCGCGAAATGATTGGGAAGTCTGCAGAAATCCTACGAGAGAAATAAAGAGAGCAGAATGACGGGAAGCAGCTGATCAAAGTTGACAGCCTGCCTTCATTTTTTTTACTACATCACACATTATAACTCCCAAAACACTGAGATTATGCAGAAAAAACTTAAAAGCTAGAGGCAGGAATGATTAATAATTAAGGGTGCCTTTTCAGAAAAAAAATATCTAACTTCACTTCACGAAACCCAATTTTACTCTGACCCATACAATACCAACTGCCCGGACTTACCCCATCCTTAAAAAGACTGCACTCCACCTAACCCTTGATAACTGCATTTCACACTTCCTCACCCCAAACCAAACCCAGATTGCCCCTACCGAACACCCATTCCCCGGACTGAACTCCACTTGTCCTAATATAACGTCAGCTAACCCAACTTCCCAAACGTAACCCCTCATTTGCTAACTGCTGTCCCTTCATTACCCACCTGTACTTTACATACTCGCTTTCCCTATGACTTACAACACCCTTCACGAAACGTACAACTTTCAGACTCTTCAAGGAACGAGTCAGGAATCGGATGTATGCGTCTTATTTGCCTGAGGAAACTTCAAAGCGGAGCTTCAGTCATTAATGGCTTCCAGAACGATTTATAGTTTTGATAATACTCCGAGATTTGATGAAACTTGTGCGGCGTCTTTCAATCTGGGTCGACTTGACAGTATCGAGGTCGGCACGGCGCGGCGCAGTCATCGTTTTTATCATGCGAACGATAGGTGGCAACATGAAGACAAGCTTTATGACCTTGAGTTGTTTCGAACGCAGTAAAGAAGAAGCGATGGACCCCGTAACATAACTTATTTTCTTATAGCTGTGTGCTTAGAGCGATCCGCTGGTTACGACCAGTAGCAGACCGCATTGTCCCTACGTTGTCCCGACGCGACGCGGCGAGGAGAGACGCTCGTAAAAGTCGCACTGCAACTCAGTCTAAGATTTTCATTTTGTAAACACAGAGGTGGGATTTGCGAAGAAGAAGCGGAAGATTTCAATTACGAGTGCTCATAGAAGTGGTTTCGAAAAAGAATATGGCTGTTAAGATCAAAAAAGAAGTGAAAGATTTTGGCCTTTTCGGTTGATGAGAGATCGTGGTTTCGTGGACGAGGACATATATCATTGGCTAAGGAGGAGGAGGGTGGTTTGAAATATTTTAATTTGTTTGTTGATGGAGGGCAGATCAACGTATTTTGGTAAACAGTCCTACTTTTGATTAAGGATCATCGGGAGGCTGATTGGGAGAGTCAGTTTCAAGAGGGGCAAAATTTCAGACCTGTGGTTTTGCAAACAAAGTTCTGAGGTGTGCGAAGAGTGTTGACGGAAGCTCAGAAGCAAGTGGAACTATTTTAGTTGATCCACAGAATAAGTCAAGACTGACAGCATCTTTTTCCTGTAAATAAGGACATGAGGTCTGCAAAGTATCAACTAAAGATCAGAAACCTGTACAAGTATTTTAGCTTGTTATAGCAATCCTTAAAAATGCCAGTTTTCATAAACATAGAAGTGAGATGTGAGACGAGTGTCAACAGAGGATCAAAAACGGTTGAGCAGATGAAAGAGGAGTGAGCTGAAGGTTTTTAGTTTTAGCAAAGATACTATCTACAGAGAGGTGTTGAGAGGGCGATTTTAATTGTGCAAACA
>Ga0058701_10001263_pt1 | contig 17790 bp, 16 predicted proteins | sample AgamicOrMae_FD_97039 | JGI IMG/M metagenome (GOLD analysis project Ga0058701, IMG submission 97039) | Agave microbial communities from Guanajuato, Mexico - Or.Ma.e | ecosystem: Host-associated > Plants > Phyllosphere > Phylloplane/Leaf | place: Guanajuato, Mexico | collected 2012-06-04
CTCTGGAGGAAGAGAGAGAGAGAGAGAGGCAACAAGAATTAAAGAGACAATCTGAGGGGCTGGTGAGATTGATATATAAAAAATTTTATCGCGTGCCTCGAGTGTGTGTGTGTGTTGTGATGACGCAACAAGGCTTGGCGACATTTACGAGGAGTGAAACATAACAACACGAGGAAATGAAAAGATATTATTCACCACCTTGAGCAGACCGCTTGGACCCCTTTCACTTGGCAGTGTTGTGTGTGATTAGGGCGAGCTTGTTTGGTGTGTGTGCTCATGTTGTTCTCCTTGGTGGCTGGCAACAAAGCAGCAGTCTGTTTGCGCACTGTTTGCCGAGCGCAACGCATAGTTTGTCCCACGCAACAAATAGTTTGGGGGCCAGAGTTTCATTGAGATCCACGTTGCTCACAGGCAGGTGAACTCGGCCCAAGCAACTGGTTGAGATTGAGATAAAGGGAGCCAGCCATTGAGGCATTCGCCGAGTCGACATTTGCAGCATGTGTCATTGTTGTTGTTGTTGTCGCCGTCGTCGTCGTCCTTTTGGCCTGTTGGTTCGTGCAATGAGTGAATGTGGGAAAAGCCAAATTCGAGGCGAAAATATGGCTGCCAAGTGATAGTGGCTCGTGGCTTCACTGTGGCAAGCATCTAAGGTGAGTGTTTGTATGTGGTGAAATGGTAAATGTTGTGGTTAACACTGTTGAGTCTGGGCGAGATGAGAAAAAAACTCCACCAGCTATCCACTCCATGCTGCTTGGTAGACGCTCGCAGCGGGCGTCACTGGCTTGCTAGTGCGTATTTGATGTTGTTTTCGACTCGATCAAGAATCAGCCCTGGAGTTTGACGAAGGTGGTGGCCCTGGTCTGCCACTATCTGGCCGAGAAGGCGGTTTGTCTTGATGCTCTGCCGAAGCATCTCTCTCTCTCTCGTGCCCTCACTTGTGGAGCCCGTTCTCTGACTGGAAGGTGCCAATGTTAGTCTCTGGTGAGTGTGCTCTTGTGCATCTGGGTTTTCCTCAACTCCATCTCAATGGAGAGCCGCAAACATCACATGGCCCTTCTCGAGGGCCTAACATCAACAACAAGAAGCACCAAAGGCAAGGAACGGCAGCATTGGATTCAATGCAGATCGCTCATGCAACTGGAGGAGGCGCACTCTACACAAGCATTGTGTGTATGTCCGCTTAACACGCATACGCAATGTGCAATATAGCCAATGCGCCGGCGCGTTGCCTGCAAATTAAAAGATAATTTCCAAAGTCTCCAAAATCACACAGGCTTTTTCCTCGAGAGACTGCTTATTCCAGCCGGTGGATCTGCCTCCCTTTTTTCCTCTCTCCAGCCAAAGATGCACCAACAATAACGAGCACAACAACAACAACAACAACAACAAGAACACTGGGCTCTTGGCAATCAGTGCGGCCGAATTGGTGGCGCAGCCTCATCCAGTTTAGGCGCGACATCATCTCATATGGCAACTGTAAACAAACAGGCGCCAGTCTCAGTTGGGCGAGCTTCTTTTCTTTTCTCCTCTTCTCTATTCCTCTGCTACTCTTGCAATTGGAGACCCTAATTCATTTCAGGAATTCAGGAATCCACTTCCAAGAGGCCCAAGCAGTGGTGGCTGTTGCAAACTAGCTCACAACAGGCGAGCCATCCAATGAGGCAGACTTTATAAAGGATAAAGACAGTCCCAATTGAATAAGCATTTGAGAGTTTTACTCCAGTGTCAGAGTTTGAAATCAGACTAATAAACTTTGCCCACAATTGAGAAGAGATAGTCTAGAGTCAAAGTTTTAAGACTTGCCCACAGAGAGATTGGATTGAATTGAATCTCGTGCATTAACGAATGAGTTTAAGAGAATAAGTTCGCCTCAAAAGTGAGCATCAGGTGAGCCTCATTGGTTTATTGCAACTCAGAGCTTTGCATCAAAGCGGCGCAAGTTTCTCTAAGATTTTGTGTGCAAATTGTTGCCCAAATTTGCCCCCAACCACAAGTTCAAAGGTGGCCCAAAAGGAGAAACGCCAAAAGACTGCCAGACAAATAATAAGACTGAGAGAGAGAAGGCGAACAGGTGGCAGCAAGAGACGAGCTCAGGAAGCAACATGGTTCAGCAAGATTGAGCCTCGAACGACGAGCGGTCAAGAGTAGGCGAGCAGAGGAAGTGCGAGTGGCCTCCTCGAGCAGACAATAGAAAGATAAATCACAGCAGCGCGTCAAGTCCGGCAGCTAAGGAAGCGCGTTTGTGTGTGTGGAAAAAAGTGTTCACCCAGCGACAAGAAGGCGCCCACGAGCGAAAGATAATCAATAATTCACTCTCGGTGGGCCAGACCTTTTAGGGCGAGCGAGAGAGACTTTTTCCTGCGACTTCTTGGGTGGCTTTTTGCCCAAAGGAAAGGAAGCAACACTTGCGAAGTGTTTGCAACATTGAGTCAAAACATTGAGTTGAAACATTGAGTTGAAACAGTGCAACAACAAAGTGGACACGTTTCCAGTGCCTCAAGGAGGCTCAAGAGTGTGAAAATCAGCGATACTAAGACAGTGAGACGGGCGAGCAAGCAAAAGAGGAGAGAAAATCTCGAAAGAAGTTGGACAAAATGGTCACCATCAGATATTCGAAAGGCCAACAACGAGGGCCCAGGCGACAAACAGGGTCTGAGTGGGGCCAAAAAGTTGTTGAAAATGTGTTAAATTGCAGCCTCCATTCCAGAGCCATCCTGTTGGTGTTGGTGATGAGTTTGGCCTTGGAGGTGGGCGCCTCCATAGGTCCACAGCGGGCCAAAGAGGAGCAGCAGCAGCAAAGTGGGCCCGGAAGTGGGGCAAATGATCTCTTCGGACAGAGTGTGTCAGCAGACCAAAGGCAAGAGCAGCAGCAGCAGCAGCAGCAGCAGCGGCACCAAGCGCGCCAAGTGATAAACGGCAACCACGCCACCTACGTGGAGCCGCCGGCCGACTTCAAGCCGATAATCTACGAGCCCGAGCGACAGTTTGTCATTGGGAGCGGAAGCCAGACAGTGGGCGAGAGTGCGGCCTCGCCAGTGGAGCAGAGGCAGCAGCAGCAGCACAAGCAGAGACAGGCCCAGGCGGCCGACAGCGAGCCCAAGTTCGACCTGGAGACTGTGGACTCGCCCAACGAGCTGCTGAGCGCCGCCTCGGTGCAGCACCCCGAGTACTTGATGTCCGTGCCGGTGGCCAGACGGCGGCGGCCTAGCACCACGAGCGCGCCCGCCGAGCAGGAAGCTCGCGCGCCCGAAGCGGCGCCACTGGGCGCCCCTGGGGAGGAAAACGGAGCCCTCGAGGAGCACGAGCTGGGCGGCCTGAAGCCCTCGATTGGGCGCTGGTCCGACTGGACGGACATGAGCATCGAGCCCGACTTGGCCTCCAGCGACAGCTCGCAGACGTGGGCGCTCGCGGGCGCCGAGGGGCAGCAGCAGCAGCGGCGGCCCCAAAGACGGTCCTCGACTTGGGCGGCGGCGAGCGCGGCGCCACAGTGGAGCCAGCCGGCGCCCTCCAGTCTGAGGACGCGCTACTCTGCGGCCGGCCAGCGAGCCCAAGCGCAGCAACAGACACACACCAAACCACAGGTCTTTCTCTTCGATAGTCAGCCGGCGGCCAACGGGCGGCCGCCAACAGTGCAGCAAGCGCCAATGATGGCGCTAGCACCATTTAATCACCATCACCTCCACCCTCATCATCATCATAATCATCATCATGCTTACCACCAGCGCCAGCAGTACTTCTTCCTGCCCGCCGGCCAACAGGCGAGCCTGCTGCAACCGATGGCCCTCATGCCAATGGGCGGCCCTCTGCCACTGGCCCACCTCGAACGCCGCCACCAGGTGCCAATTAATTACGCCCAAATGGGACAAATTAATGATGGTTCGCTCCAGAGACAGCACAGCAGACTGGCCAGCGGCGAGCAACAAGCGCCAGCGCAGCTTCCAGTTGCAGTTCCAGTTCGCGGCCTGATTTATGGCCCAAGCCTCGTGGCCGACTCGGCCAGCATCAACCACCAGCGGCGGCCATCAGCCGCAAGTGCGCCGCGCTCGGAAACTGTCCCGTCTGGCCAGCAGCAGCAGCAGCAGCAGAGCTCGTCTCTGGCAGCTAGCAGCCAGCCGTCGAGCGCCAACGAGCGACCCAAATTGGCCACCTCCGAGGGCCAACCGCTACCACAATCACCCACCAGTGCCGCCCATCTGGCAAGCTCCAGGGTGGCGGTCAGACGCGCTCGCAAGTGGAAGGCGAGCCCAACGGCGGGCTCGGCGACGGGCGCAAATGCGGAAGTGCGCGTCCTTAGGGACTCCTGGGCGGCGGCTGGCGAGACGGCGCTCAGCCATCAGGCCTTGGTGGCGGCGGCGGCCGCAGCGGCGGGCCGCCCGCCTGCCGCGCCCTCGCAGAACTCGGCCCGCAGTTCGCCGACCGCGCAGCAGCAGCAGGGCGCGCGCGGTCGGCCCGCCCCCGTGAAGCCGCAGCAGCAGCAACCGAGTCCCGCCGCTCAGCAACAGCCCACCGCCACCAACGCCACAACAACAAGCAGCCCCCAACAACAGACAGTGGCCAATCAAAAGAGGGTGCTCAAAAGGAGACGCATCAAGACCCAGCTGCCAGTTGGATTGAGCTCCTGGTTTTTGGGCGGCATTAGAGACTTGGATGGCAGACACTGGCAGATGCCGGCCGATTTGGTGGCCAAGCTGGCGGTGAATGATGTCGATTTGCAACATGACACCATGCCACAAGTGGTCGGCTCAAATTTACAACGCGGCGACCTATCAATTGTGAATCCAATTAGCACCAACAATAACACTAACACGGAACCGCAGCAACAGCAGACAAACAGCCAAGTGGAGACCCAGGGGCCACCTGTTGCCCATCAGCAAGGGCAACAGCAACAGCCGGCCAGTCCAAACCGATTGATTCCTCGTCGTCGGTGATGCTAGTCCAAGATGATTAGCATCACACGATGATGCACGAGGAAGCAGACGCAAAGTGGATTGAATTGTGTGGCAGAAACTTCAACTTGTTGATGCCAAACAACATTGAGAACAGGCAGCCAAAGAGAGAAAAGAAACACGAATGATTGGCTTCCCATGTTGCGCCACATTGCGCAACAATGTGAACGCCAATCAACGATGAAATCGAGATATATATATAGATAATTTATACTTATATGTATGAATAGATTTATCTGTGTGCGAGGATTGAGTGAAACTAAGGCACGGCACAAACTCAAAGATCCATTAAAAAAAGATGTTTATTTATTGGCTCGCTTTAAAGCACCTGAGCCGCAGCATTCAAGCTAACCTCATAGCCTTGTTTACTTCCCTTGTTATTGAACTTCTCAACTAACCTGTTAAGAGAACGAGCTAACATTTCTGCTAAGTTTTCTGCCAAGTTTCTGCCGAGAGAAACTTATCAGCAAAAACCTCTCTAGCTTCAGAGAAATGCAGGCTTCGCAATCTGTGTCAAGGGCAATTAGAACTTCTGAACGAGAATCTCTGTAGATCTTCATAAAACTGCCTCGCGAGTCAACGTGGGACTTTTGAATAGGCCCTCTTGTAGAGGGCCCATTGCTCTTGTCTCCGACTGATTGAACTGAGTTTCCAGTCTATTCGCTTCAAGTTCTCCGCAAAACTTCTGGCTATTTCTAATTGCACAAAACTAGTCGCCCATGGGAAGCTCTCTTTCACTGTAGTTTGCTTGATTCTAAGTATAACCAACGAGACAGTTGTAACAATGAGTATACAAACAATGGAAATCCCGAACAGGAGTATGTAGAGTAGATATGGGCTCCTATAATTTTTTTTTTCTATTTTATTCTATTTTGCACAACCCAGAAGTTAGCCCATCGGATAATCGTACAAGTTTCACCATCACGAAATCTCTAGTCAACTCAAATCATGCCATGATATGTTCCAATTAGCAGGAGAATATCTCATTGATTACCATAGATGATAGCCACTCTAGAGGAGACAGGGCCACTGAGGGAGATTTATTCTTAGAGTGAGACCCTGAGGGCCTGAGGAGACTGCCATTGGGATTTGCTATCACGATCTCAATGGCCTTCCTTCTTGCAATATGGACTCCTGCTGGTCGTATTCATCTCCATCAGGAAGGCTGTCATCTTGGCATTAGACTAGATCGAGATGCATTTCCTTCCGCAGCCAGCTGGCTGTCTGTGAAAATCAGGCCCAGAGGTAACTTTGAGTGCCTAGATGATTAGGGTCAATGCGCGCTAGGCTGCAATCAAGTAGGCGCAAACCGAGAAGGAGAACGCATCAAGTGATCGTGTGAGGTTGAGGTACAATTAGAGCATGGACTTGATAGTGGTCTGGATAGAGTTGACTCTGCGGAAAATATCGTTTCAGTATATTGGACCGCAGGCGGCGCATTCCGAAGAAGTTCTTGTTTTTAGAAGGGAAAAGCTTCCTCAACATAAAATGTCGGTGTGAAGCAGATGAACCAGGTTGACTCTTCAGCCTACTAAGAGCTATCTGATATTTTCTGAAACTAGCTGTACAGGTAGCCAAGGAAGTGGGGCCTAATGGGAGTTTGTGGAGGTCTTTCCCCCTGGCTGACGCTTGTAATTGGCCGATTAGTTGAACATGAGCAGTGGCACGTGATTAATCTGGCCACATTCTTGAGCATCAAGCAGCACATCTCGAGCGCCTTGTTGCTTCTGGAACGGGCTTCAGGTGAGCTCTAGACTCAAGGCCAGAGCCGTTACGATGCGAGCTTGCGGCCAAAAAATTGGGCCACTTTTTCGTGCATGGCGTTTGGTGCCTTCAGCTCTATGATCTTGGTCGTGGGAGATGCATCCGAGCTGCTGGCCACAAATATGAGCCAGTCTAACGGAGAGTTCAGCCACTTCAGTTCAAGGGTTCGAGGAGAGCGCCGGAGAGCGAGAAACATACCATCAGATTGTGGTTTTCAAATTTGCTCCAATCTATTTAGTCCACATCCATTACCTGGAACACCTCTTCGTTGGTACTTCCGAGGGCAAGCTTGACCACCGCTACATGGAAACAGTTTGCCGCCTTAATTGGTGGATTGGCCAGTTGACTGGAAGAGTCTAGCCAGTCTCGAGTGTTTCAAGACGCACTCCACACAGTTGCTGCCCTCGGGGATTGCTCATTTGCGAGCTCCTCGGTCTTCGCAGCACACAATCTTGTCCTCGGAGTTTGTCACTGAAACTCCGGAGCTTCTTTTTGAGGAGCATTTAAAGTGCGGCGCCATTTCAAGATCAGACGAGTCTAGGCCGAGAGGCAGAGGCAGCAACTCGTCGAGTCCACCTCATGCCTATGCTCTGCTTGCAAGGTTCCAAATTCAACGCCGTCTTGTTTTTATCAAATCTCGGTGCATTCAAGAGAGTTACGATGCAAAACGCACAAGCGCCGGCCATTTATTATTGCCTCACTCGGACCTTGCAACTCCTTTATTGGCATGGCTTAGGTCTGGCCACGCAGACCGCCCCCATGAATTGGGCGGCAATCAGCGGCAATCGATCAACTTGGCTAGCCCTTCGAAAGTTCAATCGATCATGAGCATTGGCCGCTGGTCCAAGCTTTGCTCTTTTGCTCTTTTGGCCCAGAAAAGGCCTTTTCAATCATCGAATGGAGATCCAAATCGAAGGTTAGCCTGGCCGAGGACTGGACACTGAAATGTAGCCGCAGACTTTTCCGCTCTAGTGGCCCTTTTTCGCCACACTTCTCCATTTTCCATTGTTGCTCCGAAGAGAGTTGTTCGTGATTTATCTATTTGAATTGTTGCTCGAGATTAGAGAACAATAAGGAGGAGAAATTTATCATCAGGGCCAAGCGAAGCGAGTGAATGGCGGCCAAGTTGTAAGTGTGGTGCAGGAAGGCGGCGAGCCACAAGCAGTGGTGCAGTTTCAACAAGTGATTGCAATCCGGCTCCTTGTTTTCCTCTATCAACTCTTCCTTTGGAACTCTCTCTTTCTCTTTCTCTCTCATTCTCCTTTTCTCTTTCCTCCTCTTCTCGCCCATTTTGAGCACACTTGCACATGCACAATCATGCAAAGTTTGACCCTTTCCATTCATCCACTCTGCTCTCTTTACGACCCCCACACACTTCTTTTTCGCCCTCCACGTCCAGCCGACTAGTCTGGCAGTTCATTAGAGCCAAGGCCCGTGTTATGTGTCGGCATCTTGGCTCTGTTTGCGCGTGTCTGGTCGAACCATTTCCACAATTGCCAATGGCTGGCTCAAGAGACAGTCCAACGAGAACAACACACCAGCACAATGGTGGATGTGGAGCAGCTGTGGAGTGAAGGATTAGCGCCAGGCGAATGGTCTTGGTGGCCAGCATGCAAACTAGCGCCGAATCACCAATAAAAAACCAATCTCTCTCTCTCTTTCTCTGGGAGAGCAAAATAATATTACCAATCTTGGTGGATAAGAACACAAAGTTCGCCCCCCAATTCCATTGGTCAGCTCAGCTTGGCAATGGTTAATTTGCTGGCTGATTCAATTGGCTCCAAGCTGGCGAACCGCGAATGTAAATATCTGAAAGCAGACAGGAGGTCATGATGGCCAAGCCCAAAAGGGAGGTGCTATTCACTGGGCTGCACGTTGTCGAGCGCGTGCCTAAACCTAAATCTGGCCACACTGGCTTGCCACACTGGCTTGCCACACTGGCTTGCCACACTGCTCGCCAGCTCGCCAAGACCGTGCCCACACCACGAGCCAACCAGTGATTCTCGGCCGCTTGGGCTCGCCCTTACGCGTTCTAAGGATCGAGAGCGCCCAATTGTAGTGTGATTCTTGCACCCACTTGTTCGGCCCGCCACAAATTCACCTGCCTTTCCACCTGCCTCCTCTGGTTTCTCTTTCCTCTCACCAATTCTTCCTCTAACACTGGAAAGTGTTCGCGCAAATTCCAATTCAAGGTGGAGCTTGTATAAAAGCCAACCACTGGTTGCTCGAGATGTCGCCCCAATTTGGTCCAGTCAGTTTCTCGGCGGGCAGATCAGAGCAACAATCGCAACAAGTAGGATCCCACTTTGAGCTCAAAAAATATCACTCAATACTGAGCCAAGAAATAAGAATCGTCCAATTTCAGAGATCTAATACGGTGATTTGCAAGTAAATCAACAAGTTTCACCATCAAAATGAAGGTAATTTTCTGAAGGAAACTCGACCAACATTCTGCGTTGCTTGCAGAGAAAACAATTGATAACGAGGCTTCAGCCAAGCTAACATAAAACTAACTCACACCAATCATCCATTGATCTCCAAATCCATTGCTTACAATGCTAACTATACACCGTAGTCGATCATATTTTCCATTACAGTGGCCGTGGTTGTTGCCGCAACTCTCGCGGAGGCAACTGGACTGGCGGCGGTGAACACTGGCGCCAGCAGCCAGTATAGGAGCCAAGACAATTTGGGCCAGTACTCGTTTGGTTACGATGAGGCGGGCGCCACCGGTGGATCGTTTAGGCACGAGAAGAGCGACGCTTTAGGAAATCGTGTGGGATCCTACGGATTGCGTGGGGCTGATGGACGAGTGCGAGTCGTGAACTACGTCGCCGACGCCAATGGTTACCGAGCCAGTGTGCAAACAAACGAGCCCGGCACGGAGAGTCGCGACACAGCCAATGTTGCCGTCAACAAGGCAGCTCCAGTTCCTGTTGCAGTTGCTGCCCCAATTGCAGCACCAGCACCTGTGCCCGTCTTGCCAGCAGCTCCAGTTGCACCAGTTGCTCATTTGCCGGCAGCACCGGCTCCATGGGCTCTCCAAGCCGCCCCAGCCCTAGTCCATCCGGCCCCAGTTGCAGTGGCGCCAGCACCTCTGGCCGCCGCCCCATTGTTGCTGCCAGCGCCAGCCGTCGGTTTTGGCTACGGAATCATCAACAGACATCTAGCACCACTGCCAGTTTACTAGATGCTTTGGCCTAAGTTTCAAGGGTTACTCCATTCTCTCTCACAATCCCTCGTCCGATTGGAAAGCAAGCTAGACCACAAAAACAATTGAGACCACGCACACAGAGATCGACAAAACAGCTAGATCTCCATTCTGATTCATTGGCACCCAAAAAACAACCTTGCAAGTTTGATAATTTATTGTCGCTTGTTTCGAATGAAAAAATTTATGTCGCTCAAGTTGGACTGTGTCGTTCCTGGTTGTCATGTGCGGAGGTTTACTTGATTTAGTTGAAAAGCTATCATGCATGCAAATATATTTGTGCGCAAAAATAAACTTACTCCTTATCTTGCTGTTAAGACAATCAAACGCTTTGATGTAATTGATGTAACATTCAATGGTACTATTAATAATACAGAAGCGCTTCGACCAGGTGGCCGACAATGATGAGGTTTGGCTCAATTTTCACCGTGCAACACTCGGATTGCTGATATCTACGGATTCATGACTCAATGGCTTTGGCTCGAGTCGGACTCATTGGATTCAGTATCTTGCTTGAGATTTGTTGAGCAAAGTTCTGCTCGAAAGCGTGATATTTATCCGAAACTCCACTCACAAAACTCTTGACAGCTCTGCGGGTGCGAGTCCTCGGAGTTGCCTTCGTAGCCTCTGATTTCTTAGCACTAGCTTGAGTGTTCCTGCTTGGCGTGCCACCAACTTTTGAGGAGTTTGATATATTCAATTTGACCCACTGTTTCTTTGGATTAGGAGCATGTTTCTCGTACTCAGAGCGAGCAATGCGAGTTGTCAGCTGGAAACACCACAGAGGAACTATCATCACAACAGACCATATAAGGGAGTCGGAGAAGATTGACGATAGCTGGCATAGAACCATGAGTAGTATTATTACCTTGAGCGAGTGGATAAATTCATTATTGTTCAACTCCAATCCCATGTGCTTGTCCGTCAGTTTGGTCCCCTCGGGCAGTGGTTTGTTCAATTCAATCATGGCCGATAGTGCTCCAATTTGTACAACAAGTGGAAGCAAATTCAGCGTAACCAACTGCCATCCATCCGATTCGTAGATGTTGAAACTTTCTAGCTTAACTTTGGGCCAAGTGAAAAGGGAAAAGTGCACGAGTAGTGCCACTAGGACGATGAATTCGTATGTACAAATTGTTTTCATATTTGATTGTTTGAGAGAATTGATCCTTGTCGAGTTATCCTCCCTTGTTCTAAAAACTTGAGAAAAAGAACCATCACTAAATGACACATGAGCCAACTTCGAGTTCTTGTCATTGGCATTCTTGTCAGAGTTGCCACTTATATGAAGAATTGATGCGAGATAATCGAAAAATTGGCCCATGATGATGATAAGTTTTTTCTTGAACTCGAAGAAAGTGCCTGCACTAATCGCTTGAGCGGGTAGATAAAATTCGTGGTCTGTCATCAGTACATATTTGTCGATAATTAATAGATTGCTAATTATCTTCGCTTAAAATTCAGAATATTCATAATTCGCGATGGAAGCAAATTCGTAGAGAAACAGCGCGAAATTATTCTGCGCCCCCTTTTCCAACTGGAGCAACTGGTTCGCCTAATCTCTGGTGCAGAATTTACACTCTCGCTCCACCTTCGTGGGCTGGGGCGCCCATTGGGAAGAGCCGGTCGCTGCGCGCATAAGTGAAAGCGGAGAAATTCTCAACGTTCGCCACATCTCAGCTGCGCCCACCGCGATTTTCTACAGAACACTCTAATCGCTTAATCGCCTCACAAGTTGAATCCAAGATAATGAGTTTCTCATATACTCCTCTAACCACTAGCTGAATACGAGTTCAAACTAATTTGAGTGATCCTCCATTAGCAAAGAGACCAGTCATGAATAAGACCTCTTCGGATCTAAGTAGGGTGTTTGAGAACCACAATTTACAAGGACCTGGTCTCAATGAGCTCCTCCTCGTCAGATTATTTCTCGTTGAAGAAGTCCTAAACGGTTCATTGGAGATCATCAAAAGAGAACAACAGCTAATCAGAAAAAAAACAGAGGAATATCGCGAGAGATTGGATGAACAACGTATGATTGGCGAGCTCAGAAAATTTGTCGAGCTAAACGAAGCCCATGCTAAACTATGCCAATCTGTGATTGAGCAGAACGAGGAGGCTAGTCCTGCAGTCAGAAATATCCTAGATAGGGCGAAAGAGCGCAGTAATCGGTTGAGAGATGGAATAACAATTTTTCTCTCGTTGACGGACTTTATACAACCAACCAAAGAGAGCACCCTTGAGGCATGGAACCTCAATGATTGTCACTTTGATTGATCTCACTACATGTCAGCCTTTAGTTTATCACGATGATTTCTTACTTATCAGCTTGATTATCCAAGCTTCCATGCGATGATTCAAGTTCCTATCCCGATGAATGATAAATTTCCCAATTGCTCGATCATTGTAGCAAGTTTGCTCTAGGGCTAAATTTGCATCCATGGAGCTGAGATCTAAGTAGAATAATCTTCTAATTCTTGACTGGATTAAGCCCATCGTGCACATGATACAAGGCTCCTCGGTAACCAAAACATCGTAGTTTGTACACAAATATGGTAAAGTTGTGATCTCGCCATCGACATCCTCTGGTTGGCTTTGCTTGACGTCAAGATCATTTTGTATCGTTTCAACGAGCTGTCGGACCTCCGAGTCTTCATGGCCAGCCCAATGACCGCCGCCAGACCCTTTGGCCACGTAATCGATTGCAATCATAGCTGAGTGCTTTGTCGCATCTTTATCAATGGCTTTCTTGTTGGTCAGCCCGAGACCGTGGATTTTATTAGATCTGAATATCACAGCAGCGGATTGGTTTCTTGTCGAGGTGTCGCTGAACTTTTCGATCAGATTATTCACGATGATCTCCAGCTCGACCCTCTCAGGTCCCGTAAAAACTGTCCCGTCTATACATTGAATGAGATGATTACTTTTGGCATATTTGCATGGCCATATCTTTCTGCTAGCTTTCCACTGGTGTTCTGTACGAGGTGGTCTGGAAGGGACGAGTTTCGAGTGGTAGTCTGAGAACAGGGACTCTTGCGAAAACATGTGCTCTAACCTTTTTATCACAATCTCCTCATCATCTTCATCTCCTAATTTACAGATAATGCATTCTATGCAGCCATCCTCTGTATCTCTAATGCGACGTAGATGTCTAAAGTCCGCGACAGACGCGAAATCTTTAGTGAGTCGGAATATCCTGGGGATATCGTGTTTCGTGCAATTTGCCCTCGCAACAATGACCCTCATCAAGGGTGGAGTGTTGTACAATTCATCCTCAAAGATTGCATCAAACTTTAACGTATAATCCATATCAGAAAATCGGCTTGTAGCCTGAAGCCGTATATCACTTGGATGATGATTCATCCAACTTTGACGCAAGCATGCTGCAGGCCGACCAACACAAGACAAGCCATCTGACGACTATCGCGCAGAAGGGCTCGTCAGCACGTGGTATTTACTACTCGCTATGCTTCTGTCTGATGCTTTTGTTTAGCATCTTGCTGCTACACAAAAGCCGTAAAATTGTTTGTCCCCTACGGTTTATTCACTATCCTTTGGTCATCAAGATGGAAAAATTCAATGTTGTTCCCGGTTTTATTTTGAAATTATGGAAGATGATCAATGATTCCCACTGTGATCACCTTATCGCCTGGTCAGCTGATGGCCAGAGCTTCATCATTTCAGATCCACAAAAATTTACGCAAGAGCTATCTAAGTACTTCAAACATAACAATCTATCTAGCTTCATTCGACAACTCAATATGTACGGATTCAGAAAAGTGACCTCTATTGGAAACCCAGGAATACTGATTGGAACAGATGATTTACATTTTCACCATCCAGATTTCATCAAAGGCAAACCAGAGCGGCTAGATTTTATAAAGCGAAAATTGCCCCAAAAGTTGGTCGAAAATGTCGACTTGACTGATGTTTACAAAGGTATTAATGGTCTTAAGAATAAGAACCAAGTCGTCACCAAGTCTCTCGAAGAGCCGAAACACGAAAATGCTCTGCTCTGGGCTGAGCTACGAGCTTTAAGAGATAAGCATCAGCAACAACAGTTGTATATAAGTCGTTTGATGAAACTAGTCTTCAAAGCAATGGAACAGAATGGCATTAAGACAAACATGATACAATCGAATATCCAATCGGGTATGAGTGGACCACTCATGATTGAGGGGTCCTCAGATACATTAGTAAATCTACCCGCAACCAGCCCGCCTCAGTCAATCGGTATGAGTGAGAAACTATCGACATGTACGCATGAAAGCGAAAACATGGGTGATACATTCGGAGAGATCATGTATGATGATGATCCTACCAATTCGTTTCAGCTTCAATCTGCTATCGATGCCAGCGAATATCAACTTGATTCGTTTGTTCCCTCAATATCAGCCAATTTCGCCGATAACTTCGATTACCCCACGAGAATCAATGACAATCAGTGCGAAGATCAGAACTCTTTAATTCAGTGACTACAGTCAAGCTTGATTTTATTGAACAAAGATCTAATGTTATCCTTGTAAAAGTGTACAATACGAGCTAATCATCAAGAATGTTCATTGATCTCGAGTATGATCGCACCAGGCTTAAAGCAGCATCCTTCAGGGCTGGATGATAAGATATCGATTCAGACTCTGAGAGTGTCTCTACTGCTCATCAAGAATTATGTTCCATGGACAAGGACTGGGATAGAATCTTGGTTGAGAGTATTCCAAATTAAAGTGTTGAATGGTATGGTGGCTTACCATGCTAAACTATCTAGGTTCGAATACCCTAGAATCCACCTTAAGTAAAAGCAACCACGCAATTCTTGCCCTGTTCACTTTCATTGAGTCTAAATATTTGATTCTGAACGAAACACACTTGTTTTCCATAGCTATTCGTGTGTCAAATAGTTTCTACGATCCTGTTGGGATTGAAGAAGACATACATCACTTCCTGGGCTTATTGTTTCAAATGTATGACGTCCTGCTGCCACGGCGCGGCGCAACAATCAAGCGTAAATCCTCTTGATCGATGGGTACACGAATTCGGATAACAATAATCTTGGCTATCCTTTTACCGGGGAGGAAATGGTCGAGAACCACCTCACACAACAACACTTGAGGAGTGATTGTCGACCAAATGCGAGCCTGGGATAAATTAAGCTGCTCTCGAGAGTCGACAAATGTGTCTGTCGTTATTCATAGCTCCTTAATCAATAACGGCCCGAGACAAGAGTTCTTGATTGAGTTGATGACTGCCGATGCTTAGTTGTAACTATCCACCCTTTTGCGGTGAGTCTCAGATCGACGCGCGAATTCATCGCTTCTCAACTGTAAATATCTATAGGATGAGCCTGGCGAAGCATCTTCGAAGACGATCGAACTCGCTTGACGTTTGAGAAAACGAGACATAGACTCGTTTGAATGGATCGGTTTCTGAAATCTCATACATATTCCTCATAGATTTTTCTGAACTAAGGAAGTCACCATCTCGCGAGCCAAGTGACCTGCTCTGGCCGGAACGGTTTCGAAAGTTGATTGTAATTGCGAAGTCTGAGACTATGACGAACCATAGTCGCCAAAGAGAGATTTTGAACTGTGAACAGGCCCACGAGAGCGATCCGTTCTTTCTATGTCATTCTTTCCGCAACCAGACAACAGATTTCACCCGGAAACGATCTAACTATCGATCGAGAGAGACTTGCATGCAGATGACCACCCGAGGCGCCTCTGTGCCCAGTGACTGGATGCAGTGCGAAAGTGAGCCAATAAAAACCCAATTTCGTCTCGGTTCATGATAGCTGAATCAAATTGTCTGAGATGACCGATCTGTGTCAGCGAGCCGCAAGAGACGAGGCTAGTCCCACTTTCCGACTACATTCGAACGTGGATTGCCTTTATTGTCTAGAGGGATCGGATGATAACGTAAAGAAGTTCGATCCACCATCTTGAGCTCTTCGATATGTTGCTCCGATATTCTTCTCTCGAACTCTGAGCTAGCCGATCATGTATGACCTGTATGACTGATCGAAGGAAGTTTGCGAGAGATGGTTTTTTTTCATCGAATCACCACTAATTCCGATTGCACTCACCTGGCTCGAACCGCATTAACCCTTTACTCCCGCTTGGTAAGCGGAAGGTTGAAACAAGAGAGCTTTTCCCAGAGAAAATTGAACTTTGAACCAGCAGTTTGCGAACCTAAACGCCAAACAAGTCCCTCCCATATCTAATAAGAGCCCGATTCTGGTTGATGGCCTACTTGTCCGAGCAAAGGTCCCACACCTCGAAGTACCCTCCAGAACTGCTTCAGGTTGGTATCTGATACGGACTACATGCTCATCTGGCCACAACAACCAGCCTCCTTGCCCCAAAGTGGGGCACTGTAAGAGGCTCCGATTCGTGCAACAAGCGGCCAATGCACGACACCCACCCTAATCAGGGCTACCATATAGCAGCCGTCCCGCCGCCTCCTTCTCTGTAGCTATCCATTCAATTAGCAGCTTCTAAGCTCTGCCTTGTCTCTCTGATCGAGCAACAGGTGAGCTGATGGCGACAATACGCCTCTTAAGAGTGCTAGATTCTCGCAAACCTTATCCATTGCACGATAACCATCCCTGTCTTGCCCACTGATGCCTACCCATCTGTTCATCACAAATACACACAAGCAGCCGCTCCAATGGCGTACAAACGCTCGATACAGCCTTGCGCATGATCCAAGTAATGAGCTTATGCATATTATAGCTCACAGACAGATTCCATACCATGCAGACGCTGCATCCTACTAGCTAGGTATCATATCTACTAATGCTCGTTCCTGTTGTCACAGAGCTGTGAGCTTGCTCTCAGACTTGCATAAGTACACGAAATAGCCACCACACTGGTGAACACTTCTCTGAAGCACAAAACGGCTTTTCTAATGACCACTGGACATTAGGCGTCTGGGTGCCCTTGAGGCTGTTTTCAGCCATTGTTTGTCTATTCATTATGCTGTATCAAGTATTAGTGACAATATGTGATTCGTGTGTAAATTTCTTGTCGCCAGCTAGACTAGAATTGGTGGTAGAAATGATGTGATAGTTGCGCGAGTTAGCCCACTCGGCCGCGGGTGTGGAAAAAGTGCACCTCGTGTGGCGGAGCAACCTTTTGCCACTGAGATATGCAACTTTGACCACAATTGCACTGTAACATGACTAATTAATTGCATCATTAGTTGAATCTCTAGCTTTTCTAGAGACAGCACCAGATTGGGTAAAATGAAAAAGAGGGACCCCCATCTGTTGGCCAAGCTAGTGAAATGAGAACATTTGTCACAATGCACACAGTATACATACACTGTTGTGCATCATTGGCCAAAAGTTGCTGCCTCTCGCATCGCTGGTTCATCATCTAGGGGCCCCTTTAGCTAATTATGTGTATGAATTTTGAAAGTATGCTTTTAGTTGCGTGAAGTAAAAATCTTCGCGCACACTAGTTAACTGACTAGTGGACTATAGTGTCATGATTGTATTTTTTTCCATTCAGCTCGCTTTCGCGCACCAGGGGCCCCGGAGCGTTTGGAGATTTTGCTCTCTTGTGGATGCATCATTGGCTTTAGAGGCACAAACAGGCATGCAATCAGTAGTGCTACTATACTGTCATAAGTGTGCAAAGTTTCATTGAGCTCACATGACTGGTTAGCTCGCACTGCGAGCTAACCATGTTTCAGCAAATTGTCAACAAGGGTCCCAGAATCATAATAGCCCTATTCAATGTGAGACCGATTTGGGATACAAATACTCATGCTAGGCCACTGAATTTTCTACACAAGCTACAACAATGTATACATAAGCTGCTGACAGCACACACAGCCTCATTATGGCTCTGCTTGCTCCACCACAGGCCC
>Ga0058701_10001264_pt1 | contig 17789 bp, 12 predicted proteins | sample AgamicOrMae_FD_97039 | JGI IMG/M metagenome (GOLD analysis project Ga0058701, IMG submission 97039) | Agave microbial communities from Guanajuato, Mexico - Or.Ma.e | ecosystem: Host-associated > Plants > Phyllosphere > Phylloplane/Leaf | place: Guanajuato, Mexico | collected 2012-06-04
ATATTACAAAGAATGATTTATTTTTGTTTCATAATTGTTGTTCTTAAATTAATTTACATCAAAATTTATGGTTGCTGAAAACGCAAAACGATAATTTTCTAATCTTATTACATACCGGTACCAAAATCTAATCCCAAGAATTTAAAGTTACTCAATCAGAGTTTTTGTCAGTATTGAATGAATTGATTATTTTTTTGTCTCAAAAGCATTTAAATTAAAATGATAAGAGAGGAGGTTAAGGTAGGCTTTCAAAGTCACCTTTAAATTTCACCTGTGTTTGTAATAATATTGAGATATTTATGTGAGGCTGACCTACATCATTATGACATGACATACCTTATAGGTTTGGATTATGTAAAGGTGCGCTTTTAATTAACCCGAACCCCTCCCACGGGATACCTAAGCTTTCTTGCGTTTACTACCGAGTAGTACACAAATTCTAGTAGTACACAATTTTCTGGGGTCCATGCTCGCGATGGTGTTCTAGTTGCGCAAGAAGCGGGATATCCATCAAAGTGCTTCCCTCTTGCACTAGTCTTGCACCACAAGAAAACAACCGATCAAACTACAGCACATTTTTTGCTGTATAAAGCCAAGTGACGGTTGCACGTATATTACTGAATGGGATATTTTATTTCGTCCCCATTTTGTATAAAGACGACTAAATCCATGACTTTAGTGATTTCTTTAACCACATGACTAGAAACCTCCTGATGACTAGAATTACCCGAAAATATTGCACGATACATCCCACCCGAGATGAAATAAAAGGTTGTTGTATTCAGTTATGGCTCATTTTCATAACATGTAATCTTGTCTCGAGCTTGATAAATTTATCACGCTTATAAGTATTTACTTTTGTTTCTCATCAGCCATCTTTGGCATGAAGAGAAGTTAACCGTTTTAGAGTACCGGAAAATTATTATTATGAAAAAAAAACCTTGATTCGTACCTTGTTTGTGTCAAGAAGACAAACTGATTAAACTTAAAGAAAAATCTAGCTTATTATTTTTTTGTACGCGAATGTGGACGCTTGCTGTATTTTGCCTCGATTATGATTTACGGAGGTATGTAGATTATTTTCGAAGTAACGTGGCGTGTAGCTTCAGCGAATTAACACGAGAGTGCTACATTGAAATGCAAGCGAACAAACTTATTCGCAGGTTAAGTAAATTATAATCGAGGCAAAATGACCCGTTTTAAATATGGGAGTGTCTATTCGCCCGCCAGTGGAATACGTGCTAGTCAGTGGAAACCATATTTTCTTTCAGAGATTCCGCCGTATTTCCGCTTTGGCATAGATGCTAACGTGCGAAACTTAAAATCGTAGGGTCCACGGTCTGATTTTTGCGTGTGGCGCATGGGGATATATGCTCTTCTATGACTGGTGAATACTGACCGCTTATTCGTCCGCCATTAGGCGGCAAGTGCAAGGCGGTGCAAGTCTTTTATGAGCTGGTGGTTCACCAGGCGTGTTGAGATTGTGCAATATTTTCCGACTCTGCCGCAGCATAGGTGCCGCGGCGTCGGCCCCCCTAGGATCTTCTTGGCTCTAGAATCAACGACAAACTCATAAGACGTTTTTGATTGTCGATTGTCCGGAGTGCTGAGGCGTACTCACGGACATCTGCTTCGCTTTTCGGCGACGGAGGGTCCAGAACTGAAAAAAAAAAGATCTTCAACTGAATACCATAATTTCAACAGAGAAACTACGTCGCTTCAAAGTATACCGCAACTCTCGGCAACTCTACAATTTCACAACGCTTCCTTGCCTTCACTAATTCATGAATTAAAATATAGAAATCTATCGGTAATAAAATTTCAGGAAAGGATAATCATTAAAACCGATACGCAAATTGCTTTTAAAGAAAAATGATCTTACCTAAATGCCTACTCCGACAGTGTCGAACAGATCGCATCGTTTGCGCTAGAAGGTGCATCTTCTCAAAATTCACCAAACCATCGATAATGGTTTTGTTGCCTTCATCTGTAAACGTCATATCTGCAAAATAATCACGCGAAACATCAACTTAGTGGGATAAAGTCCAAAACGAAACAGGCCGTAGTCGAAAGGAACACTTACATCACTTTCACAAAATCGATATAATTTATTTCACATGCAACCAAAATAAAAGTCTCCTTACCTTTCAGCAACAAGGGCATAAAAGGAATGACGGGAGGCTGCATTTTCCCCACGGCTAACCGATACGCTCGGTGATTTCTAGTAGGGTCTATTAATGCCTCCATGTCCGTGAACGTTTTCCGAAGTTTAGAAGGTAATTTTTCCCACGTTAATGATAGCCGAGAAACGGCTACGTTACTCAGGCCCATGACGATAGCAAATAGCGCATTCAAATTGCGATACTCCTTGCAACTGCGAAGAAATAATGCTTATAGATTTGGCGGCAAAACGGCGAAGATGTCAGAAACATCACTTAGGCACTTCCACTTCCGGCGTTTCGCCGTCGCGGTGAAAGCGGCCGAATTGTCAAGCCGCAACGTCTAACCCAACTTACTAATAGGCCAGTTTTATCATTTTCCGCAGAATTTGGACCCTCTTGCTGACCGCACTTGTCAGGCACATTTCGGTTACGACCCAGAACTGGATTTCATTGAATCTTCTAAGGAAAACATCCAGGTTTGCAGTGATTTGCCCAAATTTGTGCCGTCCGAAAGTCTGATAAAGTAGCTCGTACTGTTGAACAAAAACAATCCCGTTAAAAACTTTCCTTTGATTGAAAAGTAATAAAGATGTGACATCCAAAAAAAAGTCCAAGAAAAAAACGCTAAATAAGAAGTGCGTTTATTTCGCACCTCCCAAAATTTCCGGATAACCTTAGATTTTCCGCAAAAAAAGATTTAACGATTCCCACAATTATTTTGATGAACGTTTATGAAAATGGCGATCCGCAGAAGATTGCGGTTGTCCGTTTAAGGGTTCGAAATAACCGCAACTTTTCCATTTTGCGTATTTTTGGACCTGGGACTGCCGATGCTTTAAAACTATATCGAAGGAATATTGAATCGGGATCATCCTTTAATTACGTCTCACATTCTGCGAAGGAAGCTCGTACCTCATGTACACTCCAAAACAGATCCCAGTCAAAAAGCGTCATGTGGTAAGCTAGTTCTCGAGCGCTCAGCAACTCAAGGTCCGCATTCATACCCTCAGTCGGTTCTTCTTGCTCGGGAAGAGGTGTCTGAAAATCATCAAAGTCGGATTTCCAAAAACTCTTTGGTTGGGCACTGGAGCATTTCAGGGCAAAACTCACGAGTGCGTCTAAGTGGTCCCTCGGAGAAACGAAAATCCGTCCGTTGAGAGACAAGGCAGTTGGAACTGACAGATCGTCATCTCGAACCGTCACTCTGTCACCACTGGATTTGACTTCAACTAGGACAAGATCTTCGCCTGGACGCATCTTCAGTTTTTCTGCCGCGGCCTCCTTGATTTTCTCGGCACTTGCTGCTACGGCGCATCTTAACGTGCAGTACGTGTGATCCGCACAATAAACCCGAAAAATGACTGCAACAAGAAAAAGACAGAGGTCTTATGTTGCTACATTTTGCGAAATTAAAATTTTTAACCGCGGTTAACTTAAGAAGCACTGCAGATAACCTAGCATAATTGATATGTTTTGGATCGCTCTCAAGCTGAGGATTTCAAAAATGGGGTTGATCACTAAGCTACCTTCACTGGTTAAAAAGCTAATCGCGGTTTAAAGAAACGGATCCGCGACATCTGGCCACGTTGCAGAGGTCTCTAGCAAGATAGATGCAAATACGTACAAAAATTCAGGTTCCCTCTAAAACCGCTTGGCTCTATTAATGTTGAAATTCGAACGTTAAATAAGGTTTTGAAAGCTAATGTACTAACTGTCATCCGTTGGTCGTATAACAGCGCGACCTCTGGTGGTCCCGATGGGTGAGAAAAGGCTGACGGGTTGTCCGTTGGACGGTAAGGTCCATTTCTGTCCAGCAGCCGCTTTTCTGTCTTCCTGGTATCGCCGGAGTTGCGACATGACGTGGTGCATCAGAGAGGCTTCTTCCTCCAATTCCGCCCACCGCATACAATCCGACTCAACTTCACTGGCTAAATCCTGGAAACAAACATTTTACGTCAAAACCAATTCGACCGAATTTCGTAGTTAGTTGATGAACTATTTAATTTTGGAGCGCGCTGTTTTTAGCTGTCATTTTGTTTCTAACAACTAGAAACGACAAGAACATTTATTCTCGAACTCTAGGAAAAATAATAGACAAAAGACTTCATACCGTGAACGCATCTCTCAGAGTGTGAAGATATTGTCCGATACGTAACGATAGTCCAAGACAAGACCTTTTTCTGATCATTTCAGAGGAAATGTCAGTTTACTTTAGATCCAGTGGCGCACAGGAAAACCTTGGGGGGGAACCTTGGCTCGTTGAAGTATCGCGGGGTAAGGAGAAAAAAAAAAGCTTCCAAACTACTACACCGCATAACGTCGATTTTCTGAGGTGTGCCAGCGACTTAAGACGCGCGATTGCAACTTTGCTCAGAATTTGGGCGCAAGTTCAGCATTTTTTTCGGACGATACAGGACCAAACTTCTCCCATCTCACACTATCATCTAGTTTTTCATACTTACCTCCAAAAATGCGAGCGAATCGGGATCATCGAATACAGGATGGCGAACAGTAGAAACCCAGCAGTACACAAACTGTACGACCCGTCTCTTGCAGGCGAACACAAACTCTTGATCCTGGCTCGGTGAACTAATCCTATAAGTGCTGATGCAATTAAGGACAAGTAACTAAGCCAACTCTCGAGAGCACTTTTGACCACAACACAGACCAGACACGTTTTTTTTTTCTCTCCTCGGGTAACTTCGGTTGGTTCCGACGCGTCACCACGTCGTCGGTTGTGGTTTCTCTTACCGTGCATTTAATCCACACCAAAGTTACCAGCACACAAAATGACGATATTCAAATATAGAGGCACTCATAGAATAGATCTACAATTCTTGGCAACGATGAACTCTTAAAACTTCTCCTGGCCTCTTATTTCAGTCGGCCAGCAAAAGCTAATCACGCTCTCAAATAATGAAGCTCGAGTAAGAAAAATGCTTAGGTGTGTTAGAGGCATTTGAAAAGATTGAGAATACCAGTAAAAATGCACCGTAGTCTAACATCAGCGAGGCAAGACTAACTAAAGCTGGCTTCATGAATTACGTTAAGCTGATCTATTAACGGTAATGACTCTGAACTCTGAGCCAATTACTGCAACGTAAAATCTACACGTAATCTGAAAAATCTTGGAGTGTCGTTGCTTATCCCTAAATAGTTCTTAACAAACTTCAAGTACTACCAGTATGTAGCACTATGTAACAGGATGTAATTTTTTTCTCGTTGGGTGAATCAACCTAATTTTAACCAGTTTATGGTTGCCCATTTTGAGCAATCAAAACATATCTCAAGTTAATTTTCTAATAAGGAGGATTTAGATCACTTTGACAATATAGAAAATATTGATTAATTTATCAACCCAATTGTAAAATTTCAACCTTCAACCATCGATTTCGCACATATTTTAAGTTCAGTATTTTTGATTTAGGAATTTTTTTACGGATAGAACTTGCTTCTTCTAACAATGAGTGAACTATCCATAGATGTGCTCAATATGTTGAAAAAAATATTTAAAATAATACGTTCAAAATTTTAAAAATGCATGCACTGATAAAGTGAAACAACAACTGAAGAATGCTAGAAAGGATATTGTCTTGTGAGTTCTTTGACGAGCTGGCTGGTTGGCATGAACACTATATGGCTTAATAAGAAGTCCTCCAAGAACGGGTCACTAGTGCGCATGTCATCTCTGCCGAGACTGGAGCCTCCCCCGGAAGCGTTGGAACCCACCCGGGCGCAGTGCGCGTCTACGCGGGTCTCCAGGAGATGTTCCAGCATCTTCTGGGGAGTTCCCGCCATAACCGTGTATCTGCAACCCGGACAATGCAAATAAAGGGGTATCCAGCCGTTAGTCTACCATAGAGAGCCTCACAGGGAGAGAGGCGTCAACTGCCACGTCACCTGTGCATCCCACCAATCAGCATTGCTGGTTTTATGCATCCCACAAATCAGCGCACAGCGCTGGAATAAGTTGTCGCGTCTCTCCCTATGAGGCTCTCTTCTCTAGTCTACCATGCCGAATGGGTTCCACTTACTTAAAATGGGATTGCCTGTTGGAGACCTTCTCCAAGATCAGCACGTCCTTCCCATGTTCCTTGAGCCTAACTGTATTTGCTTCGACGTCCCTAAGAATCCGGTTGAAATCTTCTTTGTCTACCCGCAAAAAGTGGCAGACATTCTCTCGAAGAACTATTGTCGCCGCCCTGTGGAAGTCATCATAAACGCTCATAAGAGGAAGGAGGTTCTATAACTATCTAACCTCATGTCACCTAATCGAACTTGACCAAACGCAATCAACCAAACAGAAACGCGTTTGATTCACTAACAAGTATAAACATGTTTTTAGGTGTCAAGTGGTGAGCTGCTTTAAGAACTTTTGAAACTAACGGCATCTTGAGAAGGCTATCATAGAATACTGTCCTTGAAAGAATTCTGAAGGTTAAGTCTACTGGTCTCTTAGTGCAAAACAAAACAAGCGATTCCGAGTTTTCAGGTGACTGAAACAAATAACGACGCAGTGAAGGGAAACGGAAGTGAGACGACGAAGCGTTACCTTGGAGCGTCGTTAATAAGGGCAAGTTTCCCAAAGTCATCGCCCTCTTGAAGAGTTGTTACAGTTCCTTTCCCGTGAATAACAACTTCGACGGATCCTCTTAGAATAATGTACCACGATCTACCTTCGTCTCCTTGCTGGAACACTGCAATCAAGAGAAAATACATTCAACTCAGGGCAGAAAGTTCCAAAAAGTTTTTGACAGATACTCCGTTAAGTAAGTTAGAGTTAGCTTCGACGGATAATAAAAAAATCAAGCTTGCTTGTCTCTCATACTTTTGGCGTATCTATCATAGTTCATTAAAGAAAGCAGGCTGAGGAAAACCTAGTTCTTCAGCTGTTGATTTACAGACGCTCCAGCAATATATTTTAACACACTAGACAGACATGCATTGACAGCGATCGTGATTTGTAGAGTAATAAAACGAAAAAATAAAATAAAAAATTAGTTCAGTGAAAAACATAGGCAACCAGCTTAGTATACATGTATTGTGGGTTGCCTGCGCTTAGAATGAACAACGTTGTCGTTGTCTGCCCATCGAGGCATTTACTTGCTCATAACCGAGGCAGCATTAAATGCGTACTTGAAAAGCGTATAAAAAGGCATTTAGCGTCATCAAGTCGCAATAAAGGTAACACCATAAAGACAAAACTGACTTGCGTGGAGGTCTCTTACGGTATATATCTGTTACCTCCTACACCTAAGGCGCATGAAAGTCCAAATACTTGTTATTAAACTTAACTCGAAGATGCACTTACGAATAGTTCCTTTCTTGGTGTGTGCTTCGAATACGATGACAGCGGCTAGTTCGCGTTTGACAGAGTTTGATAGATGAGATAAAGCTTTAATATGAAGCGTTTCTTCAAAAATAGTTTCTTGGTCATCCTGAGTGCGCTCCTCTGGCCTGTAACCATAATTCATGCTTGGTTTTAATTTTTGGTGAAAAAAGAAAGAAAAAAAAGCAGAAAAGAAAATTAGAAAGCGGTAAGAGGGTAAAGTCAGCATGATTTCGGTAAGATAAAAAATCCGGACTTTGAGAAAGAAGTCAGATGTAAAGTTAGGGTGCGGTTAGAAGGCAGATTAGACGCAAGGTAAGATATGCAAGTTACGTTTACATTAGAAGGTACATTAGAAGTTCGGTTAGGGGTGATGTCGAGCGGGTTAGGTGTAGTTAGAGAAGAGGGATGGTTAGTGTAGTGAGGTTAGAAAAGGCAAAGTTAGGTGTGGTTAGGTTGGGTACAAATATCGCTGATTTCCGAAAGCGCAAGTACTTTTTCTTTCGTACCCCGCGGCTTGGACTCACAATCCGCGCTCAACATTATCTTACGTTGCATTGGATTACTATCGGAAGAGATTTCATGAGGGAAATCTTTCTGCAAGCCAAAAACAGACAATCTGAGTTGCGGCAGCTAATTATAAAAATTGGGAGCGTAAAATAGCATCCTTACGGTTTCCGAAGAACCATTCGAAGGTAGGCATTGGGCGCGTGCTGAGCCAGCAGCGTTAAGGTGTCGGGTAGAGTGTTTTCTGCTTTGGCAATATCGGCTTCTGTTGGTGAAATGGAGCCCGCTGGAGAGCCTGGCGTGGTGACGCTATTCACGCTTCCCGCGCTGCCGTGGCTTCCGTGGCTTCCATGGCTGCCCGCGCTGCTCGAAGGAAGATCCGTCCAAAACCGGTACAGCGCCCCCTTGTGGTCCACAAATGGAAGCTCTTGGCTTACTGCACGAACACGAGCAAGGATTTTCACTTAACCTTTTTCGCAAAGCTTCACACTTCATGGGCTACGTTTGGAAACAGTCCCCTCGAGTGTTCCCATCTCTGCCCGTGACATTGGCTTCTTATTATCAGAAGAAAAGAGACTCAACAACCCGGGGTCTGTTTTCGAACGCGGCTCTAGGTACCGCATACCCAAAATGCTGTTATGAAAAGTCCGCTGTTCCGTCAAACGGTTAAGAATAATTTGTTTCTTCGTGAAATGGGATGCAAGTATCTGTAAGGCACGGAGCAGGTAAACTTGATTTTGGATATTCCGCTCAAGGGCCTTCAATGTTGGTTTTACATTTTTAAAAAGTACTGAATATTCAAAAGCAAATGTCATTTTCCACTCCATGAGGTCTCCTTAATCGTAAACTTGCCTGCAGCCAAGTCGGCGTCGGGAAGGTCAGGTAATGTTATATTCACGATAGCTGTTATGTTTGGCAAATAAAACTGGCTTAAACCAAGTTGGGTTTGGTTAAGTTAGGATATTTTAGATTTAGCTTGGTGAGAGTAGGCTTGGTTAAGCTGGGTTTCGCAAAGGTCAGGCTTTGCAAGCTAACTTACTATAGGTTCGCAATAAAAACTAACCCCTGTTTGAGGTAGTTCCATACCTGTTTCTAGTATGAAGTTAAAACAGGGAAATAGCATTTTTTCCTTCTGTTTTTGGCTGATTTTAAAATATAAACTTACCAAAAACAACATCAATGAAAAGATATCGTGGAGAACTTTCAATTGATATGGTTAAATGATCGAGGTATACCTTCAAGAAAAGTCTCTTTACGCTCTCCCCTGTTTTACCTCCATACCTATACCAGGTATAAGACTAGGGGTCAATTTTTGCAATGTTTATTGGAGTTTAAGCTAGGAACGATTAAGCCTGGCCTGGTGAAGTTAGATAAGTTCGACTAACAAGTCGGATGACATTCGTAAGATGTTGATCATTGGCCTCAATGGTTCGGTTGAGCAATCAGTTTATAAGCGCGTCGCGCCAGTTTAAAACAGTTGTTGCTCATTGGGCAGTCAAGCCAGCGGAAGTGGGGCACCGCTAGGCACGCGTTCCACCGGAAGTCAATTTTCGCTGTCTGCCACGCCGCCGCCATTGCCCATCACGACTGCTAAGTGATCTAACGAGATAGCCTTGCTTACTTGACATACGCATTCCAAAAGCACCGGGAAATAGGAATGGGCATGTGCAAAAAAATATGCATCGATATTTTTCCCGATGGCTTCATGTGTGCCTCTCCCCGAGAGCGCTTTAATTGCTATATTTGAAATGCGCGCGCAAAGCTGCACAGCCTTCCTCCATCCACCCTCGCTTCCCCTCTCGCCCGCGAACTCATCCAAAAGCCGTCGCAAGGTAGATTGACAGTTGTTGCGTCTGCTCTCGGCAATGACCGCACATTTGGGAAAAAACGAAAATCGAGTTGAACGCCGGTGATTAAAAACCAATTTCATCACTATGGACTATTCGCGACCCATTACATAGTCTTTACAATAATCTAGACGTACTTTGAGTCTTTTAAATGTGAATATTGGACCACTCTTCTCAAAGCAGAACCGAATTAAATAAATTTTGAAATGTCGTTATAAAACGTTTATGGCCTCAAAAATTGCTAATGGCTTTACGAAAAAAATCTCTTTTAGGCCCTCTTGAGAATGAATCGATTAAGTCTACAGATGATCAGAATGGGTAAGGGTCATTTTTGTTTTTGAAACTACGAATAGAGATCATATGAGTATTCGCAAATTTTTGTAAAAGGTTAGATCAGGTTAGGGATAGCTAAATAACTGAAGGTAGACTGTTGAATTATTTAGGCTTGTAAAGGAGAAAGGAAATGAAACGAGTCGCAGTTTTAAAAACAAATGGAGAAGAAGGTTAGGCTGGCAATGAGAAAAGACAGTGAAGGTTAGGTTGACTATGCTTGCTGGGGTTAGACGTTCTACAACAGGTTATAAAAAAGTTTGATCCGTTCACGAAAAAGTAAGAGATTACAGCTCACGTAAGATATGTTTAGATACTTTAAAGTCTTCAAAAACTGCGAAAATAATCACTTTGATGGTTCACAGTTCTGCCTGAAAAGTATTTTTCCCAGGACGGTGTCTTGAAAACACTTACAATTACACTTTAAAACAAATTACACTTTCAAAACAAAATAAAGAGGGCTTTCGCCTTTTTTCGAAAGATAGAGGCAGTTCAAAGACAGTGAGTGTCCTTTAGGGCAAAGGTCGCATACGACAAACGGCAGAAAGGTCTTATTGTCAGCCATACTGTACGACCATAATCACTGTCCTTGTTCCTTGGCACTTCCATCAACGTTTGAATGTACAGAGCTGACGAGGTTTTCTTGAAACTGCTTCGTCTTTTGGGACAGCAACCTATCCTCCACGCATACACTCACTGACTTCGCCGAAATAAATGTAATTAGCCCAAAAATAAGCAAGAAAAGTTTCCAGACGAACACATCAAATAGCGAAATTGCTTTTACTCCTCAAGAGCAGGAGGAGCGCTCGAGATAGGTAGACATTATTTTCTCCATGAGAGAAGGGCTCTCATGTTTTCTCGTAAAAAAAATGATAATAAAAAGATTGGATTTGACAAAGCACAGCCGCGTAGATATCAGACGTTTTTAAAAGATCCTTTTCAGAAAATACTGTAGTATAGAGGGTTGGTTATTTCGTGGCTCTGTCTGCCTGAGAAAGCCGCACTCAACTGTGAATAAAAGAACTAATATTTGGGCAATAAAGGTACACTTATAACAGGTGTAACTTTTTTTAGTAGTCATTCTTCGTACCCCGGTTTAATTATGAAAATACATGCAAAAAAATAAGTTTGTCGCAGTGACAAATATCTGTGACACTGACAATGGTGCTTTGCTCCTATTCAGACCACAACCGTGTCTGTTGAAATAAAAATCATTTGTTGTCGCCTATACTATTTCCTTATCACTATTACAAGTTTTTTTTAGTAACTGTAACCAAATAATAATTTTCGTCTGAAGTTTGTAATTTTGACAAAGTCATTTTTTTTTGCTTGCAGAACGTAACAATTTTCGGAACTATAGAGGATAGGCGAGGTCGCAGGCACACGAAACAATCGTCGTATCAACCCATATTATTCATTGTTAACTACCCTGGTCAAATTGTCCGTGCGGATATCTGCTTGGATATCCGTAAATTTACGGATATCCGTGTCAAATTTTCCGTGCAACCACGGATATCCATAGTAAACCGCGCTCCTATATCCGTAATACCGATATCCGCGTGGATATCCGCTTGGATATCGGTGTTACGAACGAGCGCGAAGTTTACGATGGATATCCGTGCATGTACGGATAATTCGACACGGACATCCGTAATTTCACAGATATACAAGTGAATATCCAAGATGATATCCGCACGGACAGTCCAGTCAGGGTATTGTGAATCATCTTTAAATGTATTGAAGTAATCCATTTCTTTGATAAGGCGTTTCAGATTTGGATCGCTTACAAAACGAGAAAATTAAGAATGTTTCTCTAGGGATGAGACGGAGAGGGAAAGTTGGAGACGCAAGATTTAAGAAGAGAATCAGTGAAGACGCGCATCCACGAATATCTCGGCATGAGATATTCGATGAGATACTCATCATGAGATGATGAGTAAACGCATCAGAGGTAACGTCAAGCTGGAAATCCGATTAGCATGGGGTACCTCGATGGGCAAATTGCAGAGTACCGGTCCCACACACTGCAGGTCGGCTCGGCATTCCGGGAGGGCCAATCGCTTAGCGAATGCCCTTCCCTAATATGGCCAATCGCTTAGCAAATGCCCCTCCCTAATATGGCCAATCGCTTAGCGAATGCCCTTCCCTAATATGCAGAGAAGTGTTAGTTACAGGACTGAGGGATCATGCCGATGAAAATTCGCCTGAAGGGATTTTTATATTATTTTTTTTATTATTTTTTTCTTCGAAGGATTAATGGTAGAGTACATCTCCCTTGCCTTCATAGAGGGTGATTGTTGACGGAGAGACATACGATCTTCATAAAAATGCATTTACAATAAATTAATAGAGATTTGGAGGTAAAATATGATAAATCGGCTTTTTGTCGAGTAGATTTTTGTTTTTAAAATCATTTGCTAATGTTACTTTTTTAGGAGGTCTAATTCCCGGTTATACAATCTTTTCACAAAAATTTGTGCGCCAGACTTGGATAAATATGGTTTATACATTTACCGATTATCAATATGATAACTCCGGATCCCCTTGACTTACACCTTAATTAACCTGACGCAGCTTAGCCTAACTTAAATTAATCTCACTCATTTCAAAAGGTCAGCAAAAGCAAAGGTTCAGGCAACTGCTTCCAAAGATGCTGAACGATTACGTAATCGGCAGTCACTTAAAAGCAAATTTCATAAACTAATCCATAGAGGAGCAAGTCCTAAACCTACCCACTAAAGCTACCAAATCGCAGTCACCGAATAACTGAGCGAGTTACGAGCCCCTGAGGATTTTCTGAGATGCCGATGCAAACCGGTTGACACAATGTCTCATGCGTGTCACCTAACAGACCAGTCTGGTCAACCCCGGGTAGGCAACACGCGTGGCACCTATGTCGAGCGGGTCGCATTACTACTCCAGAAAATCCTCAGGGGCTAATAAGTCGCTCGAATTGAAATCGAAAAGTCTCAACGCAATCTAATGTAGTAATTTTGTATTTCTATAAATTCATGTTGGCAACACCACTGAAATGAGCTAACCATGCGCAAGGTCCCCCGTATTGAAATGCATTAGTATAACCAACATAAATTAAATCACAAATTTACCGCCCAGCGATGCCGTACGGAAACAAAAAAATATATTAGAGGATCTTTTCATTCAGTTCAGTAGTGTTATAATTCTAAAAATATCCCCCTGGAAACATGAAATTTAATCATTTAGGCATTTTCCAAAGCTCAAAATTGCGTATTTCTTTGGAAAAAAAATCCTTTCCATTTGTCTTAAGCTTAATATTACTCCAAACACTTTGGTTTTTTTTGGGGTTTAAAAAAATTAAATAAAACGAGTCACCAGATTTGAATATTTCCACGAAAATCTTTTTCCTTACCATGAAGAAGTACACCCTCCTCGACGAGAACCTGCCACATGGCGGCGGCCTGCTCCCTCTTGCGGACGGTGCCTGCGCTGATGGCCATAAGCCAGTCGACGAGCGCCGCCCCAGAGGCGACGTTGCGCATGCCGCGGCGGTCGCGGAGCACCGGGCCCGTTGCCGCCGTGGCGCCTCCCGCGCCGAAGCCGGCCGCGCCGAAGCCGGCCGCCCCGAAGCCGCCCCCAGCCGTCGGCCCCAGGTTGCCGATGCCCGGCGCGGGCTGCGAGGCCGACGATGACGTCGTCGCCGCGGCCACGGCGGCGGCGGCGCCCGCCGCGGCCGACGGGCCCCCCAGGAGGAGGGTCCGCAGCGCCCACCCTGCGTGCGCCGCTCCAGGACTTGGACTCTGGAAAATACCGCGCAAGCTCAGTGGTGGAACTCCCTTGTCCAAAACGTGTTTCGGCAGATTAAAAACTATCCCTGATTTATGGGTATGAAGGTAAAACAGGGATGAACGCAATTTGGTTATTTCCAATTATAAATCTAGCAACAACTTCAATGAAAAGGTCTCGTCGAGAACTCTTCATACTGGTATGGTTGTTGATTATATCTTCTAAACCAACTTACGCTCTTTACCTGTTTTACCTCCGCACTAAAATTTAACCCCTTGTTTTAGGTATGAAGGTATAAAACAGGGGAAGAGCGTAATTTGATTATATTTAAAGATACCCTCCCCTTTGCCTAACCATATCAATGAATGGAGAGCTCTCGACGAAACCTTTCCATCGATATGTTTGTTGACAGGTTTATCTTAAAAAATAACCAAATTACGCTCCTCACATCCGAAAAAGGTGTGGCCCAGGAGTAAATATCCCTAAAAGTATTTTTGTGGCTGTTCAAATGTCCCCATTATTTTAGGGATCCACAAAAATATCCCTACCTATCTATCAGGATCACCCAAAATGATAGGGATATTTTTGGGGATCCCTCAAAATATCATAGGGATATTTTTGTGGATCCCTAAAATAATGGGGATATTTGAACAGCCACAAAAATATTTTAGGGATATTTATTCCTGGAGAACTACCTAAAACAGGGGTTAATTTTCACTGTCTTCATAACTAAAACAGGTATGGGACTACCTAAGCAGAGGATCGTTTTTACAACGGGGTGCAAAAATTTACGGTTAGAAATACTATATATCAGTACGTCTGATGAAAAATTTACCGCGCACAAAGACAGCACATCCAAAGAAATGCGCGGGAACGCGAGAATTAATTTCGTGTAAATTGCACGTCTTCATTTAAAACAAAAATGTATGATAATTTTCAAAACTCGTCGATGTTCCTACTCTTGAACAGAGTTGCATTATCTTTAGTACCTGCGTCTTTCAGTAGTGAGTTTTCACTTACATCAACAATCGGACGCGCCGGGTCGGGGAAGTCTGGACTCATGGCTCTCTGCGACGAAGGCGGGGGAGCGGACGGCGTAGCAGTCGGCCCGGAACTATCATATCCTGCACAAGCAACCAACACAAATTGCTGTCATTACCAACAAATAAACTAAATCCGACGCAGCACTGTCAACGAACGGCGGTATATTCTAACTCTTGCGCTGCCCCTTTAGTCGCCTGGCGAGGCTCAAGACACAACCTAACCTGACATAACCTTCCGGTAAGCCTGCTTGCTTTAGCGGCAGTTATTGCCGCCAAGAAAATGGCGGCATAAGGTAGTAGGAACGATCTATGTCATGAGGACAGAAATTAACCAATCTTAGTCTAAAATCATTCTCTAGGTCGACACATCATAATATTGCATGAAAAAGGGGGCCACCGTACTAAATTCTGAACAAAATGGATTTGAAATTGAGGAAAAATACATGGCTTTACAGGATAACGCCCAATTTAAATGTGTTTTTTCTCTCTAGAGTTGGATTTAATGTAGGGATTTTTTCCAAAAACTAGATTTAGGAAAAACTTATCTGTGCAAAAGAATACACATAAAGAAATATACAAAGTCACTGTGGAAATAACAGAGAAAAATACATCGTAATGCTCAGATTTTGGTCAATTTTGGTAAAGTTTGCGTTTAGCGTGATTCTGAAGCTGTCAAACTTGCCAAAATATCACCGTAATGATATTTCCAAGGCAACTATAGTAAAATATAAGTTTTTCACAGGCACTCTAAAATTCTAGGAGTTTTGGAGCAACTTTATTTTTACCCCGACATCGGATTGGGCCGAGCTCGTTCTTACTACCTTAAAAATAGCAGCCGCTTGGAGCGATAACTGAAAGAAGAACATGTTACGAGACCAAACCTAACCTAAGCTTCGGTTAGGTTTGTGTATGTCATTAATCCTATTGTAAACTGAGGTTCAAACAGGGTGAATCGCAAGAGATAGAAGATACCATCTTAAAAATTTACAGTGTAGGCGTAGCTGAAAATGTCCGAGTAACCAATAACCCCACTTCAAAGCATTCGATGAGTAAGCAAGCCAGCAACCACGACCTGTTTCGGAAGTTAGTGAAAACAGGCCAAAAGCTAAAAATATTTATTTGAATAAGGAAGATCTTAGAGAAGAATCTTTAGAGATGGGCTTGGAAAATGGGGTGTAAATGAAACTACACGACACCTTGGAGGATTCTCTCCGCATTGCGTGGAATGGATGAACTATCTTATCCACAAAGGGCGTTGTGATTTAGGAAAGAAAGTGACCTAAATAAGAATGCCAAAGTTTTCAAATGATAGTCGTTCCGTGAACGAGGAGAGAGATCTTAAAGGGAGAATAAAAGGAAAAATCTACTATTTCAGTGATGTCATCATTTCATAGAACGAGTGCCTCATGTGAGATACTTTTCGTTACGTAACCGAACCTCAAATATTCCATAAACAGCCAAACGTGAAATTTCGCTAAATTTTTCCACATTCCCGAGCAAATCTGCAAAGCAGCTGGTGCGGTCAAACCGCCTGCAATATTTCTCTGCTCCAGCATTTAGGCTTTCGCAATGAAAAGGAAACCGAGTTTTATTTGTCTCTGCCGGATTGTTTTCTTCCGTTGACTCTGGAACAATACCGCCGAAAGGAAAATGAAAACAGAATAAATATTTCCTGGCAGGTTGCTAATTGCGATTCTCCGCTGAGAAATTCCGCGAATCCTGCTGAAGAAACTATCGCAAATATCCTCGTCAAATATTACTTTAAAAAATACCATGATTTCACTCAAATCTTTTTACTTTTTTTGTTGATATTTCACAAATTAGAATTCTTTTTTTTTATAACTATGATCACTGTGATTTTTTCTCAAGGCACGTTGTAAATAACATGGGTGTTGCCATCGACCCGGCATGCATTAACATAGTGAGACTTGAGTGCACGGAACCCAACCTGATACATTTTAAATGGGGCAGTCGGGTCAATAGACACTCCCAAATAATATTTAGACAGACAGAAACACAATTCGACGTTTGAAAACCCTGCGTGTTTCCCTTTATTTTTCCTCTGAACTTTATCCTAAAGGTCAAATGATAAAAGCTCTATTATAGTCCTAATCGACACGCGCTTTTACGAAGGAAACTGAAGAAACGCGATTCAGACCGCTGATGACCAATCTCAGAATGAATGGAAGCGCTATTTTTGAAGCCCCTGTAAGTATAGGCAGCCTGTCCGGCACCACAAAACACACACAGGGATTCGATTAAGGCGCGAATTGCGACTACTTTTCATGACTTTCATCCATCCTCCGCAGGAAAGCCGTCTATTTCATCATCGAATACTGCACAGGCTAAATCACGATTCGGATACTTGAATGGTTCGCCGAATACTTCCTCTACGTACAAAGAGAAAGTCCTTCGTCCCCGGTTCATGATTATAGGGGTACATCCTTTTTTTAGGTCAGCTCTATTCGCACGCCTATGTTAATAAAAGGGAGACTTGAACGCGTGGAAACCAACCAAATACATGGGGCAACCAAATTAAATAGGGCAGCGTACGAATAGTCACTTCGTCCCTTTTTAAGCTTACTTGACCGAAGATTAGTATGTCCAATAAGTAATGAGACAGGGCCAGAAAACCATCATTTATTGATCCGATCGGTACAGCTCCTTAGTACTCTTCGAAATACTGTCCTTGTGCATCTATGCACTGTTGCCAGCGAGATTTCCATGCAGCGAACGCCTCCTGGAACGCCGATTCTGGGATGTCCTTTAGTGATTTGGCTACGGCCTCTTGAATGGCGTCGACGTCATC
>Ga0058701_10001265_pt1 | contig 17788 bp, 10 predicted proteins | sample AgamicOrMae_FD_97039 | JGI IMG/M metagenome (GOLD analysis project Ga0058701, IMG submission 97039) | Agave microbial communities from Guanajuato, Mexico - Or.Ma.e | ecosystem: Host-associated > Plants > Phyllosphere > Phylloplane/Leaf | place: Guanajuato, Mexico | collected 2012-06-04
GTTGTGTTTGTTTGAAGGTCATGGGTGAAGGTTGTGGTTGTTGGAGAAGATTGTGCGTGGAAATTGTGGTTGGAGGTTGGAGGTAGGGGATGTGGTCGGAGGTCGTGTTTGTTTGAAGGTCATGGGTGGAGGTTGGGAAGGAGTTTTGTGAAGGAGATTTGATGGCGGGTGTTTTGGGGGAGAAGTTGTTTACGCTGCAGAGGGGCGGCCTCCCACACTACGCAAAGTGCACGCACAGAGGGGCAATAGACGTAGTTTATAGATGACCCCCGAAAGGAGAAGCTTCATTCAGCGCTACGCGCTTAAAAGACGGAGAACTGTGAGAAGTGGGAATGTTTCGCTGGACGTCATTTGTCAGTTATATGCTACCTCACCGGAATGACACGGCTCTTCTGCAGAATACAGCTATCCATCAAAAAGTCCCGCTCAGCTCACGTTGACTGCTATGCAGGAGAAGAATGTGTTGGCGGGCCGAGCGAGTCCATAAGCTTCGCCCACTACGACAAGTCACATTCAAAAATAAGCGCCATTCTTACCAAATCGACAAAAATTGACATTCACTCACACATGACATACGTATCAACACCTATCTCAGCAAAACGTTTTGACGTCAGACGAGAAAAAAACTTTTCAGAACTGAAGAAGGTTGACTTTTGAAAAATTGCAGCTTTGAATAAGATAGCTTTAAAAATACATCACATGGAAACTCAATCAAATATCTCTTTACACACGACTAACAATATTTTTTTGACCTCAAACAAAGTTCAAGGGAATAAAAAAAAATATTAAGAAGAAACAGGAGAAAAGCTCCTATTCGGAATTGCACGCGAGGCTTATTCTTCCTAAACAGATACTTTACAGGTTCTCGTTTTGTCTGTTTATGTTCACCGTTATCGAAAATGATAATAGTTTTACAAGGCGATAAAAGTGGTTTTGTCATTGAAGTTCAGTGACACAAACTACTTTATGATGGAATTTTGTGGATATACGTTTTGTGCCCTGTGTGTCACTTCGCTGTCGCTCCGCATCTAAATCGCCACACCTGGTGCACCCTACTTCTCGGCGACGGTATAGTCGAGACGGGACAGGCCTATGGTGACGAGACGTCAGGTCACGTGCTGCGACTCGCACCGTTCGGCCTAGGCGCGGAAAAAGGTGGAAAATGGCCCCTTTAAAATGCGCGACGTGTAAATACGCACTTTTAAAGACGTACAGCGCTTTTTTATGTGTTTATCGCGGGCCGCACCGTGTAGGCTACGTATCCAAGATTCGGCCGAAAAAACAATCAATATGTGAAGACGGTCCGTCCAGCCGTTTGCATCATCAGTTGGCGACAGGTCATCCCCCAACGTGGATGTCACAGAGCGACCCCTTCGCTTGTTCCGAACGACGCGACACGACGCGACGGACGAGGGAAAAGGAGCCGGACGTAAGACGGACAAGCGAGAGGAAAGCAGCGGACTTTATCGGGAGCGAGGGAGACGAGACGAGGAGGTGCGAGGCGCGGGCTGGCGGGGCGTTCAAAACGAAAACATTCGCTCGCTGCAAAGATGGGTTCGAACGCAGTCGGGAAGCGCGCACAAAGGTGGGCAGCCGGAGAAGTTACTCTAATGGACAGGACAGGGAAGAAAGCAGAGAATCATGTCGGTCATTCTTTCCGACGGCCCTCTTCTCAATCTGCAAGCGACCCATTCCGACCCGCAAACAAATTCAATCGATCAGCTGTTTAAGTGCATCCTCAAAGTTTGAAATTCCGGACCTCGATCAGATCGGCGCGGCACGGCGTGGCAGGCGACAAAGGTTTTCCAGGCTCCAGGTTTTCCGTCGTGTATCTGACAGGTGCAACTGTTTCGAGAGCTAAGGAAGAAGACGTCTTCCACTGAGACATTAATTAGTCCCGTTTCCGTCCTTTCCGGTGGCGCTGCGAGGCGAGGACGGGCGCGCCAAGGCCGGGCGCGGCCGCTGAAAAGAACTGTCTTCAACATGCTTACCACCAGACTTTGCCAAAATTTGTGCCCCGAATCAAACTAGATAAAGTCCCTCTTGTTTTGAGAGTATTTCTACAACCAAAACACAACCTACCGCGATTGCTCTTAGCTTCTGGCGCTATGGAAGGGGACGGGCGTAAGGCTCCAGCACGGGAGTCATCATGACAAACATGCTGCCTTACTCAATCTATAAAGCTTAACCTCGAAGCTCAGGATTATGAAACGTATTTACATTTACGTAACTCGGACCAATCGTATGAGCCAACTATAAAACACATTAAAGAAAAATATATTACTCCGTTTTGTTTGAATCATCGGTCACCTTGAAGGTCAACTCCTCGGCAGGTACCTGGTTTTCATGCAGATATCAAAACCATCAAACAGGCCTAAAGATTATCCAATCCACAGTAGTGACAGGACGGAGGGCATCTCGGATGAAGAAAATCATCAATAGCGGAGGTACGGGAGGGGGAGGCGCTAGGGCCGCTTTTGGCGTCTCTTTCCAGAGTGGACGGACGAGCGCGCAGTCTGCGGTGAAATGTGTGACGTGACGTTGGACAGTTCGGACTTGTTCGTCCTGTCGCACGTGTCCAGTCGCTTCTGGAGGTCCCAACTCGCGCAAGGCGGAAACAACAAAGATAAAAAGAGACCACCAAGCTACCAGCCAAAAAAGGACGCCTTCTACCACGTCTCTCGCATTCATCGACACAGAACTAGCACCTAACTAGTCAGCTAACATTATCTCGTCCAAACACTCCGTACCGTTTCTAACGAAGATTTCAATGGGCAAAAGAGAGGAGGCAAAAGTACACAGTTCTGACGCAAAGAACAATTTGCGTGCTTGAAAATCTTCAAAATATCGTCTAATGAAAGCGCTACACAGGAAATTTTGATAAAAAGAGAAACGTTTGTAAGGAATTCGTTCAAAAACAAAATTAAATAAAAATCGTAATTTAATTCTTTTAAAACAAATGTCTGACCAGCATGGATTTTATTGTTATTTCGGATCCTGCATGGATTTTATCGTTATATCTCTGATCCTGCAAGGATTTTATCGTTATGATTTCATTATTTTGTAGTACAAAAACATTCGAATAAATACAATTACTCACAATACAGGGTATTGATCCAGCATTAAAGAAAAGATAAGTGAGACTCAAATGTCAGAGATTCGTACAACTCAAAGTTTGTGTGATCCATGTTTGTATGTGTTATGGATTTTAGGAAAGCTAAAGAATAAAAGTGTTGATTTCGCGCTTCTTTTTTTAAGGAGAAATAAAAAAATATAATAATAATAAAAAAACATGATCTGCGTTGGGCTACACATAACGGATTTTATCGACCTAATATTTTAATGTCTCTGAACACTTAAGACTTGATAAGTAATACCCCACAACATATCACACTTGAATTTCAGAATACATTGAAATCCCACACACGAAGCTCAAGATTTAACACTAAAGGTATATCATACTAAATATCTCAATAACCTCAGCTAGAGACCACAACTTCAGAAGTGGACAGACAAATGGTGTGTTATACAAGCAAGCGATTGACTTGATCAGTTGGGGGAAATATCAGTTTCTGACGAAAGATGATTCAAACGTCGTTTCGCACTAGACGAAACGGAAGAGCTTTCGCGAAAAGAAACTGCAACGGACGTTTGTCATGTGTCAGGAAGCCCCTCCGTTCTCGTGTTTCTTGTTATCCACTACACACACTTTAATCGGCAAATAAATATTCCTCATATTTCAAGTCATTTTGCGACATTCGTATCGCATGACAAGTGAGAATTAAAGGCATAAACCATGTTGACCGTTTCCTTTCGCCTCGATACTTTCTACCAAGCGGAATAAAATGTTATCTGGTGGGCGAGTTTGACTCACAGCTAATTGTTCCAATTAAATGGAACAAAAAAGTTCATGACTTTCATGATCATGAACCACTTTCTTGATGGTCAGCTAATTACTAGATGTTCCCAAATTCCTCATTTGAAATGATTGGTTTTGATTTTTTTTCTATGACTGATCATTTTACATCCATGATGTTCGTAGGACGAATGTAGATACTGTATTGCAATTCCACCAATTATTCGAAGTGTATGAAAGGGTTTGTCAGGAGACATCTTTCGAAAAAGGTACCTATTGGAACCAACTTTTTGGAAATGTTAAAATTATTATCAAATACAAAACCCAACTAAATCTTAAAAAAAAAGAAACGAAAAGAGGAATTAAACATATTTGTTTGGTTCAAACTACATCAAATAATTGACAATGAGACTAATGAAAAAGATTGCTCAAGGCTTGCAATTAAATGAGGCAGCAATTCGGTATTCTTTACAGACAAACATAACTAAAATAGCAGGTGTTTGAACGCACCTAATGTGGCGTAAGTGCTCGCCAAAAAATTGTTACTCACCACCGGAAGAATGGATCTTTTTCAAGTATGTTACTCACCTGGAGCAGAGAGAGAAAGCACAATTAGATTACCTGGCCTTTACAAACGGAAATTTTGCCAACGATAACGTGTAACTAAGAGAAAACTTTCGATGCCGGCTCGTCGATCCAGGTTGTGCAACCGAAGAAAAAGCAAACAAAATTTGAAATGGAAGTTTGCAAGAGCGAGCATGTTGTGCCAACAAAGCGCACCGCAAATTCCTTTGACTTTTTAACGAAAGTCGTGCAAACCCCTGCTTCTTAGGGTTGCTGGACGCCCAACATGACGATTCCCATTCTAAACAGCCCCGTCACGGGATTGCATTGTTTAGAAAGCAAGGCAGCCTCAACGCAATGTATACTGTACAAGGCGGTGCATTTAAATTTCACAAATCACCATCCCATGTCTCCATGTTCCTTCTCACTCTCACGTTGAGCTCCACCGCAAGTGAATCCGGTATTCCCTTTTTATGTTAAGTCGCGGTTCGCTAAATAAATTCTTCTGGGCTTTCTTACTATGCAAATTGAGTAAGTTATGATTACATTTCCGTCCCTGTAGTTTGTAAAATCGTAAGCTGGAGAAATGTTATTCCCCTGAGTCAAGTGTCCAATTGGAAGTCCTTCAGCAACAATAATCACTCAATAACGAGAATATGAGAAGCTTTTCTTGATGATTTGAATCGTCAAGCAGGTAAGATAACAAAAAAATTATGCAATCTCACTTTTTTTTGTACGAGATTTTATGGGGTACACTTAAAGGGGTACTTTTGAAGGAGCGGTAATTTTGAAAACATATTTAGATAATCGGTCCAAATATTTCACTGTAAACAAAATTCTGTTAATTGATGGACTCCCACGGCGTAGTACAAGATCAAATTCTCCAAACTCTAAACCATGTCAAAACTAATCGAAACAAAAGTAGAGATTGCTCGAAATCGAACACGATTTTTTCGAGTTCGCAGCGAAGGCAGCAGAATAACCATAACAGGAGCAAAATAAATGAGAAAACGTTGTGCGAGATGTGACTCTCGACGAAATCCTATCGAGTTTGGAATAGATCTCGTAAAGAAGTCCCCCTCTTCGCCGCACCACCCTGTACCGCGCTGCGCACAGCCAGTAAAGATCAAAAATGTTCCTTCGCAAAACACTTGGCCATAAATTGACATCGGGCGGCGTTGTTCAATGATACCACAGGACCGGACCCTTCCTCTTCTGTCCAGCAGCATATCACTGGAAATCCTCCGGCGGACGGGACAGGACGCCACGGGACGGCTCGGGATGTGGCTTGTCCTGCACACCCTCGTCACTCGCGATAGTAATTGAGCCATAAAGCACATCACATCCTTAATTTATGTGTCGGACATACTTTCGCCAAGCCGCCCACGAGAGCCGATAATTTTTCTTACAGATTCGCCGTGCAGAATCCAAATCGATTTTCATGGATGACTTCGCAGCCCTGTTAATTTTAAAGGTTGCGTTAGCTAAATCCTCAGAACGAAAGATTTCAATCCAAGAGAACCGATGGAGAAACGAGGCAACAATACCTGAGTAAGGCTTGCCGTTGCCAAGCCTGATGTTGCTTATTGACGGTAGTTACTGCTGCTGAGTGGTGAGGGCCATCAGAGTTCGTAACAGCGGAGGGATAGCGAAACGAGACACAGAGCATCAAACCTAACAGCCGTAATGATTACGCATAATGTCCTTTTTACTGCTGGTGTAGTCATGAGTACAACCACAACTTATTAGAATATTAAAATTTTTGTTAGCTCTAAAATAATTTCGAAAAACAAAACGTTACCTAATTTTGACTTAATCTTTGACTAACCATGGTGGCTGTCGTAAGTCAATCTTATATCTATTGCAATAACATTGCAGGATAACTCACGCAAGGTAACAACGATCTCCCAGTCTGGAAAACAAAAACTCTTCGTAAAGTGTACTGGCAAGTGCAGCCACGCCTTAAGAACAATTGCGACAGCAGTAATAACGATTTAATACTTCCATAAAGATCACCGGAATCACCACTTAACATATACATTACGACAAATAGATTAAACGCGATATGCCTACGTTATATATTAATTCTTAGCGAGTCAGGTCGATGCAGATTGGTAAGAAATTTGCCGAGAGATGGAATCGAGAGGGCGAGTCCAGTGGAGTGGAGTGCGCGGTCGCGACAGGCCAGTGGTGCTGCCACTGGTGCTGCCACTGGCGCTCCCAAAGGGCACAAGCTCGCCCCATCGGCGACGACTCCTATTTTACGTGCTTGCGCCAGAAATTTCCGCCGTATATCTCACTTTCTAATGATTAATTACGTCCAGTTGGATTGGACTGTTTTAGGGTTGCGAAGGGAGTCTGGGGGAAGCTTCCCGATCTTTGCTCTCTCAGCAAACAAGAAACCGATGCATCTCCATTTCCATCATGTGAATATAAAATAATTTCTGATTGCAAGCCTGTGATGGTCAGCTGATTCGTAGGGCACAATCATCGACAGAATCCAAGATCGGACTAACACGCATCTTGGCAATGTCCTCAACCGATCCGTAGAGAACTAGTGGTACTGGAATCATGATCGGATTGACACTGTTAAGTCCCATCCTTATGAGATGCGATGATGACTTAACTATTGATGGCGAGTTTGCTTAATCCGACTGACGATTCTGGATCCCATCATGACTTGATTTATGGATAAATCGTCTCATTTACGAGGGTAGGTATCTGATGATCGGAAAGACACTGCTTTGACTTATACCAAAACAATCAAGACCGTCTTCAGAGAATCCTAAGCATTCTTCAAGGTGGTAGATACTACAGATCAATGCATGACTACAGTCTGCGTCGTGACCATCACTATCTGAGGATGAATAGACTCCCGGACTACGACCAAATTCGCTAGATTGGACTGATGCTCTCAGCAGTCCTGCCTCAGTCCACTCGTAGCGCAATCGTCCGTCAAGCTATGACGACGAGTCCCTCATGATCGGAGTAACTTCAGCTTCGGCCGATAGCCATCTGATACATCCATCAAACTAACCATGACATTGTCTTCAAACTGTTCGGGAGCAACTCACATACGGGAGAATGCTCTCTAAAGCGGTAACATACTCCAGTACGGAGATCTTCTCAATCGAGGTTTTCAGGTTAGGTTCCTTTCAGCTCCAAGTTCAAACTAGTTCGGGCTGACTTCCGCGCAGTGTCTCATTGCCAAGAAACTTATTCCTGTGTCTGAGACCCACAAAACAGAGCGAATAATTCGCTCTGAATTCTTGATTTGAGATCAGGGGAGGGGTCATACACAAAGCACACTACAAGCTCCCACAGGTGTACACTAAATTATCTCGAGTCATGACAATTAAAGATTATCGATCGCCAAGTCTAAACACTCGCACGACCCCTCCATCGAGTGCGGCGTCGCGCGGTGCCGACCTCCGCCGCCGTCGACCCTCTGTGCCGCCGCCGCCCCGCGCTCGCGCGACAAGCATTGCATTTAAACACCTCATTGTCCTTCTACCTTCCGGTCCAGCTCAGACGTGACAAGTACATCATCCCCTTCAGACGCACGCCATAAATAAAGGAAAAGAAGAGATCTCTTCGATTCGACCACTCATACAAATGACGCCTAAAGAAAATTTTCAGCGGTTCTGAGTTTGTTGCACTTTTATCGTGGGGTCAAAGTACCTTGTGCACTGCGTCATGAGCTTCTATGACACGGGTACCCTGCAATAGCGGCGGGTAGTTCAATAGGAATGGAGCTTTGCTGCACTTCAAGGGAAAGATGGGTGTTCTCTGACAGGTTTGGGTAGGTTTAAACTTAGTTTTCACTTAAATTTTGGCTGCAGTTGGGCAAGCTTAGCTTAAGTTAGGTTAGGTTGGCCTAAGGTAGGATAGTTCACCGAAGTTAGGTTACGTTAACATAACTTAAGTGAGCAAACGTTAAATTAGGTTGGCTGATAGGTTGGGAGGGTTAAAAGTGAGGGTTAAGATGCCTGCTGTTAGACTAGCTTATATTAAGTTTGCTTGGCTTCCGTTCGTAATTATTCAGGCTAGTTAAGGTTAGGTTTCGTGATCGAGTTCCGGAATAACTCCGTGCATGCAAGGTTAAAACACATCACGTATGGTACTTGTCATTACAGCAACAAATAAGCACCCCTACGGATGTGGGCGGGTCATTTATCGGGGAGAGTGACAAAATCTGCCCTAAGTTGTAGTGACTTGTAAGAAGGCAGGTATGCGGGTCGCGATAACGTTAATTAAAGCAGAACAGCTGGTACCTTGAAAGGGGGCTGGGTTGGGGTGACAGAGGCCGCGTCCAGGCTGGACAGCGGCTACTGCAGGCCTCCTTTATTTATTACATTATTCTAATGCGCAATGCCTAGGCTCGCCGCCGGCTTGCTGCCGGCTTGCCGCAGGCAGCGCCCTCTAGCGCCCGCTTCGCTAATTACTGCTGTCCGCTCCAATTCCGGCGCGACACCGCAACTCGCCCGCTCGGCTCCGCTCGACTCTGCTCAGCTCCGCTCGGCCCCGTCCGCTCTTCGACTTATGCCTTGTCCGTCCGTCTGTCCGCACGCCAGACCCACGACCAACTTTCAGGTAGGCCCTTTTTACAGCCACAGCCATTTTCAAAACTGACAAATGCTATTACAGTATCCTCCACACCTTCTCCTAAAACCACAACGTGCTACAGTCCATCGACGAATATGCGCATATGGTGAAACTCTCATTCCCTCAGCATTTCAAACACCGAACATTAACAAAGACAACAGATTCAGGACTATTATCTCCCAAGAAACGATAGAGAAAGTCCGTTTTTCTACCCAGCTCTTCATTTGCTTAGTAGTGAACGGCGAGCTGTCTCGACTTAACGCAAGCTTCCTCCCTTAATGGTCGTTCAAGAATTGATGCTTGCAAGACCATACCCAGACCGGAAATCGGAACGCTTAGCACTTAATTTTTAAGGTTGCATTTCCTCTCGTGTTATCCCCGATTCAACCTTCAATTACACTGATGATCAACGACATTCAACCGCATAGGTTTGATTCCAGCATTTGAATACATCGCTCACCTGAAGCCAAGCCTGTTGTCGTCAACTTCTCCACGGCTATCTACCGTCGCGAAGCAAGCTTGGTGACAAAAGTTTAGGCAGAGGTAAGATACCCGGTGCCTTGATTTTAACAGCCGGGACAAGTAAAGGTATACAATGCAACGGAGAAGGTCATTCAGATTGCGTGTGTAAATATCTCAGTTATGAATAGTTTTAGTTCCCTTACAGTTTCTTCCAGGGGTGATTTTTCACGTCCTCCACGGCAGAATTCCCCACAGACTAGTGTCGGACCGGCACACTGGGCGGATTCCGGTGATGGGCGAGCGGTGTTAGTTAACGAAATAAGCAAAAGACGTGTCTTAATAAGGCGTGGGGGCAGTGAGAAGGGTGGCGTCGGACCGCTCTTGGTGACATGCTATCTGTCGGCTGCAGAGCTGGGCCGCAAGAAGCCTGCTGGTATGCCATGGCATGCCATAGCTGGCTGGCATGGGGTAAGGCCTGTCGGCTCACTGCCTGTATACGCTCTGATTGGCACAAGTGCCCGCAGGAGGTTTGCTACTCGTAATTAATACATATGTTCGCTTTCGAGTGCCAGTTTTTTTAGCTCAAGAGTTTGTCCTTAGGGGACTCTGTCTCCGACGGAAGGTCTTCTGGTTGAACGCCGTTCCTCGCCTGGGTGACGCTCTTTAAGCGGAGATTAAAATTTTCGCTCATGCTGAAAAACACCTCATATTTTACACGATGTTTAAGAACGTGGCGTCTTTTTCTGCTGGTATCGCAGAATACGGTACCCCAAGAGCGTTCTTTTCTTCGTGGTGGATGGTTCTCAAGATCAGTCAATTCTCCAGTGCTATTCAAGAACAAGTTCTACTGACAAAGAAAATATCCAAACACATCTTTTCTAGCTGGTAAACTTTAGACAATGTCTCTTTCCAGCTGGGAAGCAGGATATATTCCATCGAAAGTTGAGGGGCATCCGGTTTCCCACTTTGTTCTTTACATCATATATCGCTAGTACTCCATGATCTTTCCTCCTGATAGAGATACTCCACTCGCATTCTATATTCTACAAAGATCATTGACAAGGATCTACTTTTACATTTAGTAAGGAACCATTCTTCATCTACTTTGAAGGTATCCGTAAATGTTTTTTTCAAATCACTAATATATTCAATACTTAGAGCACTTAGCCGAGGCAGGACTTGAGCGAAAAAGGCATAAATACTCAGTGAAGGAAGGAACCTCCCTGCCTGAAATATTCTTTTATCGTGCTTGGGTTAGAAGATGTTTGATTGGTACGTCGTTTTTTTTTTGGTGGTGTTGCCTTAATTGCTCGTGATCAGTGAAAGTGTGCCGAGGCGTAGCGTCGCTTCGGCGGACCATTAATCGATTAATGTGGTCAACCACGAGCGAGTCTGTGGACGACGGGACGCAAGGCATCAACGCCCGTCAACGCCCATCACACTCACCGCCTTAAAATAATCAAACTTACTTCAACCGATCGACACCTAACATAACCTGCCGTCGCGAGCGACAATCAATTCAAGTAGTTCCACTAAATGGAAACTTTGACAGCTACTCTGGAAGAAATTGTTTGGTCAACATGCCTTCAAGTTCCGGCTATAGGCCTACACAGTTATCCAGCGTAATCTTGAGCCTCGACAAGTTGACGCTTTAGGTTAAGCCAGATTAGGTTACAGGTGTATGATGTTTATTGGGTTAAAGACAGGCGAGATTTGTTATTTGGAGGTAGCGGCAGATTAAGAGTGGTAGACAAGGTTAAGGTAGGTGAAGAGGGATTAGATATGGCATGATTATGCTTATGCCACCTCAGATATTGAGACCTGTTAATACTACATTAGGTTAATTTTGGTGAGCTAAATTAATGTCAAATTCATATAAGCTGCTCAAGATCAGATTAGGTAAACTTAGGTTGGGCTAGGATGTCACTCGTAAAATTTCTTCAAAACGATTGAAATTTTCTTTAAAATATGTCATTTTCAGACATTTTAAAAAACTGTAATTATTTTTTTTTTAAAAGAAGAAAAAGTGAAAAAAAAATTCACTGCATTGAACTTTGATTTGTCAGATATTGAGCCTAAGAGTTCCGTAAAGGAACATATTTTACGGAGCAAGATTTTTACCCATAAATTGTTTTTTCTTGACCCAAAAAATTAATAAACAGCAGAAAAGATTTCCATAAAAGAGTCACCTTTAACAAGACGCGCCATAATCCGCTAAGCGAAAAGTTGATTACCATCCCTTTTTCATACGTTAAGATAAAAAATAATTAGATCGTAGCTGGCAGAAATGAATAAAGTTTTCCAAAGGGGACAAGGATGGGAGCAAGGGACTAAGAGGTGTTGCTTACGTAGCATCGTGTCCACCTCGCAGAAATCAATCACCTAGGCATCACGGCCGAAATTAATTACCTTCACTTACGTGTGGTTTATGAGTACAGAAGTTTTTAGACAGCTCCGTAATGAAGCCATAAAATACTAAGGGTCAGGATTTATTGCAATCTTTTCATGGCTCGCAACCAGAGAGAGAGAGAGAGAGAAGCTAGAGACTCCCTCCGTATAGAAGGAGACAAGATAAGAGCTTTTCTAAAAAGACACCGAGCAAACAGAATAATGATCCAAATTTCCCTGCCTTTGCCGCGCAATTTCAAACTGTGCATTTTGATGAGAAAATCTTCTCATAAGAAAACTTTACTTTCATCAAGAAAACGATGAGCGTTGTATGACTATAGTGTTCCACCCAAGAATGATCGAAGTGTTTTGAGTGATTTAACGTTTAAATGGACGTTTAAATTTGATTGATTTAGGTATTACACATTTTTTGAGTACCCTACATGACCTAGCAATAGCGCGGTGTAAAGTCAAAGTTGACATGTTTTTAACTCTCTTTACTTCTGTTCAACGCTCAATCACTTTTCTGTCTTTTCTTTAAAGAACCAATTGTAAAACGAAGTTGCACGTTAAAGGAATTACATTTTTAGTACAATTTGAGCCAATACGATGTTTGATAATTTTTTTATCACACTCGACAGAACCAACCACAAAAGGCTGTAGGTTTAAATGATTATAATTTGAACAAAAAAAGGTCTATTAAATGCTTAACCACAACTTCGCTGTTTACTGAAAATGACCGATCAAAAACTGGGTTATTGTTGAAATTCTGTGACTTTGGCAGTACAAACACAATTGTTCTGACAGATTTTCGGTTGAAAGATGAAGTATATAACTTCGGCACAACCATGGGTGGTGCACCAAAGTGGTACCTAATTTATGGGTCATATTTTATTAGTTACATTGTGCTCATTTTCCCGTAATGGGATATATCGGTATCAGAGTAGGAAACACAGATCAGTCTTTGGAGTGTAATGCTGGTTGTGTCGCACAACGAGTTCCCCACGTCTCAGATTTATGTCCACACTTCAAGTGACATTTTTACTCCAAAAAGTTATTATTGATGGGAGTGCGGTTCATCCCTCTTCATTCTTGTACCTGATTCTGCTTCCCACCCATCTTTATCTCCCTCTCCTTTTGTCGGAGTCCAATAAAGAAAAACATTTTCACAGCGAAAGGGGTCAGGTGAAATTCGGTAAATACTACTGTGCTGTGTCTTTGATGCGCGCGGAATGCCCAAGTATGTCCGCACCTGCGCGGAAAAACGCGCACTATTTGGTGACTCAGCCCACAGCACAAAAAAGTTCATAACACGAAATGCTATACCTCAAATATGTTGATGTCATGGGTCATGGTTGAACGCATTTCTTTAAAATACTTAACCTTTCTTCCCCCGACATCTTGTAAAATATATTCTTATTCATTAAATTGAATATTTTTCATTGATAAACTGACTAATATTGATACATCCATTAGATTTGCTTAAACATGCATGGATGTGTAAAATGACAAATCGATTTATGCATAAACTTTTATAGCTTCTAAACATGAGACAATTTCTACGGTCAACTTGCAAACATTGCAATTTTACAAAGTCCAAAAAGCAGTAAGAACGGAAAGGGTTCGCCATGGTGGGAACTTTTCATTAATACTGCCATTTTGTATGGGTCTATCTCAAAAACTAATCAAACTTAATATTCTAAAATGTTTACATAAGATTCTGACTATAGCCTACTTGCTTTACCTTTGAAGATATTTTAAACAGGCAGAAATGCAACAACAATAATTCAAGTGAATTACTGGTGCGACAATGTGATAAAAGTCAAGGGGTCGTACTAAGAATTGCGGCAAAAATTCTGGATGCGGGCTTTAAGTCCGTGTCTTTCCCGGGTTTTTAACGTTTCCTGCGGTGCAAACTTAGGTTTATTGTCAAGAGCTGAAGTCATTAAGAAATATCTCATTATAGCAGATAACACCGCAGAGAGTTAGGCAACTCTGCCGAGAACTTAGCGCCGTCTCGTCCCCTCAAAGTTAGCGACCATCAACACTTATTCCAGCTCGAGCTACCGATTTTCGAGAACTGCGAGTGTTGTATCAGCAGAGTCAACACCTGATCTTTGTGCAGAGGAGGAAATTAAGAACAGAAAAATTGTTGAGTCGGGTGTTCCGACTTCCGGTGAGCTTCCGGGGTACTTCCGGTCGCGGACGAACCAATCACTGATGATCTTCATTGATCGGCTCTCCTAACTTACCCGGCGATTTCCCGAGAAGCGGAAAGTGATGAAAATATATTCAATACTGAATGCAACAAAATAATTACGTTTCCGGGAAATACTTTAAAAGTTCTCTCTTTAAAAGTTCTCGATAAAGTCGTGCTTTAGGCTCACTACAGGTTGAAGTCAATTTTTCACTCACAACAAGATAAGTGCATATTTTGGTCTATGAAAGTGATTTACAAAGGCCCTAGCAAAGCTTATCTAGACGAACTGTGCTTAAGTCGGTAAAGTGGGAAGGGCTTAGGTTGGGAATGCAGGCAGTCCAATAAGAGCTTTTCTGCGACATCACTGCGAGAGTGCATGCCTATGAATAGAGCGATCTAGTCACCTGAACTAGAATACGGGCTGATAGAAAGTAGGCAACTGCAGCGCACCAAAGTAAAGCCGGTTGCATAAGGGAGATCTAGACGCTTTACGAACAAGAACGCACTACTTAAATAGCTATGCAATCTCACATAAATATGTGTTTGAAACCTACTTTTTCGCATTTATCCACAATTTCGACCTCATTGACTTGTCCAAAATTAAATATATATTCAACTATTAGGTATTTCATGTACGGAATACGTTTGGCGATGTGAAGAGCATACGAGGTTTTTCATGGTTAGTTCTAAGAGGAAAGGGGTATGTGACATCCTAATACTCAGGTAGACTTTTGAAATGAGGATGCATAAAATTAGGATTGTGTATGAGGTTTACCGAACAATTGTTATTTTTTTAATACTTCTACGCTAGGAAAAAGTGCCTGGATTTACAAGAAGCTGGCTTAATTATCCATATCCATAGATAAGAGCGCCTTCAGTTAGATTAGTCAAAAAAGTTGGTTAAGTAAGGTTATAATAGGGAAGCCTTGACTACATATCGGACAACTTTCGAATCGGAGCGCTCCCATGCCTCAAGTTAACTCTTCCCGAGTTTCTTCCGGAATCTAAACACGAGGTATTTTATTTTTTATTTTTTATATTTTGTTATGGCAGTGGTGACAGTAAGTTCAGCCTTGAATAGGTGAGTGATAATTGAGATGGCAACATGCGACCGAAACAAAGACAGAGAGAGACAGGCTCTGTTCTGCGCTCGACAACCGGCAAATGTAGAAATTAGTGTGGGTGAGGGGTTTGCTCGGCAGACGGTAAGGCGTCTTTGGGCAACTTTAGACTAGGCCGGCGCCCGCTCCACGCCGCCACGGCGAGCGGCCCGCCGAGGCCTGCCAAGGCTCGCCCAGGGAGCAGGGCTGGTGCCTGGAAATGCACATTTTTATGGTAGGGGTCTTTTCAACCCCCAACCCCTGCCCCTGCTCTGCCTGTGCTGGGCGGGTTGTCTACGTCGTAGGCGCTCACGGAACTGGAAAGGGGTCGCGTCTCCCACAGGGAAGACATCGAGGTGTCAGGTCCACCCACAGCCACCGCCACCAGCCAGGTCTAACAACCGACGTGATGCCTCATCCGCTGATGATTTACAAATACCGCAACATCGAAACTAAGGTCATTTTTCGACCCAATTCTACTTCCTACACGTAGCATGTTTCCTGTGAATATGATTTATAGAATTTTCGAGCATTAAAAGTGTACAATGTAGGAGAGTAATGTTTTACAAGTTTGAAAGGTTGTTACTTGGGAGGTGAGAGCTATATTATATGGACTGCGTATTTCACAGTTCTTGTGGATAGCTGGGATTTTATTAGGTTAAATTTTGACCTAAAGGTGCACATCTGCACTTAAAATCAGCGTAATACACTATGACACTTTAAGAGTAATAGAAAGACTTAGCTTGAATGTGCTGATTAAGGTAAAACCATGGATTTTACAGTAAAAACAAAAACCCCGTTTTGGGGAATACTTTACCGGTTTTGGGTGTGAAACCAAAACGGGCGTGGCACGTAATGTGGTTATTTTTCAAGATAGACATATGTTCATCCATATCATTCAAAAGAACTCGGCGAGAGCTTTCCATTGATGTGGCTGAACATATGTCTACATCTAAAAATTACCAAAATACGCACTACCTCCCATTTTAGTTTCATACCCAAAACAGGTATAGCATTTCCCAAAACGGGGTTTGCTTTTACAGTGATGACGCGTTGGACTGATATTTACGCGTATATGAAGCCTAATAGGATGATATTTAGATATTATTGGATGACTTTAGTACGACTGAGACGCAGCAGAAGGTCACCTCCTGGTGCGCTGATTTGAGGTACAGTCGAACCCGGGTATAGTTAGTCTAATGGAGAAAAAGAAATTTGTTGAAGCATCATCAACATGAGCTGTCCATTGGCAATGGTGTAATGGCGGAATTTTAATGGCACCTTATTGCGGAATGTGGCATGTACTGCGAGCGACCGGAATTTATTCGCGGGGAAGGACGACACCCAACGGGAAGAACACACCTGTGAAGTGAACCGACAACGCAGCACAGATTTCTTATTGGTGGCCACGGACACACACTGCCACGGTCCACGTCACGTGGATCACATTCCTTCCTCTCGACAACAAAGATACACAGGAGACTCACCTCCCACATTACAAAGTTTACTTCCGAACCAAGATTCTCATAAATCCATCAGTCGGTGCGATGCTCCAGTCAGTCTGTCCTTGTCACCAACTATTTTTATGAACGCCCCTCTATCGCTCCCTGTCCAACATGCGCCAATCATGGCCGGCGCTAAAAGCAAAGCTGTGTGAGCCTCTTTACATCAATTGCGCCATTTTATTCTTCTCCTGCTGGGCGGCTGAGGCACTGAGGCACCGCGCCGATGCGGCTGGGATGCTGAGATGCCGAGAACGGAGCAGCGGCCGGCCGACCGGTGTGGCGGAAGCAGCGAGGCGGCATCCGAAGTTCACTCGAAGCATTCGGCTAATCCGCGGCGAAGGGTGTTAGTGTGATGAGGGATGCATGTGTGCCAGGTATCACCGCTACAGAGCCCCTCGTGTCCACTCTAATCATCTGTCCGCCGCCGGCGGGAACCCTCAACTCAAAACGAACATACACGTTCATAGGTCCACATTTTATCAAAAGATGATGCCATGCACTGAAGGGTCTAAAAAGTTAGTGTTTAGCTTCATTGTTGATGGTATCCGTCACTAAATTTTACACATTTCTTTGAGGAAACTATGAAAGTAAAATAAAAAGAGAAACCGACTTGATTGGAAATTCGACTCTATTTTCTGCTTCTTGGTCAAATTGTATTTTCAGTAATGTTATTCGCGTACATTCAAAGAGTTTTTTTTGCAAAATAGAAATTTTGTACGCAGGGTATCAAAGAGCGTATACCTGTCTCAGGTTTACAAAACCAATGCTAGAAAAATATTTCTGTGAATAAAAAAAAATAAACCATCAAAAAATGGTTTCCCCAGGGTATCTTTCGATACAAGCAGCAAGAGAAGCAACGATGTGCTGCAAAGGGCCAATCAGCATAGGGAAGGAAAGAGTTAGGGATGTTAAATACAATCACCTATCAATGTTGAAATACACTGTAAAAACAAGGGCGCGAGACGCGTCTCGCTAGGAGACGTTTTTATTCGTTCAAGACGTCTAATCCCATCTCCCTTGCCAGAGTAGATGCAAAAAGACATCTCCCGGCCATAAACTTTGACCAAGTAACCGTAGAGACGTATAGGAACGTCTTCTAGCCGAGATA
>Ga0058701_10001266_pt1 | contig 17787 bp, 5 predicted proteins | sample AgamicOrMae_FD_97039 | JGI IMG/M metagenome (GOLD analysis project Ga0058701, IMG submission 97039) | Agave microbial communities from Guanajuato, Mexico - Or.Ma.e | ecosystem: Host-associated > Plants > Phyllosphere > Phylloplane/Leaf | place: Guanajuato, Mexico | collected 2012-06-04
AAAAAAAAAAGGTCTTTTTATTTTAGTTGACTGTTGTTCTTTTACCATTGAAAACATAAAAGATACATGCGGTATAAGCACGTAATTTTAGTTATCGATATGCACATATAAACAAGCTCTCGCAAAACCCTTTCATTTTTTATATTTTTATTTTTGCGTTTAATTCTTTTTAATTGCTGATAGCTTTATCTGGAAAACTATTAACCAAACTGCGTGCGTTTAACCCATTTTATCGTTATATTCAAAACTGGTTCGAGGCTACCCAAAACAAATAACTACTTTTTTTATTTCTTTATCGGGTTAGCCTTCAAACGACAAAAGTAAAGTTCTTATCTAAGTCACTATAAAACGGTCGAAGGTTTATCTTTAGTGAACCCATGTGACTAGAGTATAACGAACTCCAACTTCTAAGTAATTGAGACTCTTTTCGAAAGCTGTCTTTAAAAGCTCTTACAAGTCAGTTTTTGTTTTTACTCCGAAATTTTGATCTCTAATTGTACAAAGCGCCAACGTAAAGTAAACGATGCTGGGATACCCCTATCACAGATCAATCTCATTTTTTGTTTTTATGGGCTTGAGAGAGATCTAGAACATATCCGAGATTCAAAATGCAACGTTTTCTTCATGGCTCCTGAGTCAATCGCCGTAAAAATTTACAAAATCGCGAACTCTGGTCCGAGAATCCATAGCATATCCATACATGGTTTTCCGAAAATCCATGGATATCAACATGGAAATCCGTTATTTTTGCATGTCAGTCTTCATTTATCCATACAAGTGCGGATATCCACATTGATATCCTAGCAGGGATATCCACCACAAGGACATTCTGCAATGGATATCCGTAAACAACAATTGTATCTGTGGATATCAGTCTTCAATTATCCATGCTTCTGTGGAAATGAATTTGGTTATCCTTCGATTTCTATGGATATCCATGCATTGACTTGCTTTGGATTCTCGATCCAGGGAAATCTGGTACCGCTGCATCCAGCATGGCGATACTCGACCGGGGCGGTAGCGAAGCGGGACACAAGACATCAAACCAAGCGTTGGTTCATGACCTACGTAGTCTTAAGTCTAAATTCTCAAAATTTGACGAAAGTTTGAACTATGGTGGAACACAGGAGGTATAATATGTAACGTTTACTGAAACGCATCGATAGTGTTAAGTATCATCATAGTGCAATTAGGGAATCTGCAACTAGAAGTTTGACCTTGAACTGGCGAGGCACGGAAATACAAAAGGAGGACAAGCTAACGAGTTCGCGGATTGCTGGCACAAAGCGGGAGCTGTGGGGTTGAGCGTTGCCGCATGGGATATGGCGGACAGGGGGAGGGGAGGGGGTGACAGAATCGGGACCTGGCAGCCGCAGCCGGGGCGATAGTGCTCCGCCTCGCCTATTTTGGTGAGACTCTAAATGAGGGAAAAATGCCCAAAGTTCCTCCGAAATTGGGGAACCAAGAATCGAGTCGCCATTAATTTGCAGCGAAAACTTAATTTTCCCTTTTTTTGACAGAAATGTTCTGACGTAGGGGTAGTAATTCTTGTTTTATACTTTTCCAATAGTCTTATTTTAGCTGTGTTTGTTTGTTCGTAGACTGAAAGCTTTTTTTTTAAATCATTTGTGGATACCTTTTATTTCGTTTGTAAATATACAAAGTACTGATGCGACGCAGCATTTTTTTATTTTTTTGTTTGAGAAAGAGAAACTACGACATTGTGTGAAAATGTGCCTGTTCGCTTACGGTAATTAATTTTTTTTTTAAGGCAACGTTGAGCGTCGTGGAAGATAGGTAGGCCTATGTTTGGTTCAGTGAAAAATTGAGGGAAACCCGTTAGCCTCGGGGCCCTGCTGAATGCTCACCAAGCCGATTTTTTGGTCAAAAATCCTTTTTAGATATTAGATTTATATCACAGATGCGCTTTCACCGTGAATACGGCTGTAACAACCACGCTGGAAAAAATGTTGAAATCTCCGTTTGGCCATGAGGAAAGGGCCAGATTCTGTGAAGTCTTCTGTTGGATTGCGTGCGAGGTGCTCCGTGCGTTTTGAACTAACTTTATGAGATCATTTTTTTATAGTCTGCTCAAACGGCTTTGCAGGAACTCGACGCAACTACCTTGTTTTAATAGCCAAAATCTACGTCATTGATGGAGATATCTTAAACGATCTGTAAAATATTCTTCGACTCGGACGCTGTTCGACTGAAATCCACCCAACTAAAAAGAGTCTTGTTTCTTTATACAAGCTGTTAACATTCCACTGCCTTCAGCTATTTATAACTATTAACAGCAAAAATTTCTACGAAATTTCTTTGTTTTCAATTGAAAATCAAGTTTTAAAACCTGAGGCCACAATTTGATCTGTCGTAGTGCAGTTTTTTTTTGTCAAAAACTTTTCACTTTGTTTTTAAATTCACTGTAATTTCTTTCATCATTATTGTTAATTTTTTTTTCTTCAGAAAAAAAACGAAAAAAAATTAATTAAAAAAAAACAAACTTAGGTAGTATTTGAGTGCTTATCATTTTTATCGGTAAACCAAGGTTTCGTTGGAAATCAATGGGAACGGTTTTTTAGGTCAGATGGGCGCGCATCGTGGTGTTTAGCCCACAATATCTTTATAATTTTGACAATGACTTTATCTGTTATGCAGTCGAGGTAGTAAAATAGATATCAGAACATCGCGGGCGGCTTAGGCGATACGGTAGACCGCCCATCCGCGAAATCCGCTGCCTTCAATTAGTGTCATGCAGACTCTCCTAGTATCACGTCCTCAAAGTGCCTCCGAAACAAGGAGTGTCAATTTGCATAAGGTATCGGCTTCGACTGGTACGTAGTTTCATACCCTTTATAATTTAAGAATCCTGCTGTTGCGTTCCTCTCGTCGCAAAGGTAGCAGCCTGCTGTAAAAAAGTACGGTAGCCATCAGGCTAGGCCATAGCCGAGCGGAGTGATACAGCGGAGCGAGGCACAAGGTACCCAACATAACCTAGACTAATCTAGCGTATTTATTTGTATGTTATAATAGTCTAACAGCGCTCGTAATAGCGAAGTAAGAGGTTAAATGAGGGGGGACCAGAAATGGTAAATGTTGCAACCTTCTTTTTTTCTTTTTTTTACCTAGCCCCATGTTTTTAACAGGGAAGAACGGGAGACGCATGAGTAGTAAAACGCGTGGAACTTTACCCTGAAAATAGACGTTGTTCGTCTAGAATAGCGCACCTTGAAAACAACTCGGAATAGGTGGCCTGATTTAACATGGTAAGCTAACGCACTTGAATTTTTACCGCGAGGAAAAACTACAGGATCGGTTAATTAGCAAGACTTCTTAATAGGCCCATAGAGCAAACCATATTTGTTGCTTGAAATCGGTAATTGTGGCAGCTAGCCGCTATATTGTACCAACTATTCAGTTGTTCGAACGATACAGTTTGTTGTCCACAGCTTTATCAGGCTTTTATGTAGTTTTTAATTTTATTGAGTTTTCCCCTCTGTATTGGTATTTTAGCACTGGTTTTTAGGAGCGGTGTCCACTTCTTATATTTTCTGAAACTATTATTCTACTCCTCCTTTACTAAGTCGCTCCTTTATTAAGAATTTCGGAAAAACAGGGAACCGCCTAAGATTCGCCGTATCAGTTTTTTGTAACCATAAAGTTTTAATTAAACAATGTAGTTTATCTGAAAAAAAGGTCATTTAGCAACCTTCAGCAGCTCTTCCCGAGCTCAACACTCCGCGGCACGAACATTCCATGTGGGTGTGGGTTTTTTGGATACCTATGAAATAAGACGCTTATTGTATTATTCACTGATATCAATGCATTGATAATGGTTGCCATAAGGTTCGGGAGTCAGAAGAAGGTCGGGGGAAAATAAAATGGTCTGTGAAGTTATTTTTGGAATTGTACTCAATGGTAAAGTCCGGGAAAATTTTTGAAAACATCAAGAAGCCACTAAACTTATGAAACGCTAAAAATCCATTAAAATCCACAAAATGTTTTTAATAGTCTCAAAATATGGCCGGAAAATTGTAGTTGGTATAATTACGATTAGGGAAAAGTCGGGGGGTAAATAAAATGGTCAGGGAAGTTAGGAAAAAATACTGTATTGAAGGTTTAAGATGCCACGGAAAAAAGAAGGGGAAAAAGTGTTCAATTTCAAAATGTGTCTGGAAATTGTAATTATGGTCAGGAAAAAGTCGGGAATAGGTTCAGTACGACTCTTCTACGAAATCTCGAAGTTTATTACAAAACATGTATCATACTTTATTACGAATATTCATACGTCGATAAACGCGCTATACACGTGTTTGGATATACTCACATGAATATCCATTATGAATGAACAGATCCGTGAAAACATTCGAAAGAATGAGTATCCTTGGGCATCCCATGCGGGCGTCCATCTGGATTCTTAGACGTGGGCAAGTGAAGATACTGTCATTATCTAGATCCCACGTAAATCAATCATCGTTTAATATCTTCGGTTACACTTGCTAGTATTGATAAGTAGAATTCATGCAAGAAAAATTCATATCTTTTTCATGTTGTATTTCATCGAGTTATTGTTACAAGAGCATCAAAGATTATTTCGATAAAGCATTGCGGATTTCAGTTTTTTGCCCCTTCGGCTCATCGTCAGTCAGAAATTGGCAGAGATCAGTCCTTGAGCCTCGTCGTGTAGCCGCCAACAAGGGTTCTTTGTTAGTCCCAGCTTTATTTTCTCCTTTTTTCCTTTTAAAAAGTGTCGTTTTTAGCGACATACTGTCTGTTCGCGATGAACATCAAGTTGGCAGCTGCCTGAGCGGCAATAACCTCGCAACAATACGGAAAAGTTGAGGAGACAGAGGAATTGAATCTTGGCCATTCTACCTCTCATTCAACGTAGTCGATTACCTTAAAATAAGATGTAGAATTAACATGCGATGGTAATTGCTTCTTTTTCTACGGTAATCAAAAGGCCAAAGAAAAACATTGTCAACTCTATAGGAAATAGATGCCTTTTCACTTCTCGTTGTCGTCTGTAATTGTAAATTTGGGAGATGGAATTTCACACGTCGTGAGTTTTACGTGTTTCTTTGAAACGGGGCGTCAGCAGAGCAGGGCACATACTACGTAACCTAGCGTAAGTTAACCAAATCTCAAAGCCTGATATGCGACTTTCGATACTTCATCGATGACTGAGTCTGTTTCCCGTACTAAAAAGGAAGACATCCATTTATTAAATATTTATTATTACCTGAGATCTAGCCCATAAAAATGTCCGTATTAGTCCTACACCTGCGTTATTGTCGCGAGGGTTGAGTTGGTGTGGCACGTATTGGTTATTACCAAGTACCGGTAGCCCTTTCAAAACCAATTAAGCCTAACTTAACTAAAAAGGGCTCGGTGTTAACTTATTCCTCTGATGTGTGAGGCTATTGCATTGTCCATCATGAAAATTAAGCAAAATACCTATTTAACGTATTTAACCGTCACATCCAAAACATGCAGTTTTTGAGATACTACATAAAAGTGGAATCTTCGAGGATCTTTTATGGTGAGGCCGACTATCAGCAAGCTAATAAATACAATAGCCATAGTCAAGATAGCTCACGCTATAATCGAGATTTTAACCTCGAACCTCTTGGGTCGGTGTTCAAACCCAAAGCGATTATCGGCAAAAGCAGGGAGAATTAATGTTAGATAAACGAGCATGCAAGGTGTTCAGGTAAAAAGCCGCTCTGTGTTTTTATAGCCGCGTAGTTACTACCTTTACGGCTACGGGATTGAAGCATCAGTTCTTTGAGTATTTGAATTGTCAGTTGTGGATTAGGCATTTTTAACGTTGGCATTAACAAGCTGCGAGAAACTCCTTTCCAAGGTCTTTTTTTCGCAATCGAAGCCAATGTTTGCATTTTAAAGGGAAATGGCTCTTCCCAGTCTATTAGATTTGTTGATTTTCGGAACGTATTTATTTTGAGGTACGTTGCGCAGGTGAAAAGTTTCTGATCCAAGGTTGTACGGGAAGCCAGCCAACTTCTTTTGCGGCTACGCCGCGCTTTTTGTGCGCCAACCTTTGGAATATATCTTTGGTAGAAAAAGAAAACGATACCCATAGTAGATCTAGATGTGCGTTTAATCTAGCTAACAAGAGCCGGATCGGCTTCTGTGATGAAGAGAACGCGTTTTGTGCACGCTGTCTTGCCGAGATTTTGGTGATTGTAGACGGACCCTCCAAACTATAGGAGAGCCGTGATATTTTGGGAGCAGTGGTACCGAAAGAGAAGTACAAGGTCAAACCAAGGGGAAAGTCTGAATTAAGATATGCCAAAAGATGTGTAAAGTGGAACCTCATATAAACTTCATTCTGATTCAAAAACTGTCCCCAATGAAGAGCTATGTAATATCTACAGAGTTCAAATACATTGAAGCTTACGGGCACCACTGGATAGTAATCCGTTCTCGATAGAAAAAAAAATATCCTTAATTTAGAGGGGTGTACGAATGAAGTTAACACTGTGAATGAATCAGCTTATTTGGTTTTGTATCTTGTAAGTTGCTTCTCAGAATTTACATGCAGCTTTCGTTCTTGAGCTGTGTGGAATACATGTGCTGTAATTGTTTTACTGGTTGGAGTAGAAATATACCGATAATATGTAATGCTCTTGTTACATTGCATTATTACTGGTTGGTAGTGCTGTTTTCTGCTTCTTACATCGCTGGTTGCGCCTTTGCCGGAACATATTCCGTCAAATATTTCCGTCAAATATTGGCGTCCTTTGCCTAATTTTGAGACTAACAATAATGAGACTTTTTTTAGAGGGCTAACTTTTATTTTCCAGCAGCCAATGCTTTTATGTAGAAGTGATTGTGCACCCCATGTTACTTTTAAAATTGTGACTTATCTACCCTGTATTTTGCGTTTGGTCTGCAGCTGGAGTCTCGCCGGCGAGGTGTCCCGTCTCCCCCGACTGATCCGGAAATTTGACTGTCATGGCCGACGAAAAAGGTAACCAACTTGTTTTATCACGAGTTTTTGGGTCAATTTTGTGAACGTCCTGCTTTTAGGACACTATGATTGAAAGTAGGACAGCGCAGATGCCGACATGAGCAAATATTGCCGTTCAAACTTTTTCTCTCCCATAACATGAACGTCGGCAGTCAGCCATGTTTACTCGTTCGCCGTCCTCCTGACGTCATTCTCTGTATATTGTGTTACGAGAATATTCATGCGCTCCAATTCCTACTCGCCATACCATTTTTTTCTTTTACTTATCTGCGAATTTTTCGTTTTACGGCATGTATGCCGATTTGCCTTGAGGGACTTTGCCATGCATGGCAGCTTTGTGCTCAGCTTCATAGCCCCTTTTCCAAACAGGGGTCGCAAGCCTGGTCTTAAAGTGTACCTTGCATTTATTTCACCCATTTTCTACGCTAGTTTGTTCCTAAGGCACTCTCTTGTTGGTGGTCAAATATTTTACTTATCGAACTCCCGGGAAGGTTATAGCTGCCACCCCTGTGGAGTGTGAGCTTTTTTTGCTCCAGCCGATGATCAGAACGTGGATGGTGCCGACGTGAATCGAAAAATGTTAAAATGCATCACAGAAAAATCAGACGCCCTAGAGTTGTGTGTCTTATAAGGTCCAAAACACTTCAAAGTGTAATCTATGCCGTCTTTTTCGACGTGGATATGGCAAGTAAATGCAGTAACCTGCTCTACCTGCGAAGGACTCCTCAGGGCATTTAAATATCCTCCCCCCCCCCCAAAAAAAAAGTCATAAGACTTTCAGATTTTTTCCAGTGTCTGGTTGTTCCGTGTTCTAGGCAACATATGGCTGACAATAAAAAAATATGAAAAGAATAAATTTTTCAAAAAAGCCCAGGGATGCGTAGAAGCAGTTGAAGAGAGATGGTTAGGTGCACTTTTTGCCTGCCGGACGTTGATTCATTCATGTAATTTGTTTCGTTTAACCCATACTGATATTCCAAAAAGAGTTCGAAAGGCTCTTCGAAAAAATAGTAAGTTGCTTTTCATTTCATAGGGTATTTCACCTGAACTAAATCGATGCCATCTTGGAGTGTCTCCCGTCCTTTTTTTTTGTCTACCCGAGCAAAGTAGTCAGAAATATATACGGCTTTACTTTAAGGCTACGAAATTAAGTAGGATTTGTTTCGTACGGCAATAAAACGATTAAGATTCCCAAACGTGTACACGGAACAAATTTTAAAGCGGGCAAGCCAAAAACTTAAGATAGTAGACTATCCACTATGGCATAAGTTTGTTGTGATCGAAATCTCAGTCAGTTTATTTTTACATTGCTCGTTCTAATGCCATTTTATTGTCATGGCAAAGCTCTGGATTGCCTAGTTTATGTGTGATCCTCTCCTCCCAAAAGGGTACAGAACAAGACCAGAATGCTTTCCTGCCAAGCCAAGTTCATGATTTCGCTTAGTATGTTTTCGCCAACCGCGCTTCTGAACTTGTTCTTTACTTCTACTTTGCACAGCCGTCGAGAGAGCAGCTGGGGTAGATGACAACTCAAATATCTCCAAGTTCAGCGCCTCTTCACAACCGGATCTTAACGCCCAGGGTGAGTCTCTCTTTCTGCCGTACCTCGTCGAACACTTAAGGTCCTCTCTCCAGCAGCAGCAACAACAGGAGCATCATCCGCAACAGCCTACTCCGCCGGCACGGCGGCGGCGCCAAGCCCCTCAACCATCTGCTCACCACCAGGAATGCGGCCGCGTCGAGGACTCCGGCACCGAGTCCGGCGAAGACCTTCGTTTCCTTGCTGCTGGTCTCAGAGACTCTATCGAACTCCACCGAAAAGGCGTCGCCCGAGAGCAGGATCCTAATCAAGGAATCCTGAGCGAAGTCCAGAGTGCTCTCTCCCGATTGCAGTCATCCTTACAGCAAGGCTGCATTGGGACCGAACAAGTTGACTCTTCTAAACAGAATTCTTTGCTGCAGCTTATAGAGAGGCTGCAAACGTCGTTACAGTTGCCTACCGCGGGCTCATCCTGGCAAAAACAGAGTAAACCTGCAGACCTACCTCGAGGTAGCAGTTCTCAGCGGTTTTCGGGACGAAGAAGTAAACGAGCTCAGAGACATACGGTTGGCGTGACAAGGGAAGAATTGGCTGACGTGAGGCGGTTCCTCGAAGAAAGCGAAATGCGCAGAAAAATGAGTGCACCAGAGGACAAACCACCGGATGTGCCTCCCCGATCCACTATGAAATCTCCCTACGAGCTTGTGAAGCAGTGTTCGGCGGGTGATGTTCCCACCGTGGGGTCGCAAGGCTCAGCGTTTCGACCTTTCCGCCCTACGCATTTCCTGACCAAGCAGTTCGATGAACCACCCCCGCAGTTCCGCGAAATCGGCGATAGTCAGAAGGCTCCCCCGAAAGTTGCGAGCAAACCAACCCCTGTCGAAATTAAGAATCCCAAGAGTGATGCCGAATCGGAAGAAGAAAGCGGCACTGAAGGCGAGGATGATGATACGGACTACGTAGAAGAGAAGGCAGTGATGGGCAAGGCGTTCAAGAGCAGCAACGACTCCTCAAACGTCAACTCCACCGAATACGATCCGAGTAGTGCGCTGTTTACTCCCTCGCAATCCGTTCAAATAGCTGTTCACAAAGCCGCGATCAACAAGCAGCTGTCAGTGGAGGAAGAGAGGCGGCAAGGGAAGGAGCTTGAGTCTGAAACAAGCGACGAAGACACCATGACAGATGCAAGTTATGAGTCGGAGACTGAAAAAGCGGAAAGTGATGGCTATGAAGAAGAGGATAAGGAGTTTGAGGAGGATGAGGATCACGAGCAGCGGAATGTGCGGACCGCCAAAGCTGCGCCACCTCAAGCGGGGATAGTCAGAAACATGACGTATACCATCCAGCCAAACGTGATTCCACAGAAACCCGCTTTGCAGAAACAAAATTCTGTTCCTTCTAAAGGCCAGGCTGATCGGCGTACTCAAGAGCATAGCAAGCAGACGTATGTGAATGAGGATAAGAAGAAAGGAATGACGGAACCAGAGATGCACATGATGCACAACAAAGCATGGGTCTCTGCTAAGGAGTCTCAAGCAGCTCGCCATGAGGAAAAAACTGCGAATCATCAACTCCAACAGAGAAATCCTCCACCGTACGTACACCATGACGCGAACCATCAGCGTATCGACACACTTAAAAGTAATCATCCGGTTGATCAGAGGAATGGGAAATCAGCGAAGAGTACTCCAAAAGAACCAATTAAAAAACCGAAGCACGAGGTCTCCAGCAGCTACATAGAAGACAACGGTAAACTGCTTCAAGATAGAAACAATAATCGCACTTCATCAGTGGAAGTTTCCTCCTACAAAAATTCGGAAGCCGAGTTGAGGTCTTCGGCACCAAATTCAGAGCCGCAGACTGCTCTCGATTCTCCGAAAGCGGCAAGGTTTGCAAACCGCCAACTGAAAAAGCAAAAAATGAAAAGAGCCAACACTATAGATATTCCTAAGCCTCTTCATTACTATGATGTCGAAGACTCCGAGGCTTCGTCGGACGGTGAATCGCTAACAGAAACTGTTGTGCCTACGACTACAGAAAAACCCAAAGTTGATAATAAACCCGTTCACAAAACTACTTTCAACACACAACAGAGTGCTGAGCGTCCTCGTCAACAACCGGCGGATGAAAGGAGAGGGTCGATCCCACAGAAACTGGAGAACAAAGTAAAACAAATGTTCGAGGAAAACTGTGATAGACCAAGTTACAATCCTCAAGCTCATGGCGGTGCACAGTGGAATAGCCGCTTTGCAAACATCAAAACGTGCTTTGAAAATCCGAGCCCTAAGGAGATAGTTAATTCAAACAAAAAACAGTCAGATGGTTTGAATCGTGCGCGATCTTTCTGGAGGTCGGCAGATGACTCGTCGCTGAAGGTCAGCAAAAATTCTGCTTTCCATGATCCGAAATTGACGAAACAAGGAAGTCAGTTCTTGAAGAAGCTCCACGAGCAGAAGGACCAAGGACAAGCTTTGCAGAAACTTCCGTGGACAGCAACTGAGCATGAAAACGTTGTAGTTGGCTCCCTCGTTGTGCCTGCTAACTTATCAAAAAATATGCAGTCAGCTCAACCGCATGGTCCGGTTAACAAGTTTTCGCATGCACCGATGTCTGCCTTCCGTCCAATAGAAAAGAAGAGCCCAGCTCCAGCAGGTCATACTCCATGGGCAGCTCCCTCTGTGACGGGCAGTGTGAAGCAAATAGCCTCAAGCAAGTTTTCCCAGCCCGATGCTGCGCCTCCAACCTTTAAACAGGAACCTCCGAAGCATACCGTGAAGGCGAGTGTTAATCTTCAAGCACCATCGAAAGCTCCAGGACCCATAAGCCCCACTCTTCCGTGGACTAAAGACGTCTCTCATGGTCACAACCTCAACTCAACTCTGGCGAAATTCGAATCGATGTCTTCGCGTGAGTCGTCTCCACAGTTGATGCCGAATGCGTTATTGAGAAGCCACAGCCAAGATCGAGTTCCTCTCTCGTCGAATTTCACTGTTTTCAATAAGAATGTCCCTGTCCCACCACCACGGACATACATTCCGTCCGCTCAGACTAATGTTGTTCTGACTCGCACGCAAAACTTGAATGCTTCACAAAGACAAGAACTGCCATTTATTCCAGAGCAGCATCCTCATCCTCTGATGCACAGTAAGTCGAATCAATATTTGCCTCATTATTATTCTGGTCCTATCAAAGGCAATCCCCTCCTTGAGCGAGATGACCACACGAGCGATTCCGAGCAAGATGAGCCGGCACCGTCCAGCAGTCGCCTTGTCCTCAGTACACTCCAAAGCAACCTAGATCATCACCCTTTTCGTAGCGACAAAAGCGCTGCCCCTGTTCAGACGTACAGTGCAGGTGTAACGGCGAGGCAATCCATCTACGGTGTCGTGCCACAGATTCCGGTGCAACAAACTTTCTATCCCGAGCCTGAACGTCTGCCGGCGGAGAATACGCAGCAGAGGACGTTCTTTGATGCGGAGCCCCACCATCTCGACTTTGCCGAGGAGCATACTGCAGCAGTGACACGCGTCATGGGCCGGCCGCAGTGCCAAGCAGCTGTAACCGTGTCTCACAAGACAAGGCACTACAACCAAGACGACGAGGGTGAGCGGGGTTCAGCCGCATTTCATCTGGCGTCCCTACTACACAAATTCTCCGGCGATGATGATGGCACTTCACCATCAGCCGCGAAGCCGAAGGAGGTTCATCTGATGTCAAATGAAGTTCATCAAAGGCCGAAGGAACTTCAACAGAAACCGAAAGAAATCCAGCCGAAGCCGAAAGAAGTTCAGCAGAAACCAAAAGATGTACCTCAGATGCCAAAGCAGCCAGTCATCAGAAACAGTCCCGAAAATTGGACGTCGATGTCTCTAGCATCTCAGACAAGTAGCTTGCCTCCGAAACCGGAGGGTAGTCCTCGACTCGCAAGAGCGGCGGACTCAGGTTACAACCGAAAAGTTGAGCAAAGATGTTACCCTCTCCCCGTTTACTCCGAACCAGATAGAACGAGAGCAGCTCCTCGGTCTTTCGACAGGTCACCGCAGATGATGTCGTCGGCAGCGGACGAGTTACCTGATTTTGTTTACGCTAGCCGCTTTGAAATACCTGTTAACAAGGTCCAGAACATTACCATGAAATTCCAATCCCTGAAGGAGCCCCAAAGTGAACTCATTGAAGAACGGAAACCACCCGTTTCCCCGAACCCCGGGATCGTTCTGCGCAAGTCGGAGTCGTGGCATCAGTTGGCCGCACAACAGCAAGGCTTGTCTAGAAGGCCCCAGAGCATGGTAGCTTCTGATCTGCCCCCAGTTAAGCCTCGATCCCCGAACCCCATACACAAGGCCAAGTCAAGTCACAGCCTTGCGTTCCCGAAACAGTTTGAAGCTGCTATCAAACCAGAAGCACTTGAAAAGAAGCAAAAGACTGTGGAAGAATTCTTCAAAAAGGGAAAGAGTGAGGCCAAGACTCAGGGCAGTAGTATACGTAGACAAACGAAGATCTCCCACAGTATGAAGTCTTATTCTACGGAGTCTACTGGGGTGATGTTACTTGATGATAACATGGACAATGTAGATGAAGCATTTGAATCTCTCTTCAATGCTACCTCAAATGATGGTAAAACGAAGCTCAGCAATTCTTCTCGACTCGACAACAAAGCATCGACCACTCGAATGACCCATCGATAGCTAGTCATATCTTAAAGCATCGCATATGCATACCAGGCTGTGAACTAATACAACGAATCATGTGTTACCTAATGTCGGCGAGAACATAAATACGTTGGAAGTAGCTATTATGCCTGCGTCTGTGATGTTTAAATCTTTATTATGTGCTTGAAGAAAGAGGAATTTTTGCTTTATTAATAGGTTGTGATTACGTTTATTTTTCAAGAATGAAGTCAGGTGAATAGGAAAATAGGAGTTTTCTCGATTAGCTTTTTGTCGAAAATTTGAATAGTAATTGGGGGACTTAAGTCCTTAAGCTTTGGAACAGGAGAGCCCACAGATGCCCTAGGAAGCTGCTTCGCGGAGTCTTCAGCCCCTGGAATCTTACTCCAGTGAGTCACTCAAAAAGTTTTCCCTCCTGTGGTAGTGTGGATTCCCAACATATCGTTTATTATAACGCATTAAAATGTGGTGAATGATTTAACTGAGATTGTTGGATAGATTTAGCGGAAGTTTTTCATCATTGTATCGATGATTAGAGGGGACACAGTACTCCAAACCTCACAAGGCAGGCCACCACACTCGCAGTGCACACCTTGTCCATCGGCTCTCTTTTCGAAGACATGCTTACGTACTTGTGGATTCAAAAAATGATCTTACGGGACTAATACAATGAATTCTTTCTCGAATAATTTCGTAACATTTACTCGGGCATATCGAGTACTTTTTAAATTACCGTGAGCTGAAACCTAGAGGAGAAATGCTAATGAAAGAAGTTCGTTACATGTTTGTTTCCGCATCTGTTACCGAGGCTACCCCTGGTCCGAGAAACCAGAGCATATCTATCCATGGATTTCCAAAAAATCCACGGATGTCAACATGGTTATCCATGACTTTTGGATGTCAGTCTTCAATTATCCATACAAGTGTGGATATCCACATTGATATCCAAGCATGGATATCCATGCAAGGACATTCTGCAATGGATATCCATAAATAATAAATATACATGAATGGATAGTCGTGTTTTATGGATACCAGTCTTCAATTATCATTGCTTTTATGGATGTCCATTTTGATATCCATATGGATATCTATGGATTTCTATGGATATGCATGCATTGACTTGATATGGATTCTCGATCCAGGGACAGTAAGTGCTATTCCTTGTTTGATTCTTTGGGAATATGGCTAGAGACGGATCAGCAGCAAAGATTGTTTGTGGGATCTTGATTTCCTTTGACCACTTCAGTTTTCTCCGACGAGACTGCTAACATATTCTCCAGGAGCCACATCCCATAAACAAAAGTGCTGTTTTCTAACAGCTACATATACTACGGAATCACGGACGCAATGCATTAAAAATACATAACCATATCATCTATACTTCTACTTTAGTATCAAAATGTTCAAAGGTTTTTATGTAACTCATTCCAACTTTTCCTATTCAAAAGATCGGTACCGGTAATATACCCACCTCACAATTCGCAATTATGAATATTAAAAAAAATATTATTAATATCTGAACAATGTATCCTTGAACAATGAACTGGAATCAGAGGGGAAATCCCATATATATTTCAACGTGCAATGATGTTACACTTCCTATGTACAGGGTCAATTCAACAGTCTTCCTCGCAGCGAAAGTGTACCTTAAAATTTCGAAAGCCTGTGCTTTAAAGTATCCACATTGCAGCACAAAAATCAAAAAATCTCAATCTCATGCAGAGTCCCCGTTAAATACCTATCACGGGACTGATTCCCTTATTAATTTTTTTGCGATTTGTTTAGGTAGGTTTTTCACGGCGGAAGTTTATTGTTATGATTACTTTTTCTTCTTTTATCTAATACATTTTCGCAGCGTCTTGTTCCTCGCCTTAACGATTGATTAATCCACTTGTGTCGTGCTTTTCATTCCTGCGTTAAAAACCTTGTATGGCTGCTTTGACAAATAGCTAAGCACCAACTTATCATCCTAGGATCATAACGGACTCTGCTGGTCTGCAGTATTTACTACTTGCTTTGTTAGTTACTGTTGGAAACATAATTTGGATTTAGCAAGCCGATTTTATTCCCAAAGCAAACATCATTTAACACCCTCGTTTCTAAGTGATTTTCAAAAGGAAAATGTTTTTGAACACGTCAAGAAATAATTTCATCGGTCGTTTGCAACCATAAGTAGATCTTAGAGGAGTTATTACGTTTAATCGCTCTGAAAACTGGTTTATTCATACTGTTCTCCCTGTTTTGTGATTGTATTTTTCCTTTTTACCTTCTTTGAATGCTTTTCAGCGCCCTTTGCCATATTTATCCTTAAAACATGGTTCCTTTCCATTGTACAGTATCCTGTTTGTATTTTGTAAAATGTCTTGTGTGTTGCTCGCTCTGGTTGTTTTTAAAGCTTTGCTCTCTCATTCTTCCATAATATGAAAAAAAAATATTATTAAATGTCAATTACGCTAGTAAAATATTTTACTTCCAAGTGAGGTTCCTTCGAGTCAGGATCCATAAAACACGATATGTGACTCCTCAAGGCGTTTATGCTGAATGTCTTCTGTCATGTAAACCACAACCGTTTGGTTGAGCATAGAAGGCAATAATTATCCTTCTTAATTTTGTATTGTGTTTGGAAGAATAGCCAATTTTTGATGTAGCGTCGGGCGGATATGCGAAACAAACCGGAATATTGTTTTGAAGTCCAGCGACTTTCTTAATGTAAGGCACCGCTATCGTGGGCGCTCATCCATTGTTCTAAATCTATCTTGTCCTAAATAATAAGGAGCATTAAAAAAATATAATTTCAGGATGCTACACGGTGTGAGATGTAGGTTTTTAATGCTTAACTGCCCTGTAAGTGCAGCTTAATATAACTTTTACTAAAGTTTTTATTTATTTTTCCCCTTTTAGCCACAACCCACATCGAACCGTCCCTACTCTTGTGTTAGTGTGGATATCTGCGTGGATATCCATGTTTTCCATGGGTATACATAGGATATCCTTAGCACGGATAATTTCACAAGGATATCCATGGTATCATGGACAATGCGCCACGGATATCCATAAGTGAGCACGGATATCCGTGATGGCACGGATAATTCGACAAGGATATCAATGGCTACATGGATATCCCTGCGGATATCCCAACGCACGAAGAACGGACCGTTCGATCCGGGAATGTAGTTCTTCGTTCAATTAGGGCACGTATGATTTCCCGGAGTTCGCCCATCTCAAGACAACAAACGCCTCGCCTTTTTTTTCCGAGGGGTTCAGAATTTTGTGCTCAAACATTATATCATCCAAAAATTCACGCTTTATTAGCTAAGAAAACAATTTCGGTCTCCTAAAGAATTTCGGAGTAATGTACCGGTATCGGACTGTGTCAGCACGAAAATCGTTTTGATCCTGAACTAACTCCGTTCAAAGACCTTCCTGGACAGGGGTGAATGAAAATAATAGCCCTCTTCACTCACTCATCAGTTCATCGAAGCTTTACTTTGGAGTGTACTTTGTTCAGCTTTTCCTTCATACTTTGCTTCGAACCCGCTCGTTTTTGGTTTTCTAATACATGAATGGTAACCCCCTTATGGCCCGACCCATTTCATCTTACGGATCAGTTACCCGTACCTTTCTTTCGTTTCTGAACTCGGAATCATCGGTCGTTTTTCGGCTGTCAGGAGAAGTTTAAGGAAACGGAGAAGAAGACTGAATAACCTGTACAGTATTTTCGTATGTCAGACGATGTCTCAAATTGCAGCCATGCTTTATTTCATGTGCGCAGGTGCGATCGCGCCGTCTCAGCCGCCGCCAGTCGACGCCAACTTACATGCACTCCGTAAGTACTACACAGATTCCTTATTTTCCCTATTCAAACTGTCCGTAGCCACGGATACTTCGACACAAATATCCGCACGAATATCCGTATGGATATCTATGTAAATGGTCAGAGGGTGCGGACATCCATACGGATATCCTCGCCCCGTGGCAGTTTACTTGGATATCCACACGGATATCCATTTGGATATATATGTAAATGGTCAGAGGGTGCGGACATCCATACGGATATCCTCGCCCCGTGGCAGTTTACTTGGATATCCACACGGATATCCGTGCGGATGTCCGTGTCGAATTAAAAAGTTCCTAACGCTGGACAGCACATGAATGGGACGGTTTGTTCTCTGACATATTCCCATATTTAACCCCTCGTATACTGTATCTCATGTGTCACCGTGAACATAACATTCACTAGGCCCCAACCAATACTGTTCCATTTTTAGTTGAGTTCGTGGTTACAGAGCGCTGAATAACCTGTATCCTGTAAGTTTTAATGCAGGTGTGTAACTTTGGGATCGGATTATCGTACCTCAGAAGTTGTTTACAACTTTCGATCGTGATGTAAGAAGTCAAATGGGCACCAAACGGACAGGTCTTAAAGGGGACACTGCGATTCTGGACGATATTCAAATCGTAAAATTACGCGCGTAAAGCTATCCCGAGACGAAAAATATCGTATGCCGGATGTATGGCAGGCGTATGCACGGCTACAACATGTATGGCAAGAGTATGCCACGTATGCCTTGTCGCGGCGAGAG
>Ga0058701_10001267_pt1 | contig 17769 bp, 13 predicted proteins | sample AgamicOrMae_FD_97039 | JGI IMG/M metagenome (GOLD analysis project Ga0058701, IMG submission 97039) | Agave microbial communities from Guanajuato, Mexico - Or.Ma.e | ecosystem: Host-associated > Plants > Phyllosphere > Phylloplane/Leaf | place: Guanajuato, Mexico | collected 2012-06-04
CCGATCGAGCTCGGGTAATTTTTTTAATTTTTTTCTCACCAAGTGGCATCATTTGAGCCCTGAGCACCATAACTTTTCGAAAAAAGTTAATTTTGTGCACACCCTATCGTCATATGCTGACACAAAATGCCTCTCCCCCTGAGGTGCGTGACGTATTTTATGGACGACCCCCAAAGAATTTCATTAGTTTCTTAAGTCCTTTTTGCGAAACTTTGACCCATTTTTTTTCCTTTATTATTTTTTTTTAATTATTTCGTAAGCCTAAGCCTTCCCTAGACACAAATTTGTAACTACTCCAACAAACTTTTCACTTTTCATTTTCCTTGACAGTAAAAACGAAAGAGGCTCACTTGTCAGCGAGATTGGTCAGGAACTCGGCACCTTTTAACGAACGTGACTCCACGAAGTGGGGGCAGGTGCAGGCAGCGCAGCGCAGCGCAGCGCAGCGCAGCGCAGCGCAGCGCAGCGCAGCGCAGCGCAGAGGCGGCCGAAGCAAAACGATTCTTCTTTGCAACCGGTTCGGTTCGATCATTGCGCAGAACAGAGGAATTATGAATCCGATCCATCGCACGCCGGCCGCGCCAGGGCGCACGACATCTTCACAGGAAAATAGCCGAACTCTTAATAGTCATGTCTTGCAGCTTGTTTTCTTAGAAAAGACTACATAAACTCAAGTCTTTAACCCACTTCTGACAGGAGACTTTTCGAAAGCCTCCTACGGAAATGAAATTAGATATGCAACGCTCAAAATAGCTTCACCGCAAGAGAGGAAAACCACGCATGGTGGAAAATTCGGACTCTTAAACCGGGCGTTTTGCTGGCGCACGCATGCTGTTTTCAATTATCCAATCAAGTGGAACTTTTGTTACGCTAAGCCGTGTTCTTTTTACGCCTGTTTCTGCTGGAATTCCGCGGGTTTTTTTGTTGTTTTTGTTGGGTTTTTTTTGGGGGGGGGCTTAAGCGGAATTTGCTTTATCTCGATTTTTACACTGTGGATCGACAGGAAAGTTAGTGCTTCATTGTCTCTATTTCTCAATGAAAACGTTAGATTTTGTTGCATGTAAGAGTATTGAGAGACATATCGATGTTTATTTTATTCATAAAAATGTAATTATAAATGAGGAGCTGAGCTAATTAAGTGGCTTTTATCGACTAGAATAAATAGGGGTGTACATACAAAACAAGATTATTTCTGTAAAACGAGCAACATTCGACCTATAAAGACAACTCGTTTTAAACCAGGTCATCTAACAAGCGGACAACACTGTCAAACAAAGTTAACAAAGTATCACATTTCTTTTTCGAAACGTAACATATTATTCGAAAGAAACGAGCAAAAAAAAGTCCAGTCAGGCCGTGTTCGTATTATTTTGAATCTAATATTTAAAAAGAGGATCAGGCATTAAAAGTAGTATTTTCACCAGCTGGATCAGTAGGTGTATGTTCGTTTTATAATAATACTGTTTTATTTGTCATCCACACATTTCGGACCAATGAAGTGAGTGTACTTTGAGATTACAATCGTCGGATATTAGGGTAGCCCGGCTACCCATGTATCCGACGATTTTTAAAAAATGAAAAAAAAAATATAATTATTGTGAAAACTTCAACGTCTTAATCGTTAACTTAAAACGAATTCACAATCAGCCTTAACGGCAGTTTTGGTCTCACCTAGTCATGACGCACACGATTTATTTGCAAACATCCCAAAACGGTTTTTGTTTACCGGATCCGGAAGCCGTTTTGCAATGTTTGGCGGGGCGGGACTAGGTGAGAAAGTGGACCGTTGCATGACGCCGTCTGAAAACATACCGAATCGTTTGGAATATTACGCGGGAAATTCGGCGCGGCGGCGGGGCGTTACTTCCAGCGATGGGCGCCGCCGGTGTGGGTGCAGGCGCCGCTGCAGGCGCCGCCACCGCCGCCGCGGCCCTCGCGCCGCGACGTCGACTCCGACTCCTGGGCGGCAAGCTCTTCGTCCAGGAGCAACTCGAAGTTGCCCAGAGCTTCTTGGCTCGGAACTTTGTTCCACCGCGTACTGCACAACAAGCGATTTGCATTACTTCTATTTGTTAGCGTTCCTTGATGTTCTTCCAGGTCAGGCATTGTATTATGATAAACCCAACTTACTCGGGCACCCCGTCAGGCGGTAGCACAACGGAAAGGATATTGTCGATGAGCTTGTACTTCAAAATCCGGTCATTGACGGTTGTGGACGTCAAGGAGGGCGAAGCATTCACCTGCTCACAAAAAATCCGACTAGAACACTATTCTATCGCACTTGAAGTTTATGAACACCTTTTGTGCTAGAGCCGTGAGATTGTTAGCAGTGGTGGTGTTCTCGGGTGGAGAAACGGATTGTTCGCCTCAACGCGAGTTGCGTCGCAGAAAGGGTGGGAGCGGCCGCTACTCCTTCCACAGATAGGTGTTCGCGAACTTTTGATCGCGCTAGTATCCCGCCTCTTTTGTTCTACCTTCCGTTCTACCCTCCGAGCGGAGCGAGGCACGAAGCGTGTAACCTAACCTAACTTTACTATGGCGTCCTTAACCACCACCGGCCACGTTAATCCACTACCGCCCAGCGATGCCGTTCGAAAACAGAAAAAAAATATTTTAGAGGATCTTTTCTGTTCAGTATTGTCACAATTTAAAATATATCACCCCTCTGGAAGCCCCAAATTTATAGATTTAGGCATTTTTCAATGCTTTAAATTTCGTATTTTAATGGGAAAATCCTTCCAATTTCTCTTAAGCTAAATATCACTCCAAATACTTTGAGCTGTTATGGGTTAAGTCAGACTTGCTGACAGCCGAGCAGAGTGACAGCGAAGCGAGACACGAGTCACGTGATCTAATCCAACCCATCCTACGCGCGATCGTATGTCCTTACTCTTCATAATGAAAGATTGAACCAGGCTAAAGCACATCACGTTCAAAATTCTACCTTTGAAATTTTGAAATGAAATCTCTCTTTCTTTTATTATATCTTTTTTTGACCAAAGCATCTTCCGAGCCTCTTCGTCAAGCCCCCTTGGCGCCTCCTTCATACCGCGACCTCGCCCGCGAGGCCGGCGTCCCTCCGGGCCGTTCACAAGCAACGGTCAACGCAGTCCTCCCTGCATCGTAGTGCATTGCATGTCATGTGCTGTCCTCATTCTGGACTTTCGATCCTTTTCTGCGGCGGAAATATAGCCGCTCCGCTTTTTTCAGACCCTTCGTTTTTTCAGTCGCTTCGCTTTTTTTCAGCCACTCTTTTTTCAGACACTTCTATTTTAAGGAGCTTGACGTTGCTCAATTATAGTCTCATTTGTAAACTTGGAAACAAAATAAGCATATTCGGCGTCAACTCACGGAACTGCATTGGTGACTTCAACTAGTCTTCAGCGTGAGCCTCTGCACAGTAAAATGGAACACCTGTTTTGGGGAGATCGTACCCGTTTCGGGTGTAAAACACGGGGATAGTGCTTGTTATGATTGTTTTTCAAAGTAGACCTATTGTATGTTCAGGTTCAGCCATGCATTGTAATTTAAAAGGTCTCAGCGGGAGCTTTCCATCTTTGCATGATCTTTAAAAATAACCAAATTACGCTCTTCCCCTGTTTTACCTTCATCACTAAAACAGGGATTAGTTTTTAGGGAGTGTCCATTGACCCGACTGTCCCATTTAAATTGTATTCGGTTGGTCTCCGTGCGTTCAAGTCATCTCCCATTTCAAATGTATTAAGTTGGGTTCCGTGCGTTCAAGTCTCCCAACATTAGTGCATGTCGGGTCAATAGCAACACCCTAGTTCTTATTGGGCCTTTTAAATGGGGAAATCGATGTCTGCGGGGACTTGGGCCAGAGCCACTAATCCCTCGTGTCCTGGTGAGGACAGTCGCGACTATGCCCCCCCCTCCTGCCCGTCCACGAGGTTGGGGGGGGGGCCCTTTCGCTTACCTCGATAAGCCATGGCTTGAGCTGGTTGTCGATGATGATGTCGTACCCATAGCACTCGAAGCAGTGCCTGTCGTTGGCCATGACGGGTGCCACGGCTTTGAGGGAGTGCACCACCAGCCACGAGATGGACGCGAACAGCCGCTCCGTCACTTCCCTGCCCCGAGTGCTCTCCAGGTAAAGGCGCAAGTTCTGGACACTTAGCTTCCCTCCGTGCATGCTATTGTATTCGCCCTGCAAGGAACAGCGTTTCATCGTACACCGCATAATTTTTTAGATTTCCTCACCTCTTATGTTCCACCTTTCGTCACCAAACCGATTGGAGCGACGGCGGAGCGAGACACGAAGCACGTAACCTAACTTAACCTGGGTTAACCTAACTTTAAGGTTTCCGATCTTGATTCCGCCAAGAAGTTAGCGGCACAAGGCTTGGCAGTGACAGTGACTCAGGCACAATACGTAACGTGTACCTGTCTAGGTTAAGTAACCTTACGCTCATCTTTAAAATGTAATGAAAATATAAACCATAGAACAGCACAAGAGGTAGAAAGTTCCACCTTCAAAATTTACAGAGTATCTATACTTAGTACGCTTGTCGGACGCATCAGCTCCCTAACTAATCTTAACGCAACCCGAACCAACCTCACGTGACATTCCCTAACCCATCCTGAATCACTCCATCTCGTGTAGGTAGGAGGTAACGGGCGTTTCGGTCGCCCGTCCGGAAGGCCTTGGGTTCGATCCTCAAGCTGGCTACGCTTGCGGAGATTTTCCGAACCAGTTTGACCCGAACCTTCTCGCTAGAACCCGTTCGACTTGAACTCCTACCACCATCAAACCTCCCTTCATCTCGCCCAACCTTAATTTAACCCCCCCCCCAACCCTACCCAATCGTAATCTTACTTATGCTCGATGTAGATTTTAATTTGTAGGCTCAAGTGACGTACCCACCCAGCCCAAGCTATCTTTCTGTAAGATCTGTCGCATTACCTCTCTTAACATACATCCCAAACCTATACCCTAGTTGTAGGTAACTTTTTATCGCATAACCTAAAGAATAAAGGAACCTCCGCAAACTCATATTCTTCCCTAATCGTACCTCAACAAACACCAGTACCTTCACCAAAGTTCTGCCGACAATGAGAAAGTAAACTTATTCTGCGCTATTAACTTCAACTTTTATGATTATTTAAGTTACAATAAACAGGTTGTGGTTCACCTGTTTGTGGGGTCCGAAGTTTGAACAGAGCTACCTACCCCGTGCTTTTGAACACTGACGTTCGTCAAGTGCACGTACATATTATCCAGCTCCTGTATACTAGTGTCGTATTTGACTGTACAAAATCTGCAGAAGCCGAGGCGAAATAAGTACGCTTTGAGAGGACGGAAAGCTGTCACGAGAACGTAAAGCCTCAAGTCGAATTTCTTGCCGCCAATTAACAACGGGTTATCAATGTATCTGAGAACAAGAACAATGGAAAACTGGTCAGAAGATATTCATCTCTGTTAAGCTTGCCCGGCGAGTCTGTTTATCTGGGACTGTCGAGAAGTCGAGTAGTTTACCTCGATATGACGTACGATTCTTTGACGAGATTTGGATTAAAAAACGTTTTACTCTCGCGGGACCAACGCTTTAGTTTTGACAGTTTGTTGATTAGGAAAATCCCTGCCCCTTGAGATTTCCCACAGGGTTTCATGATCCATGTACTCAAAGGAGCTTTTCGGTATTCCTCGACGAACATATTGTAATCTGCAAACAGTGCGGTAAGCAGGGCAGTGAAATAACTTACACTTTTCAAACGAGCCAAAATATGTTGTCAGGCAGGACTTGGACTTGATAGTTTTTCATTCACTCGCCCTTGAAACGCAAACATATTTTTTTCTCTCATATCTCGATATTGATACGCGCTGGGTCTCTCACCGGCAGGTAGAACGAAGGTAACTGGTACAAAATCGAGATGTTTGTACCGAGAATCGATTCGCTCGGCGAGGGGACTTCCTTCCCTTTCCAACTCTTTGCGATATCTTTTTATATTCTTCACCAATAAATCCTTTCTGGTAAGCTCGTATGTATTAGGGAAATGGTTTATTGCTCTGAAAGACGGAAGGTTTTTCTTATTCGTACAATAATTACGCATATCATTTTGAATACCATACAAAATAGGCTTCGAGCTAATGCAGGGGCACTTCTCTGTACTTGTCTATTATCGTGCCCGTTACCTGCTAAAAACCGAAAGTATTCTGCGATGAATTCCGCTAAAGCGATTTGTATTAATGGGATTTTTACTGTAGTCATCAAACATCGTCGACAAATTTACTTTAAATTTTTTATAACCGTCACTGTTTAGAATACCCCTTAAAATATATATATGAAACATTAAAATATAAAAACAACCCTAGATTTTCTCAAAATGAATTTCACACTCTGTTGTACAGGAAATTAAAAAAAAATATGAACGGGGAGAAATGAGTCCGTAATACGCGCATTAAATTATTCAAAACATAGTTTTTGTTGCTTGGGTGCGCTACCCTAGTTGTTATTTATAGTCTTGCTACTTACTGATTATCGTTCATGCGGTACCCGCAATCCACGCTAAATAAGTTCCTGCAAGTCTGAGTACCTGCCCTGCAAAAAAGTAAATCGTACAGCAAACTATTGTTAGCACGAGGGACTCACTTGCTAGCACGATGCGTGTTCAGTTAGGCAACCCACATTACAGCTGTGTTGCTCGGTTGCCTACCACATGTGCTCGTGATGCGACGCAAACGCTTACTGATGTCAACTGTCAGCGTGGTATTTAATACCGGTACTAATGTATCGAAGATACGAAAAGCATGAGAGTCTTGTGCTCCATTCATGTTCGCGTTAAGAAAAGAAAAAATGTAAAATCTCGGTTTTTCTTGTTTAGCCAATTTTTCTTTTTTTTTTCTTGAAAAAAGCGTTTGAATTCAGTTTTGAAAATTGAAGTCTAGATACTTTCTGTTACTTCCATAAGAAGTTTTTTTTTTAAGTGGACGTCCTTGAAAATCAGTGTCAAAATGTCTCGTGTTTATTTAATTCGAAAACCCTTTTTTCTCTATAATGCTGTTTTGGCTGTAGGCTGTTTTTAAAAGGAATTCTTTGGTTTTTGAGGATTTTTATGACGAAAAAAAGCAGCCGAACTCAAAGCAATAGTGAGCTGTATCCATGCTCGAGCTTGATACTCATTGTACCGCTTTTTGAATACCTACGGTAGGTGCGTTTCTGTAAAACTCATACTTGCCAACAGTGGGCACATAGTAACGTGAGGCAGAATCTCTTTGGAGTTGATTCTATCGCGTATTCTATCGATGAGATATTGCACATACCAATAAAAGTTCCAGTCGTCATCCGGAGATACTTGAACCCACCCTCGTTTGTCAAAGTTGCTCACAATAACAGACTTGTCCAGATCTGTGACGTACGTTACTCTCGGCCTGTCTGGACCAGTCATACCAGATCTGTTTGTGGTCGCCATGACTTAAATTTATGCCAGCTGTACTCTAAACGGAATTCTGTTGTACAGGATGACACATTTCACGCGAAGCTTATATCAGTCCCAAGCGATGATTGAGGCTTGGAATTTACTCGCGTTTCCATGGCAACCCTCATTTCCAGCTTGATCTCCAGCTACCCTAACAATGAACGCAACGAGCAAATTAGGGATATTCCATGAGACTTTTGAGTCTCTTGGTTAGCTTAAGTCTCATATGCATCGATGCATAGAGACGCCCCTATATTCTTCATACGAGGAAAGGGCGGATAGATAGATACCCTTAGGGCTCTAGGGGCGGACGGGCCACAGACAGGCTGGCACACAAAACGCTACCGGTACAGATTTACTCCACGTTCTTTGTTAGGATGATCCGTTTTGCCCAAAATATTCATGGAAGATATTTCCCTCCTTTGTTTCATTAAGAGTATAGTATACGTTTGGTGCCTCGAGGGGCTTGTGTGTTTTTCTGATAGTGGCTGCGCGTCCCATTCGGGGAGCAATAGTTCAGTGTGCAGTTTCTCAATAATTTTGTTTGATATTTTTATTTATTTATGTTTTTTAATATTTAAAAAAAGAATTACAAAGAAATTGAAAGAAAATCGGGAAATTTTGCCCCTTTGCCGATCGACAATAGAAATATTTTCCCTCCAATAGACGAATCAGGTACAGCACTGGTACAGCATAATCGCGGAGTTTACATGATAATGCTTCCGTGACATAATCTACATGATAATGCTTCCATGGCATAATCTCGTGAGGCAGATATTGCAGATTTCTCTGAGCAACTGAGGTTAAACCGAGGTACAGTACGAATTTCTCATAACGAACATGTGGTGGCCGGCTGGTGTGGTGGGGTTGGGGGTTGTTGTCGTTGTTGTGCTGGTTCTGTAGCAGTGGCAGTGGAGGTGGAGTATGCTAAGTTAACCTCACTTTTGTACGACCGAGTGAGTGTCATTTGTTGTATTTAGGTGAGAGATTTTCTACTGTCTCTGTCGTTTCCCCACGTTGATCATGAAACATACAATCACGCTCACGCGCAATCATTTGCAATTTCCTCCCTACCTTTTTTTTCCCCTTGTGTTTTTATTTTCCTTCTGTCGTGTTGATGTTCCATCAAGGAATTCTGTGAGGAATTTCTGGATTGGGTTCTGTCATTGACTTCGTGCGAGGAATTACCCCTCGAAAAATAAACCTTGCTTTAAATAACTGCAAATTTCTGACATTGTGCAATTACATAGGTACATAGATTGATTTTAGTTGCCGCTCGTCATTTATATTTTGTCTTAACCGACAGAGCTTTTCGGAGTATATTTTTGGTTCAGTAGTGTTTTTTTTTCTTCTTTTTTTTTAACAATGTGTCATTCGGTTCTATATAGTCCAAGTTGTCACTTATGGTCTTGCAATTATTGTGCTGCACTTTTCACAACAATGTTACCTAACCTAATCCTTTGTGAGGATACTGTATCAACATTTTCATCTCATTCTCCATAAATTTTCTAGAGGTTGAAATTTATCTTTAATCTCTGTTTCAACAATTGGTGAATTTTTTGGGGGAGAGTTAGAGTTGATTCATTAATAGTGTCCCTCGATTGAGGTTTTTCTGCGTTCATGTCAGTTGAAGGGATTGATTCTAAGTGACAGGTGGCAAACCACAACAAGTCTTTTTCTTCTTTCTTAGTGTTTTTAATAATTTAGTGTTGAGTTTGACTGGTACCAACGCAGGCTACCCTGTTGGCCACATTTCTGTGCATTATCTTTTGATATTTACTTGCTGAATACCTGCAGCCCTGTAATTTCTCTAGATAAGTTCATCTTCTAACAAGGTCTCATCCTGACTTTATTTTTCAGGAGTCCATTGCTTCAAAATATTGTTTCATCATGAATGGTGTAGTTAGAGAACCAGCTGTGGTAAGTATATTATGCTTTTATGGGAATAATGTAATGGTCCAACACCTTGGATTTTTGATTGTCTCATTCCTGAAATAAAAAAACAAAACTTGATGACTTTGCAGAGCAAATGGTGGTGCATGAAGAGACCAGCAGTCATTTACAGTCCTGTACCTCTGCTCTGCAATGACCAACATTCAGCTCAAGAACAAGAAGAAACCTGGCTGAGACAGAATTTGCACTTTCAGTCAGAAGTAAAATGGCTACTATCACTGGAGCATCATCGGTAAGAGCCTTGTACTTATCTGAAAGAAATTAATTTGAACCAATAATTGGAAGTGTTATTATTTCTAGGTTTTGGTCACAAGTAATTTACTGTCCTACAACCATGGATGGACTAGTATCATTTCTTCAGGAAGCTTTGCCGTATTATGCTTTGCCAGAGTACCTCAGCACTCCTCGAATCGAAGAGAGTTACCATGAGACTGCTCGGCTGGTTTATATGGTCTTTGTTCGACTGGGATCATCAAATGAATATGTAAGTACCATACCACTCACAAGGTATCATTCACAAAGCTTGTTTGTGAAAGATATTTTATTCAGTCTTCTCTCTTCTCACAAGGTTTTATCCTGTGATACTAACACAAATTTTTCTCTGAATATTAAGCAGCCTCTTTTTGCCCGCAGCCAACTTACTTGCCAGAGGACAAGCAAGGTCTGCTCATTCGCGACCATCACATTTTCTCAATTCCTATCTTAATAGATTTATGTCACTTATACGCCCGCGAAAACCGGCAAGCCATCAGTAAAATAGTTGAGAATGTATTCAGAATTCAACCAAATTTCAACCAAGATTTAGTGCAGCTAGTTAACTTCTTGGAAGAGGTAAGCACATCTTCACAACAATGTCTTTTTTCCAACTTACTTCCCTTTGAAACCTGGACTTGACTTTTAATGCTACAAGTTATCGATCTAATTTATCTCAATAGGCTGTTTTTAACCAACTGCAAAGGTTTAATTTAAGACAAAAACATATACTTTATTCCTGAATTTCAAAATATAGCATGAACCTAACTTTGCCTAGAGCAATAATTTAGTCAGGTTGAAATACTGTTTTAAAAAATTTGTAGTCAAATAATTTGCCATTATTGTGCAAGTTTATTTTATTCTGAGATTTATTTATTTATTTTATTTGTTTACATTTATGGGGCACTAATTGTTCAGTCTTAATTTTGATCCATGGGATCTGCGGCCTGCATGCCGTCTACGGAGGTGACGGATCCTTGATCGATAAGAAGATTGTGTATAAAATATTTGCTTTTAAAAAAGTATATTTTTTTTTGTTTCAGTGTTTGAAAATGTTGACCCACAGTTTTTGTGGTGCGGCGGCCGTACGCGATATAAGTGGAGAGCCGATGCCGTTGGCTCTCGGTGGAGAGCAATTGGCTCTCGAAGATATGCGCCATGACCAATGCAAAGACAAACTCCTTTATCTGTTGGATGCCATCGCTTCCACTAACGTTTTTCTAGATATTTATTCGCTTGCCTGCCGCAGTTTTCGGAAGCGCCATTTCCATGCCAGGTAAAAAAAAGTTCTCGCCTAATAAAGTTTGTTTTTTTTCTTTTCTCCAAACAAATTAACTCACATTCTTTCTGAGAAAATAAATTTTCCATCATTCAAACTTCGTATCTTGTGAGAAGATCAATGCCATTCCTTGGTCTGCAAGGAAACTTATGCTCAGGAAACCTTTTTTTTAATTTTTTTTTACCGGTATTATGTACTGTAGGCCTACCTTCAAGAAAGCCAAATGAATGTGTTCTTAAATGAGATTATCACAAGATCGCATCTTTTGAGCTATTAAGCGCGGAAACGAGGCCCGCGAAGTTACTTTATCATTTTGAAGTCCGGATGACCTCCCTGTGCTCTTTAAAACGTCAAAATTCCCGACTTGTATGAGAACACCGTGACGTAGATTTTCCACGTCAACGATCAAACATTTTGACTTCTTTTTATACAGGGTGGCTATATTTTATAACGAAGCTATTCCACGGATAGAGAAGAAAATTGGGTCGTTCGCTGCAAACGACGATCTTATTACGGTTTACGTCGACCTAAAACAAAAACTCAACATTTGTAAGATCGAACTGCTGCGAATCTTCAGGTATATTACGACCAGTGTGATATTTAAGGCTTTAGATAACAGGTTAGTATTTCTTGAATGAGTTTGGCGTGAAGCCAATGGGTTTGTGTCTATACTGTGTACTTATTTATTTTTCAAAAATCATTATTATTTTAATCAGGGATCGTATGTCCAACGAGGAACTGAAAGAGGAAGTTGATGAGTATCTCAATAGCGTCACAGACTGCCTCACGGAGCATACCTTTATGCAGGATTATCATAATGTGTACGGCATCGACGTAGATTTGGATTCCATAGCTCAAATCTCGCCAGATATGTATCCTTTACCGCTGAGCGCAACGTGAGACCCAGTGGAAGAACCGAAAAGGCATGAATTCGAAATCTTAGGATAGCTTTCGCGCATCAGGAACAATCTCAGGATTTCATTTGTTCGAGAAAATCGGTACATCTGTTTTGATCTGATGTGTTGCAAACCAATGTCAATCCTATCTGAATCATCTGTAGACAAAAAAGCACCGGGATATTTGAATTCGAAAAGAATCAGCCTTCGCGAATAACCCTGTGGTAGTGCGGAACACGAAAGTTGCGGGAGTGTCATTTACTCATGTTTTACGCCCTTAATTCATATTAGAGACCCTCTTAAATTTGAATACCTCATGGAGGCCGTGCTGTCTTCATTCACAACGCCTAGAGAAAGGCAAAACCTTAATGTGGTCGCCAAGCCAAAGACTGTGTCTAAACAGGTAAGGCAGGTCATCATCTTCGTCCCAGTTGACAAACTTTGTATTCATGGAATGTTTCTACTTGGCAGAAAAGTTCCAGTGCAAGGGAGCGAGATCATCAAGAGGCTGGGCCTAGTTCATCAAATACCATGTGCCCGTCAGGCGTTGAGCTAGATTCCATAATTTCACAAGTGAAAGATCTTCTTCCTGACTTGGGAGATGGATTCATTCAGGTACATATGTGTATACTTGTATTATTTTTCTTCATTTATTTGGGAAGGTGCTGTTTGAAAATGGTTCTGCTAATTATTATCGTGGACTGTCAAATCTCTATCTTTGATGCGATCGAAGGCTCCCCCAATGAAAGGAAGGAACCGAACTTTACCTTGCCCTACTTACCTAACCTAAGTTAATGTAGCGCTATTCTTTGCCTTGTTCACATCTCTATCTACTCGGCAATGGACCCCAAATTTCGGCAATCAGTCTCCGGGTTCGAGAACGTTTTTCAGGCCTAAGAGAAAGCATATCAAGGTTTACCTGCATTTTAAACGTTTTCCTTGTTTCAGAAATGTCTCGAATACTACAATTACAAGGGCGACCAGGTTATTAATGCAGTACTGGAATCTTCGCTCCCGGACCATCTTAAGGAACTGGACCCAACCCTACCCTCAATTCCTCCAGAAACAGCAGTAAGCAAAACTCTTCTAATTCCACCGTATACCGGTTTCCAGTCTATTCAAGTTCCCTGTTTGCTTTCAGGAAAACGAACCGCCGCAGAGATTGAACGTATTTGACAACGACGAGTTTGATATAATGCACAGAGACGATATCGACGTGAGTCGTATGCACATCGGAAAACGGTAAAAAGTCTTTCTTGAGCTCACAGTGACTAGACAACAGTGCAGTCTAGACCACAGTACTAGACTGCAGTGTGAATTAGTAAGGTTGCATTTTTTGCCGACAATGTTCGACTGTCGTTGTTGAATTTTCTTTGCTTAATTTAGGTTAACGTCAGGCAACCGCGCTGGTTACAGTAAACTTGGTTTGATGAGATTATCCCCGGTTAAGTTGCGTGCCTTGTGCGTTACGCCTCTTGGCTACCGCTCCGCTCTGCTTTCGCCGAGCCCAATGCGATGCCGCTTACTTGTTAGCAGCAGTGACGGCCGCCGAGGTGGTAGCGGCATCAGGCTTGACGAGCGTTGGCTTAACCTAGGTTAGGCTTCGTATCTTGCGCCTGGCTCGATTTGCTGGTTACTCGTGACCGGGAAAAGGCGGCTTTATGCTAGGTTATTTTAGGTCTAGTGAGGTTACATTTCGTGCCGTATGCCTCGCTCGTTCGGCTTGGTGACGGAGGGTGGTATACCGTAATTAGAATATGAGGCGGATTTGAAATTTTACTAAATTATGAGGATTGCAGACGTTGGGTTTTAACAGAGCCAGCTAAGTTGGGCATGCTTGTTCCAGGCGCACCGTCCCAAAGAATGTTTTTGACTTGCTCAACGACAAGTCGGATATTGCCGCTATGCGAGATAGGTACACTTTGTACGGTTCGGTTGAAACTACTGGCAGCATGTACGACGACGAGTACGATGATACTTACGAGGATCAAGATGTCTGCGTGGAGGCTGGCGACAACGAGCAGTAAGATCTGTTTCAATCTCTTGACCCGCTTTGCTCGTCGTTCCGTTCGGTAGTAGTGTTGGATCACCTGCCGCATCTGTTTCAGGCGACAGTTCGTTGTCCCTCGGGTGTTGCAATCCTCCCAGAAGGAATTGGTGGAGGACGATGGCAGTGGGTCCAGCGAGGAAGAAGAAGAACCTCCTCAGAAACAACGGGACGAATTCTGCCAAAATCCGGCCGAGCTGAGAGCGCGGGCCGAGCAGCGACGCCAAGATCGAATGAGAGGGAGAGGCGGTGCTGGCAATGGCAAAGGTGCTAAGGCTGGACCCCCGCTCTCCAGTAGAGACGTCGTGGGTAAGTCTCACTATGGCAGCAGTGGCATTCTTTCCCATACCCCTCCCCCTTCCCGGCCGGGTTTCGGACCCTTCCGAGATCTGCACAGATCCAAGAAGGTGACTCGGTGTGTGTGTGTGTGGGGGGGGGCTTAAGCCCAAGGGGAGAACTGAATTTACCGAAATAAAAGATGGCTCTCGCGCAGATTTCGTAGGAAGAAATAAATTCTGAAGCTTTGATAAGCGGTACTTTGTGGTTTCAAAATCTTGTAATTAATTTTATAAGAAGGGGCCTAGTACTTCAAGTTTATAGGCACGGACACCCGCCCAACACACTACCCTTCAATCGGCCGACAGGAAAAAAAGATTTTGTCGGTAATCTCAAAGTCGGATTACGAAAAACGCTGCTCTGTCAAGGTTATCTTAGCTAAGTTATTTCAGAGTTACTGATGCTAGGTTCTTCAAGAGCCATGTCGACTTGTTGGAGTGTAGTAGAGAGGTCTATGCATGGACGAAACCTTGACTATTTGTCAGAATCGCCTTCCCCCCCTGTCGACAAACCGCCCGCCGCATCATCCTTGGAGTGCCATTGTCGACAGACGGCGACCCCCTTTCCCCCCCGTATGTCACACCTTATGGACCACCCCCAATACTTGCTGAGTGTAACGTACATATTGGATAATGAATGGAATTGCTGTTTTAGGTAAGCCCAAAGGACAAGGACAAGATAAGCATGTTGAAATGAACAGAGATAAGAAGAACGTGAATAAGAGCTCAAGAGCGAATCACAATCGTCGAAAAGGAGCCCAATTTAAGCGCAATCAAGGAATGATTCCTTCGTGAGGATTAGACACTGAAGTGGAAATCTAGGGATGAGCTTGGACTACATTGTGATTCTATAGACACTTTTTTTTTTTCTTTGGTTTGAAGATTGAGTATTTTTTATTTGTTTAATAATTATACCTCCATATCAGTTTATGATAAAGGTCTCTGTTCGTAATGACAAGTAGCAATTGTGAAAACATTTATTACACCAGACTTTACATCTTATGTACATACAAGGAAAAAAAAACAAAAAAACTTAATCCAGTTTAGCTGTATATTCCACACAGCGCGATGGGTCTGTGGTGAAATATTCCTGACATTTCGTCATTAGTCTTTTCAGCGCTTGGATGTACTTCCGCTGGGTTTCGTCGTTTAACACATGAGCGACGTTCTTAGATGAAATTTTTTCTCGACCCGTGCGCGCGTGAATGCCAACCATAGTTACTCCAATTGGCCAAGGAGCATTGCCGATCGCCATTTGGAGATACGCGTCACTAGCCTAAAGAGGAAAACATTTTGTTATTATTTTTATTTATTATATTTGCTTCAACCTTTACAAAAAGGTCAGGTCTGTAAATGTTCCAACTCACTCTTAAGTAATTACGTTCCAGTAAGTGTTTCGTTATTTCAGTTAAGCTGTCAGAGATATCTTCCGTAAGGGTATGGTTCCTTAACATTCTCATTAATGGTTTCAGGTAAGTTTGGGTTTGGGTATAAGTTGCACAGGCTAGCTTGGCGCGCGTCGTGCACTTCTCATCAGCGGGTCGGTTATTAAGTTGCTCGCCCCACAGTCGGAGGAGAAGCTGATGACAAAAAAAGTATTACTAGATTGGTTATGAATCTTATTAGGTTGGTTAAATCAAATGACACCTACCTGTAATAATTGAAGGGTAATATTCATGTCCAAAATGCGGTCCCCTTTCCCAAGATTATTAACTGATTTTTGCAATTCTTCCCACGTGATAGTGGATGCTGTAACTTTGACGTCTCCCTTAGCTGGGCGTCCATTTGATACTTGAGAAGATAGCAATTCATCCAGGTACTCTTGATCAACCATATCCATAGCTTCTTGTAAGTCATTCCGGAAACCCTAACAAGTGCAGAAGAGAGTGCTCTTAACTTATGTCATATTTCTATGGAATTCATTAATAAGAAAGAAACTTACTTTGTTCATCTCTGGTTCTAAAATTTCACATCTTCTGAGCCTCTGAAAAGCTTGCAGCTCACTTTCTCCAAAGAGTAAAATGGGCTCCCCCCTATCTCTCAGACGCCTGATCACTTCTCGCCTTGGTAGCTCCTGAATATCTGAGCCTGCTGTCCCATTTGTACTTCCTCCTGAAATAAAATGACGATGTATAAAATTTTCCAGAGGGAGGGCAACAATCAGGAGAAGAGACAGGTGACTTGTCCATGGTAAATTTGTGATGAATGTTAGAGCTGTAGAAACTGAAATAGGTGAACTCACCTCCTGCCATAGAGAGTTCTGACTGCCCCTCCTCTAACTTGCAGCCATACTTTTTCAGATATTCCTCTTCCTCCCTTTTGATTAGGTCTCCCTTCCTGAAGAATTTTTCCTTTGGTTGCTGTAAACAAATCAAGAAATTGGGACAACATTTGGTTACATTCACTTTTGACTTCCTGCAACTGTGACACCGTATGGCTCACAAGTACTCCTTCCTAATCAATTTTAAAAAATACCATTGTGATCCTTTTTTTTTCGTAATATTACTGTGAAATAAAGAGAAAAAGAGCTTCTCAGTCAAGATATAAAATTTGCAAAGATACGAAGATATCGATGGAGAATGAACATTGGAATAGGATAAAGAATAACTGGAAGGTTTAAGTAAACAATTGGAATTACAGAGAGGAATTGTGCGCCAACTTATTGTGGTCCAACAAAAACGACCAGGAGGTTATGTTGATACTTACAACTACATTGCTTTCTAAAAGCAGTCTCCGTTTACGCTCAATCTCTGCTTTGATTTTTTCCATCTTGAAATGCGACCTAGGGATTCTTGGGTGAGTTTAAACTTGAAGGCTACTGTAGGCGAAATATCATCAAGGACAAGAGAGAAATGTTCTGTTTGTTTTGATAGACAGTTCATAGAAATGAAATAGAAAGCTGGAACAAAGCCCTAACCAAAGAAGCGCCACTGTAGAAGCTTCGCAATCATTGGTCCCGCCATCTTAAGCACGGCTGACTCATCGACCAATGGTCAGGGTGCGGAGCACCGTGGTGCGGAGGCCTGAATCAAGGACATAGAATGGATATGGCGGCTGTCCCTGTGGCGGTGACCAGATCGGTGTCCACTGGAGTAGTATGTCTTGAATATAGTGTTACTTTCTGAAGCGATCTCTCTGAAAAAGTGACGTGCAACTCGAAATAGGATAGTGGTTCCCCTGAACTTTGGTTTTGTCAAAATATCATTGTGTAAAAGATTTAAGCGTTGCAAAGTGAGTCGTCCCTAACCTGTACCTTTGGCGGGCTACCGAGATTTCGTGTTTAGAAACGTTTAAAAGCGTGATTCGGGCTCTTGTGTGTTTAAAACAGGACAAATACATCATTTTACGTTTGGTTTGGTGCTTTACGACCATTGTTCATATGATAATGTGATGATATTCAGCTGGTGTGTTCTTCAGCTGTGTTTATGTCAATCTTTCGCATAAAACTGAGATTGCTTTATTCTGAAGAATTGTTGACAGCTTTTCTTCTCTCATTTTCAATCATTTCTGTTATTGCCATGTTTTAATTACATTCAAAAGCCCGAATCACGCTTTTAAACGTATCTAAAC